>Ga0308159_1000271_pt1 | contig 152127 bp, 135 predicted proteins | sample PhyCR1_FD_201040 | JGI IMG/M metagenome (GOLD analysis project Ga0308159, IMG submission 201040) | Phyllosphere microbial communities from UC Gill Tract Community Farm, Albany, California, United States - DLSLC.R1 | ecosystem: Host-associated > Plants > Phyllosphere > Unclassified | place...
CTAAGATTGCGGAAGAAAAAGAGAGCTTATCAAAATTAAAGTTCGCACACACTATTTCAGCTATCGAAAATCCTTCGCGTATTGCGAAAGTAAGGAAAGACATAGCCCGTTTAAACACTGAGTTGACTAAAGTGAAAAACACTGAGTCAGCTACTGAAACTAAATAATTTGAGAGTCGACATGGAAAGACAATTAAGAAAAACAAGAACGGGATTAGTAGTGAGCAACAAGATGGATAAATCTGTTGTAGTGAGCGTTGAGCGTAAAGTAAAGCACCCGATTTATGGTAAGTTCGTTAAGAAAACTACCAAATTTATGGCTCACGACGAGAAAAACGAATGCGGTATCGGTGATACAGTATTGATCATGGAAACTCGTCCTTTGAGTAAAAACAAGAACTGGAGATTGGTACAAATTTTAGAAAGAGCTAAATAAGATGGTACAACAGGAATCAAGATTAAACGTTGCTGATAACAGCGGCGCAAAAGAAGTATTAGTAATTCGCGTGCTAGGTGGAACCGGCAAACGTTATGCTTCAATTGGTGATAAAGTAGTTGTTACCGTAAAAAGCGCGTTACCGTCAGGTAACATTAAAAAAGGTACAGTTTCTAAAGCAGTTGTTGTAAGAACTAAAAAAGAAATTCGTCGTAAAGATGGTTCTTATATCCGTTTTGACGATAATGCAGCTGTATTATTGAACGCACAGGATGAGCCAAGAGGTACACGTATCTTTGGCCCGGTTGCGAGAGAACTACGTGAAAAACAATTCATGAAAATTGTATCATTAGCACCGGAGGTATTATAAAATGGGAAACAAAGTAAATACACCATCAAAACTTAAAATCCGTACAGGAGATTTAGTTAAAGTAATTGCTGGCGATTCAAAAGGTCAACAAGGAAAAGTACTTTCAGTACAAATAGATAAAAACAGAGCCATTGTAGAAGGCGTTAACTTAGTGTCTAAACATACTAAACCAAATGCTGCAAATCCAAACGGTGGTATTATTAAAAAAGAAGCTGCTCTTCATATTTCTAACTTGATGTTGGTTGATCCAAAATCTGGTAAAGCTACACGTGTTGGTCGTAAACTAAACGCGGATGGTAAATTAGTTAGAGTTGCTAAAATTTCAGAGGAGGAAATTAAATAATGGCTACACCTAGATTAAAAAGCAAATACAAAGAAGAAGTTGTAAATGCATTAAAAGAGAAATTTCAGTATAAAACTGTAATGCAGGTTCCTAAATTGGAAAAAATCTGTATCAATCAGGGTGTGGGTCGTTTTTCTGTAACTGATAAAAAGATCATGGATACGACAATTGTTGAATTGTCTACAATCACTGGTCAGCAAGCAGTTCCGGCTAACTCTAAGAAAGATATTTCAAACTTCAAATTGCGTAAAGGTATGCCAGTAGGTGTACGTGTAACATTACGCGATAACAATATGTACGAGTTCTTAGATCGTTTGATCTCTGTAGCTTTGCCTCGTATTCGTGATTTCAAAGGTATTAACGATAAAGGTTTTGATGGAAAAGGTAACTACACTTTAGGTGTTACTGAGCAAATCATCTTCCCAGAGATTAATATAGATAAAATCAATAAAATTTTAGGGATGGATATAACTTTCGTAACTTCGGCGAAATCTGATGTTGAAGCACTTGAGTTATTGAAACAATTCGGATTACCATTTAAAAATCAAAAAACAGCAGAATAATGGCAAAAGAAGGTGTAAAAGCACGCGAAGTTAAGCGCCAAAAATTGGTAGCTAGATACGCTGAAAAACGTGCAGCATTAAAAGCTGCAGGAGATTTCGAGGGTTTAGATAAATTACCTAAAAACTCATCTCCAGTACGTTTACACAACCGTTGTAAATTAACTGGTCGTCCACGTGGTTATATGCGTACCTTTGGTATTTCAAGGGTAACGTTTCGCCAAATGGCACTAGACGGTAAAATACCAGGTGTTAAAAAAGCATCTTGGTAATATAGCTTAGAGCTGAAAGCTTAAAGTCTAAAGCGTATAATCCCGCTTTAGGCTTTAGTCTTTTTGCTTTTCGCTTGTAAAAAGAATTTTAACCGATAGCAGGTCCCACAGCTGTGTAGCAGAAGGAAACCACTATCAAAAACAATAAAAAATGAATACAGATCCAATAGCAGATTATTTAACAAGAGTAAGGAATGCCATTAAGGCCAACCACCGTGTTGTAGAAATTCCTGCATCAAACCTTAAAAAAGAAATTACTAAAGTTCTTTTCGATAAAGGTTACATCGCGAACTACAAGTTTGAAGATACTACAGTTCAAGGCACAATCAAAATTGCTTTGAAATACAATCCAATTACTAAAGTTCCTGCTATTCGTACTTTGATGCGAATTAGTAAACCAGGTTTGAGAAACTATGCTGGTGTTGAAAATATGCCAAGAGTATTAAACGGTTTAGGTATCGCAATCTTATCTACTTCTAAAGGTGTAATGACTGATAAAGAAGCAGCCAAATTAAATATTGGTGGTGAGGTATTGTGTCACGTTTATTAATTATTAGGAGAACAGCACAATGTCAAGAATAGGAAAAGCCCCAATTACAATCCCTTCAGGTGTTACCATTACCGTATCTAACGATAACGTTGTAAGTGTAAAAGGCCCTAAAGGAGAATTAACTCAAGCAGTAGATTCAGATATCACTGTAAGTCAGGAAGACGGAATTTTAACAGTTTCACGTCCTTCAGAACAAAAGAAACACAAAGCATTACACGGTTTATATCGCTCATTGCTTAATAACATGGTTATTGGTGTTACAGAAGGTTATAAATTAACTCAAGAATTAGTTGGTGTGGGTTACCGTGCAACAAACGCAGGTAATACATTAGATCTAGTTTTAGGTTATTCTCACCATTATGTATTTCAGTTACCAGAAGAGATTAAAGTAACTACATCATCAGAAAAAGGTCAGACTCCTAAAATTATTTTAGAAAGTATTGATAAGCAATTGATCGGTCAGGTAGCAGCGAAAATCCGTTCGTTACGTGCACCAGAGCCATATAAAGGTAAAGGTATCAAGTTTGTAGGTGAAGTGTTAAGAAGAAAAGCAGGTAAATCAGCGTCTAAAAAATAGTAATCATGGCAGGTAAAAAATTATCAAGAAGAGATCGTATTAAAAAAGGGATCAGAAAAAGACTTACCGGTTCAGAAGAACGTCCAAGGTTATCTGTATATAGAAGCAATAAAGGGATTTATGCGCAGGTAATTAACGATGTAACCGGAACAACAATTGCATCAGCATCATCATTATCGAAAGATTTTACTGGTACTGGAAATAAAAGCGATCAATCATTAGCTGTAGGTAAATTAGTTGCCGAAAAAGCTATTGCTGCAGGTATCAAACAAGTTGTTTTCGATAGAAACGGCTATTTGTACCACGGTCGTGTAAAATCGTTGGCAGAGGGTGCCCGCGAAGCTGGTTTAGTATTTTAATCTGAAGAAAAAGTAAGATGTCAACTATTAATATAAAAAGAGTAAAAACCACCGATATCGAATTAAAGGATCGTTTGGTTAGTATACAACGTGTTGCCAAAGTAACCAAAGGTGGTCGTACTTTCAGCTTCTCAGCAATTGTTGTTGTTGGAGATGAAAACGGTGTGGTTGGTTTCGGTTTAGGTAAAGCGAAAGAGGTAACTGAAGCAATCGCTAAAGGTGTGGATGATGCTAAAAAGAACTTGGTAAAAGTGCCAATTTTAAATGGTACTGTGCCTCACGAACAAATCGGTAAATTCTCAGGTGGTTTTGTTTTAATTAAACCAGCTGCAGTAGGTACTGGAGTAATTGCTGGTGGTGCGATGCGTGCTGTATTAGAGAGTGCTGGCGTGCATAACGTATTGGCAAAATCTAAAGGTTCATCAAACCCACACAACGTGGTGAAAGCAACTGTTGATGCATTAACTAAAATGCGTGATGCTTATACAGTAGCTCAAACTCGTGGTATAGATTTAAACAAAGTATTTAACGGATAATATCATGGCTAAGATCAAAATAACACAAGTAAAAAGCGTTATCGACAGAAGCGAGCGCCAGAAGAGAACTGTTCAAGCTTTGGGATTATCTAAAATGAACCAAAGTGTTGAAGTTGAAGCTACACCACAAATCATTGGTATGGTTCGCAAAGTGAACCACTTGGTAGCAATCGAAGCAATTTAAGACAATTATTAAATGAATGAGTTTTGAGTGAGAGAATGAGCATAATGCAACATATTCAATCATTCAAAATTCAATCATTATTATTTATCGTTGTACCTGTTTAGTGAAAGCGAAGGGCAACACAGATTCAAAAAAATGAATTTAAGTAATTTAAAACCTGCAAAAGGTTCTACAAAAAACAGCAAAAGAATTGGTCGTGGTACAGGTTCTGGTCGTGGCGGTACTTCAACTCGTGGTCACAAAGGTGCGGGTTCTCGTTCTGGTCACAAAACCAAAATCGGTTTTGAAGGTGGTCAAATGCCTTTACAACGTCGTGTGCCTAAAGTTGGTTTCAAACCAATTAACCGTACAGAATATGTTGGTGTAAACTTAGATGTTTTACAAACTTTAGCTGAAAAACACAGCTTAACAACTATCGATTTCGCTGCTCTCCAAGCGCATGGTTTAGCTTCAAAAAATGACTTAGTTAAAATTTTAGGTCGTGGTGAAGTGAAAGCAAAATTAGAGATTACTGCACATGCGTTTTCTGCAACCGCACAAAAAGCTATTGAAGCTGCAGGTGGTTCTATCGTAAAATTGTAATTATTAAATGAAGAAGCTATTTACTACTTTAAGTAATATCTGGAAAATTCAAGAATTAAAAGAGCGTATTTTATTTACGCTCTTAATTCTTTTGGTATACCGTTTTGTATCTCACGTGGTTTTGCCAGGTGTGGATCCAACTGCTTTAGATGCTAACGAAAAATCAGGACTTTTAGGCATATTAGATATGTTTGCTGGAGGTTCTTTTTCTCGTGTATCTATTTTAGCGTTGGGGGTAATGCCTTATATCTCTGCGTCTATCGTGGTGCAATTATTAGGTATTGCTGTTCCTTCTTTCCAAAAAATGCAGAAAGAAGGCGAAAGTGGTAGAAAGAAAATGAACCAGATCACTCGTTACCTAACGGTAGCGATCACAATCGTTCAATCTGTAGGTTACGTTAAAACGCAGGTTCCGGCTGAAGCTATTTTATTGCCAAATACTTTATTTTTAGTATTATCTACGTTTGTATTAACCGCAGGTACACTATTCGTAATGTGGTTAGGTGAAAAAATTACTGATAAGGGAATTGGTAACGGAACGTCTTTAATCATTATGACTGGTATTATTGCTCGCTTACCGCAGGCAATTAGCCAGGAATTTAGTGCTCGTGTCGGCTCTGCCAGTGAAGGTGGAGGTCCGGTAGCGCTAGTATTAGAGATTGTTGCTTTATTTGCTGTGGTAATGTTTACCATTTTAATTGTTCAAGGTGTACGTAAGGTGCCTGTACAATACGCTAAAAAAATTGTTGGTAACCGTCAGTTTGGTGGTGTTCGTCAATACATTCCATTAAAAGTAAATGCGGCTGGTGTAATGCCAATCATTTTCGCTCAGGCGTTGATGTTCATTCCTGGTGCTTTAATGCAATTTGTTCCGTCATTACAGGGTTCTTGGTTAGTTCAGTTCAGCAACACAACATCGTTGGCATATAGCTTAACATTCGCTTTTTTAATTATCGCATTTACGTTCTTCTATACTGCAATTACAGTTAATCCCACTCAAATGAGTGACGATATGAAGAAAAACGGTGGCTTTATTCCAGGTGTTAAACCAGGTTTTGCAACATCAACTTTTATTGATGATGTAATTTCAAAGATCACTTTTCCTGGGGCGGTATTTTTAGCAATCATTGCTATTCTTCCTTCGTTAGCGGTTAAGTTCGGTATTAAGCAAGAGTTTGCACATTTCTTCGGTGGTACTTCATTATTAATCTTAGTAGGGGTAGTTCTAGATACACTTCAGCAAATTGAAAGTTATCTGTTAATGCGTCACTATGATGGTTTAATGAAAACGGGCCGCGTTACTGGCAGAACAGGTGTCCCTGCTGCGAGTAGCAATGCTGCTTTGTAAACATAAATTATAGAATTTTGAATGATAGAATGAGTGGATTATTTTATTATTCACTCACTCGAAATTTACGCATTCAAAGATTTAAAATTAATGTCTAAAATTTATTACAAATCTCTTGAAGAGATCGAGTTAATAAGAGAAAGTTCCATGCTTGTTTCTAGAACTTTAGCTGAAGTAGCTAAGGTGATAAAAGCAGGCATGACTACTATTGAACTGGATAAGCTAGCTTATGAGTTTATAAGCGATCATGGTGCAATTCCAGCTTTTTTAAACTACAATGGTTTTCCAAATTCTTTATGTATTTCGCCTAACGAACAGGTTGTTCATGGGTTTCCAAGCAAATATGTTATAGCAGAAGGCGACTTAATTTCGGTTGATTGTGGCGTAATTAAAAACAATTATTTTGGGGATTCGGCTTATACTTTTTCTATTGGAGAAATTGACGCTGAAAAACAGAAGTTAGTAACCGTTACAAAACGTTGCCTGGAATTAGGAATTGAAAAAGCTGTTGTTGGCATGCGTATCGGTGATATCGGTTTTGCTGTTCAACAATATGCAGAAGCCAATGGTTTCGGAGTAGTAAGAGAACTTGTTGGGCATGGTGTTGGTGTAAAACTTCACGAAAAGCCTGAAGTTCCTAATTATGGAAAACGTGGAGCAGGACCAAAACTTGAAGAAGGAATGGTGATTGCAATCGAACCCATGATTAATGCAGGTGTTGCCGGTGTTAAATTCCATAACGATGGATGGACGGTAACCAGTAAAGACAATAAACCATCGGCACATTTTGAACATACAGTTGCCGTTAAAAGGGGTAATGCAGAGGTTTTATCAACGTTTTCTTTAATAGAAGAAGTTTTACAACAAAAAAAATAAATTATTAAAATTTTTTATTTAATTTTGCAACCCTGTTTAGAAGCAGCTAATTAAGTAACAATCAACAAAATATGGCTAAACAAGCCTCAATTGAACAAGACGGAGTAATCAGAGAAGCATTGTCTAATGCAATGTTCCGGGTAGAACTTGAAAACGGACACGAGATTATTGCCCATATTTCAGGTAAGATGAGGATGCACTACATCAAAATCCTTCCTGGTGACAAAGTAAAATTAGAGATGTCTCCTTATGATTTAACAAAGGGACGCATCACTTATAGATATAAATAAAATGAAAGTTAGATCATCAATTAAAAAACGTAGCGCTGATTGCAAGATTATTCGCCGTAAAGGTAAACTTTACGTTATCAACAAGAAAAATCCTAAATACAAGCAACGTCAAGGGTAATTTTAAAATATTGTAATGATCCGTACAACGGTGGCCCGCCGTTCGGAATTACTTAAAAAATAAACAAATATGGCAAGGATTTCAGGTATTGATTTACCAAGAAACAAAAGAGGAGAGATTGGTTTAACTTATATCTACGGAATAGGAAGAACTACTGCACAACGTATTTTAACTACTGCAGGCATCGACTTAAACAAAAAAGTACAAGACTGGTCTGATGATGAGTTATCAGCAATCCGTACAATGATTAACGATGAAATTAAAGTAGAAGGTGCTTTACGTTCAGAGGTTCAGTTAAACATCAAACGTTTAATGGATATTGGTTGTTACCGCGGTTTACGTCACAGAAAAGGTTTACCTTCTCGTGGTCAGCGTACTAAAAACAACTCACGTACTCGTAAGGGTAAGAGAAAAACAGTTGCTAACAAGAAAAAAGCTACTAAGTAATAGATAGATACGAGAGGTCAGATTTTAGATGTAAGAATATCTTTAAAATCTGCTCAAATCTGGAATACAAGATAAAAAGTAGGATACTGAGTACCGGGGTAGAGAAAGTCTCATATCTCAAGTCTCATATCTAAAATCTAAAAGATAAAATGGCTAAGAGTAAAAAAGTAACAAAAAAACGTATCGTTGTAATTGAGCCTGTTGGTCAGGCACATATCAATGCTACCTTCAACAACATTATCGTTACCTTAACAAATAACAACGGACAGACTATTTCATGGTCTTCTGCTGGTAAAATGGGCTTTAAAGGTTCTAAAAAGAACACACCATATGCAGCTGGTCAAGCAGCTTCAGATTGTGGTAAAGTTGCGTTTGACTTAGGTTTACGTAAAGTTGAAGTATTTGTAAAAGGTCCGGGTTCAGGTCGTGAATCTGCAATCAGAACTTTACAAGTAGCAGGTATCGAAGTAACATCTATCAAAGATATTACTCCACTTCCTCACAACGGATGTCGTCCTCCTAAAAAGAGAAGAGTTTAATTAATTTTAAAGCTAAGAATCTTCGGTTACAGGCCGAATGATACTTTAAAACACAAAAAAGAAATGGCAAGATATACAGGCCCAAAATCAAAAATCGCCCGTAAATTCAGAGAACCAATTTTCGGTCCTGATAAGGTGTTAGACAGAAAAAATTATCCTCCTGGGCAACATGGCTCATCAAAAAGAAGAGGAAAACAATCTGAGTATGCTATCCAGTTAATGGAGAAACAAAAAGTAAAATACACTTACGGTGTATTGGAAAAACAATTCAGTAACTTGTTTAAAAAAGCATCTTCTCGTGCTGGTATTACCGGTGATAACTTACTTCAATTATTAGAAGCACGTTTAGATAACACAGTTTACCGTTTAGGTATTTCAACAACCCGTTCTGGTGCACGCCAGTTAGTTAGCCATAAACACGTTACTGTGAATGGTGAAGTTGTAAATATCCCTTCATATCAGTTAAAAGCTGGCGATGTGGTTGCTGTTCGTGAAAAATCAAAATCTTTAGAATCAATTAGTAACTCAGTTGCAGGCAGAACAATTAATAAATTCGCCTGGTTAGAGTGGAATGCTGGTGAATTAACTGGTAAATTCTTAACCTACCCACAACGTGATGAGATTCCTGAAAACATCAAGGAAAACTTAATCATCGAGTTATACTCAAAGTAATAAATAAGATAGTTAATTACCCTTTCGAGGTAATTAACTTTTTTCTTGTTACTATATATTCAATAACGAATTTAAAAAATTATAAATGGCAATTTTAGCATTTCAGAAACCAGACAAAGTGATCATGCAGAAATCAACTGATTTCGATGGCACATTTGAATTTCGTCCTTTAGAGCCCGGTTTCGGTGTAACAATTGGTAATGCCTTAAGAAGAATCTTACTTTCTTCATTAGAAGGTTATGCTATTACTACTATTCGTTTTTCAGGCGTTTCTCATGAGTTTTCTACCATGAAAGGTGTTGTAGAAGATTTAACTGATATTATCTTAAACTTAAAACAAGTTCGTTTTAAGAAAACTGGTGATTCAGGTGATTCTGAAAAAGTTTTCATCATCGTTAATGGTCAGGATCAGTTTAAAGCTGGTGATATCACTAAATTCTCTAACAACTTTACAGTTTTAAACCCTGAGCATGTTATTTGCAACATGGATAAATCTGTTACTTTGGAGGTAGAATTAACCATCAATAAAGGACGTGGTTATGTACCTGCTGAAGAAAATAAAGTTGCTGATGCTGTTGTAGGTGTTATTGCAATCGATTCTATTTATACTCCGATGAAAAATGTAAAATACACGATCGAAAACTTTCGTGTTGAACAAAAAACGGATTATGAGAAATTGGTTTTAGATATTTCTACTGACGGGTCAATTCATCCAGAAGAGGCACTTAAAGAAGCGGCTAAGATCCTTATCCAACACTTTATGTTATTCTCTGATGAGAACTTGGTATTAGAGTCTCAAGCTAAAGAAGAAACTAAAGAAGTTGATGAAGAAATTTTACACATGCGTAAAATCCTTAAAACTGAATTAGTTGATATGGATCTGTCAGTTAGGGCATTAAACTGCTTGAAAGCTGCTGATATTCGTACATTAGCTGATTTGGTTTCTTACGATGTTGCTGATATGTTAAAATTCAGAAACTTTGGTAAAAAATCTTTAACAGAGATTCAAGAACTAGTAAAATCAAAAGGTTTATCTTTCGGTATGAACCTGTCTAAATTTAAATTAGACGAAGAGTAAGATTAGTACTGAGTCTTTAGGCTGGAGTCAAATTCTTCCAATCTAAAGCCTTAACTAAAATAAATAAATTTTCACTGTGTATAATTCCCTCTGAGACAGAGACGGTATACACTTTATAAAAAAACAATGAGACACGGTAAAAAAGTAAACCACTTAGGTAGAACCGCAAGCCACAGAAAGGCGATGTTAGCTAACATGGCTTCATCACTTATTTTGCACAAAAGAATTACAACAACTTTAGCTAAAGCTAAAGCTTTACGTACTTATGTTGAGCCTATTATCACTAAATCAAAAAATGATACTACTCACTCACGTCGTACAGTATTTGCTTACTTACAAGACAAAGAAGTTGTAACAATTTTATTCCGCGAAATTGCTGAGAAAGTTGCAAGTCGTCCAGGTGGTTACACTCGTATCATTAAATTAAACAACCGTCCTGGCGATAACGCTGAAATGGCTTTAATTGAATTGGTAGATTATAACGAAGTTTACGGTAAAGACGTAGAAGCTAAAGAAGAGAAGAAAACTACTCGTCGTGGTAGAAGTAAAGCTGCTGCTCCTAAAGCTGACGAAGCGAAAGCTGAAACTGCTGCTACTGAAGCACCTGTTGCTGAAGAAGCTCCTGCTGCAGAAGAACCAAAAGGAGAATAAGTTCATTCACCTCAAGATTAAAAGTCCTGTTCGAAAGAGCAGGACTTTTTTTATTTACCCCACTTTTTAGGCAATAAATCGAAGTAGAGAATTATAATGCCATTTTCGACAACTATTTTGGTTTCGAAGTAAATCACCACAAATATTTTAGACTTTCTCTGGGCGAGCCGAAAAGCATCAATTGTTTTGGAGATACAAATGATGTTTGCCTTCGCTTCTCTTCATCCATTAATGAAGAGGAAGCTTGATTGGATCCTTGGCAATTAAAGTAACCTATTTCGGATTTGTATAGCAGAAAATCGATATGCTATCGATAAATTAGCTTCAAATAAATTTGAAATGAAATTCAGGATAGTTTTATTGTGCGCACTATTTTCTCAAATAATCCTTCAGGCACAAACGCTAAAATACACGAATGGTAATAATGCCTGGAATGCTGATTCGTTAGGCAACCATCGGGTAGTACTACAGTTTGCAGGTAATGGAAAAGTTGCTCATGCTCTGATTAAATGGAGAAGAAGAGATGAAAATCCAGAATCTAAGAGAATTATTGTTCAGGACGAAAAGGGAAAACAAGTTAAGAATTTAGGAACAGAAAACCTTTCCAGGGAAAGTGTTGACCTTTATTTTGAGCCAGCATCTGGTGCAGGGAAATATTTCGTTTATTATCTTCCCTTCAAAAACGAAGGTCGTAGCAACTATCCTAAAGGCGTGTACTTAAAACCAAATGTTGTTGATCAAAATTGGTTAAACAAAGCAAAGGCAGTTAAAGTAAATTCCCTCGTTTCCGAAATTCAATCTATAGATGCTTTCAATTCATTCTATCCAATGGAAGTGATCGCTACCAAAGCGGAAACGAATGCTTTAAAATCTAGCTATTTAGGAGATTCGTTTATGGTCTTCCCAGAAGATAGACTGTATCCGATAAAGATGCAAAATGATTTACCTTATCGATGGATACAAAATGGCATTAAGAAAATATTTTCAGGGGTTGCAAGTAAAGGAGAGCATTATTCATTTCAATTAGGCATTTTCGCGCTCAAGAGTTTGCAAAACGTTTCTGTAAGCTATTCAGATTTAAAGACCAAAAGTGGTAAGGTAATCTCTTCTAAGTTTATTAATTGTTTAAATACAAATGGTATTGGTTACGATAATCAGCCGTTGATACAAAAAGTAAATGTTTCTTCTGGGAAGGTTCAGCCGATGTGGATTACGATAGATGTACCTAAAACAACTGTTGCTGGAATCTATGTTGGTCAGTTCACCGTTAAAGCCAATGGTCAATCAAAAACAGTTAAGGTAAGCATTAACGTTCAAAACCAGCTGCTGGTTGATGGCGGTGTTGGAACACCAGATAAACAAACCCGGTTAACTTGGCTAAATTCTAACCTTGCACAAGCCAATACGGTGGTTGCGCCTTATACGCCCCTGACGGTTGAAGGCAATGTTATCTCATTGCTCGGGCGAAAATTTGAAATTAATACGGACGGTTTTCCAAAGCAAATCCAGACTTTTTTTAATACCGAAATGACTGGTTACACCGAAAAAGCTAATAATCTTTTATACGAACCGATACATTTCCATTTTTACAATACACCTAAAATACAAGAGAAGTTTACTGCGAATAGTTTTCAGATCACAGACAAAGAAGCTGGGACGGTGAAATGGAAAGCAACAAATATTTCTGCAAACCTTTCTATGGATGTGGAGGGCGCTCTGGAGTTTGATGGTTATGCACATTATTCAGTAAAGGTTACTGCCTTGAACGATATTGAGTTTAGCAACGTCGATTTTCACATTCCATTTGATAAATCGGCTACTAAATACCTGATGGGCCTCGGCGAGAAAGGTGGAATCAGACCAGATACTGTGAAGTGGAAGTGGGATGTGGCCAACAAAAATCAGGACGCTGTATGGATTGGGAATGTAAATGCCGGGCTTTATTTCAACTTGAGAGATGAGAATTATGTTCGGCCGTTGAATACCAATTTCTATCTGCAAAAACCACTCGTGTTACCTAAGTCTTGGGGAAATGATAATAAGGGCGGGATTCAAATAAATGTGAAAGGAAGTTCGATGCTTGCTGATGGTTTTACAGGGCCAAGAAGCATGAAGAAGGGAGATGTATTGTATTATAACTTTAATTTGCTCATTACACCATTTCATTTATTGGATACCGATTTTCAATGGGAGAATCGTTTCTATCACAAATATGGAAGTCTGGATACGATCAAAGCTACCGGTGCAACTGTTGTAAACATTCACCATGCTACACCGATAAATCCGTGGATTAATTATCCCTTTATCGAATGGAAAAAGATGAAAACTTATGTTGATGAGGCGCATAAAAAAGGGTTAAAAGTAAAAATTTACAACACTGTTCGTGAGCTTTCAAATCATGCATATGAATGGCCCGCGCTGAGAAGTTTGGGCACCCAAGTTTATTCGCCCGGTAAAGGTGGTGGCTTTAGCTGGTTGCAGGAACACTTAGATTCGAATTATATTCCAGCTTGGTTTGTGCCAGAGATTAAGGATGCCGCAATTATTAACAGCGGCATGAATCGCTGGCATAATTACTATGTAGAGGGAATGAACTGGCTGGTGAAAAACGTGGGAATAGACGGCGTTTATCTAGATGATGTAGCCTTCGATCGGGTAACGATGAAACGCATTAAACGTGTGTTAACGCAAAATAACCATCCGGGCATAATTGATCTGCATTCGGCCAATCAATACAATAAAAACGATGGTTTTAATAATAGTGCAATTTTATACATGGAGCATTTTCCTTACTTGAATCGCTTATGGTTCGGCGAATATTTCGATTATCAAAAAAGTAGTCCGGATTTCTTTTTAACTGAAATAAGCGGTATTCCTTTTGGATTGATGGGAGAGATGCTTCAAGATGATGGAAACCCGTGGCGTGGAATGATTTATGGAATGACAAGCAGATTAGGCTGGTCTGATAAAAGTGATCCAAAGCCACTTTGGAAGGCATGGGATAGTTTTGGAATAAAAGGATCTGAAATGATTGGTTACTGGAGTGATAATTGTCCGGTAAGAACAAACAATCCTGGCGTATTGGCCACTGTTTATAAACAAAAAGGAAAAACGATGGTAGCTTTAGCCAGTTGGGCTGAAGATGATGTGCGTATAGACTTAACAATTGATTGGCTTAAACTCGGGTTAGATGCAGCCAAGGTAAAAATTATTGCTCCCGATATCAATCAATTTCAATCCACTGGCAATTATCCTGAAGGAAAATCAATTCCCATTGAAAAGGGAAAGGGTTTGTTGTTGATATTGGAATAGTTAGGAAGTAATTATCGTCATCGCAAGGGGGGGAACGACGAAGCAATCTCTTCTACAAGTTAGATTGCTTCATCGGGCTTAAAGCCTCTGCGATGACGATTTCTTGATCTATACCTTCACATTTTGCATGCCATATTGTTTTAAAACATCATCAGGAACACCTGTCCACTGATTGGGCGCATTCCCGGCATAGCCGATATCTTTAACACCAATTTCTGTGGTATAGAATCCGGAAGCAGTCAAGCTTCGCATCCTGTTGAAAAAAGTAACACCTGCCTGAACTTCCGGCTTTGCTTTTTTGGGGTATGCAATTTCATCTATTATCGAAATTTGCTGCGCGGATGATGCATCTATAAATGATTTGCCGAATTTATTGAAGCAATAAACATCCAGCCATTTTAAGCCGCCACGCATTGGAGTTTTATGTTCTGGTATATCCTTCACAATAAACTCGATAAATTCGGGTACTTTGGCATCTGATGCACTGCCCGAAACATTATCCTTAGGGATAATAATATCTGCCAGAACAGTTATGGTAGCCATTTCGTGCTTGTTGAAAAACGTTTCTGCTTTTAATTGTTTATTTCGATCAATTTCCCATTGTTCCCGTCCGGCTTCTGATGCAGGCTCTTCTTTTGGTGCAGCAACGTCAGCGGTCTTCGTTTTTGGTTGTTCGCAGGCTTCTAATATTACGGCTGTACTAATTGCCGTTAAGCCTAATGCTTTTATGGAATCACGTCTGTTCATGTTGTAATTCTTTAAATGTTATGTTTTTTCTTTTGGGCTAAAATATATTCTGCTGTTCGCATAGAAAGTGCGAGGATTGTCCAGGTTGCGTTTTTATCGCCTTGCTGTACAAAAGGCCCTGCATCAACTACGAAAAGGTTTTTGCAATCATGTGCCTGGCAATATTTGTTCAATGCAGATTTCTTCGGATCATCACCCATTCGGATGGTACCTACTTCGTGAATGATTTTTCCAGGAGGAAGCAATCCGTAATTTGTTTCAGGACCCTGAATTTTGGAGGTTACCACTCCGCCCATCTCTTTCATCATGTTAAGGAAAGTATCCTGCATGTGTTTCGCTTGCAGAATCTCTTCTTTCGCCCATTTGTAGTGGAATCTCAAAACCGGAATTCCATATTTATCAACCGTATTTGGATCAATTTCGCAATAGTTATCTTCGCGTGCAATGGCTGTTCCACGTCCTGCCATGCCGACTGTGGTGCCATAAAAACGGCGGTAATCATCTTTTAATGATTTTCCGTAGCCGCCTGCTTCTTTCATTTTGCCGTCTCTTCCCGGCACCATGCCATTCATTTCCGGCACACCGCCGCCAAAACCGTAAGCCGGCATTCCCATTCCACCCCAATATTCAATATGATAACCTCGGGGGAAGTTTAGTTTTTTGTTATCTAGCCACCAGGGCGAATAAATGTGAACACTTCCCAGGCCATCTTCGTTGTAACGTTTACGATCCATTAACTGCGGAAGGAAACCAGAAACACTTACGCCTGTTGAATCATGAAGGTATTTGCCCACAATTCCGCTGCTATTCGCTAAGCCATTAGGGTGTGATGATGATTTAGAATTAAGCAGAATTCTTGCAGATTCACAGGCACTGGCACCCAGAATAATGATTTTGCCATTTACCTGATATTCCTGTAAATCTTTTCGGTTAACGTAAGATACACCTTTTGCCGTTCCATCTTTATCTGTTATGACTTCTCGCACCATGGCATCGGTAATTACTGTTAGGTTACCTGTTTTCACTGCCGGAATCACCAGGCAGGATGATGAAGAGAAATCGCCGTAAACCTTGCAACTTCTTCCGCATTGGCCACAGTAAAAACAAGGTGCACGGTCTGTATTGTTTGGGAGTGGCTCGGTTAGTACAGAACCTCTGCCAGGAATTACTTTTACACCAGCTTTATCAGCCCCTTTTTTAATAAATAGTTCTGTTAAACGCGGTTTAGGTGGTTTCATAAAGATCCCGTCTGGTTCATTTGGTAAACCTTCTTTTGTGCCGTAAATCCCGATTAAACGATCTACCCGATCATAGAATGGTTTTACGTCATCATAAGTGATTGGCCAATCATCAGTTAAACCATCTTTGGCCTGGAAATCAAGCGGCCCCATCCGGAGTGAAATTCTTCCCCAGTGATTGGTGCGCCCGCCGAGCATGCGCGACCTGAACCACTCAAATTCAGTTTTATCTTTGGTAGTATAAGGTTCGCCCTCCAGTTCCCATCCCCCATAAGAGGCATCAAAATCACCAAAAGGTCTGGTTGTAGATGCCCCACGACGAGGAGATTCCCATGGCCATTTTAATTGATGTGCATCTATTCTCGGATCAAAATACTGACCAGCTTCGAGCATTAAAACTTTTTGTCCGGCATTCGCTAAAACGTAAGCAGACATACCGCCACCTGCACCAGAACCAACGATAATCACGTCGTAAACGGTTGGCGATTTTTTAATCTGAAATTCACTCATTTGTTTTGGTTAGATAAACTATTTATCTAATCTAATGCTATTTTTTATTAAATGAAAACGTTTAACAATTTTGGAATGATTACAGATACCGCTAGTTTCAAGTTTTCTAAATCGTATTACTTTATCGGATATCGTTACCAGACTTATTGCAATTTGAGATCCGCTTATCGATTGAATCTTTAATAATGGCTAGTAGCAACCTTTGCATGTTACATGATTTGCCATCAACATTTCTTCGAAGAAATTGGTTTATCTTTGTGCTTTAAAATTTATTGATGGTATTTTCAGAACAGATAGAGCAATTTTTATCAGCCTTAGAAGCAAGCCTAACTTCTCAAAACTTTGTTAAAATTTCTTTAGGAAATTACAAAGGAGCCGATGAGGGATTGAAGCAGATTTTAGTTAGAAAAATCTTGGTTAAAAGAGAAGCCAAACTGGCTTTAACTTTTAGATATAAAACGCGCGATATCGTTAAAAACTTTAATGAAGGCGAAGGAGTGAAATTGATTGCTGAATATTTGTATTCCGGTTTCAAAATTGCCACGCTTTTTACAACTGAAAAGGATGTAATTTTTGAAGAGTTGAACAATGGTAAAACAGTGTTGAGGGAGAGTAAAGCATCGGCTAAAGCTGTTCCTGCGGTTCAACATGATCAGGAGAAAGCTAGGTTAATCAAACCAGATGCAAAAGCTTATTTAACTGAATTAAAAATTACGGATGCCGATGGGAAGGTTTTTAAAAATGCACAGGATAAATTCCGTCAGATTAATCATTACATTGAAATTTTAAGTTCGTTAATTAAAGAATTACCAGAAGGCACCATTAAAAAAGTAGCTGATATGGGTTCTGGTAAGGGGTATTTAACTTTCGCACTGTATGATTATTTACATTCGGTTTTAAAGTTGGATGCTGAGGTTGTAGGCGTAGAGTATCGGAAAGATATGGTTGATTTGTGTAATGCGGTTGCGGCTAAATCCAATTTTGATCAATTGCACTTTGTTGAAGGAACGATTGAAGCTTACCAGGCAGCGCATGTGAATTTATTAATTGCGCTTCATGCTTGCGACACCGCTACTGATGATGCCATTTTTAAAGGTATTACTGCAAACGCAGAACTGATTGTGGTTGCGCCTTGTTGCCATAAACAGATAAGGAAAGAGATTGAACAGCATAAAGTAAAGAACGATGTTTCTTTCTTAACTAAATATGGAATCTTTTTAGAACGCCAGGCAGAAATGGTAACTGATGGAATCCGTGCCTTAATTTTAGAATATTTCGGATATAAAACCAAGGTTTTTGAATTTATTTCTGATGCACATACACCTAAAAATGTGCTTGTGGTAGGGGTGAAGAAAAATCAGAAGTCTTTAGTCGGAAGTCTGGAGAACGAGGAGCAAAAGAGAATTTTAGCGAAAATAAAGGCAAGCAAGGAATACTTTGGAATCGGTTATCATCATTTAGAACAGTTGTTAGGTTTGTAGTTTTAATGGTGAATTGCCTCCATTACTGATGCGGTAATAATTAGTTTAATCTCGATAGATTGGGCAAACGGTTAGATGATACATGTAAAAGCTTACAAATGCAACAAGATCAACGCAACCAAAGCTGGAATTGATTGTACATAAAGAATTTTTTTACTTGCGGTTGCCGCGCCATAAATGCCCGCAACAATAATGCAGCATAAGAAAAATATCGCTACATATAGTTTCCATTGATGATCACTAATACATAATGACCAGATTAAACCCGCTGCCAGGAAACCATTATATAAGCCCTGATTTGCGGCCAGTGCTTTTGTTTGGGGAAATAAGTCTTTCGGAATGGTTTTAAAAACATTTGGTGCTTTGGTAGTCCAGGCGAACATTTCCAGCCATAAGATGTAAATATGTAGGATAGCGATAATACCGATTAAAATTTGTGCTGCTAATTGCATTTAACATTGATTTAGTAATTGAAGGTATAAAAAAAAGGGGATTATTACTTTGATTAATTCCACGCTCGCTTTGTTAATTTCAGCATGTTGCTTATTTTTTCTGAGATTGAACTTCGTTCGTTTATCCGATGGCCACAACCTGTGTTTATAAACCCGATATAAGCGGCAGCCCCGTTTTTTTTCGGGCTACAGCGGTTAGCGGGGCTGCTGCACCCAAAGTAATACTAACATTCGTTTTCAAATCAATCAGGTTCTACTCTGGTCTTTAAGCTTTACGGATCATGAGATTTCTGTCATGCTGTCAGTACTCAATGACTTGTTTTTTTACATTTTATCAGGGTTTAGGGAATATTATCTGCCAAAACCCAATTGGCACAAGCATTGTTTAACAGGTAGAAAATATAATACTTTTAAAAAGAGAAAATAAAAATACAATGGGAAAAATTATTGGAATAGACTTAGGAACAACAAACTCTTGCGTGAGCGTAATGGAGGGCAATGAGCCTGTAGTTATCGCGAACAGTGAGGGTAAACGTACTACACCGTCTATTGTTGCTTTTGCAGAAAACGGTGAGCGTAAAGTTGGCGAGCCTGCTAAACGTCAGGCTATAACCAACCCAACAAAAACGATATATTCGATTAAACGCTTTATGGGTAGCAGCTATGACGAAAGTGCAAAAGAAGCTGGACGCGTACCATATAAAGTAGTTAAAGGTGATAACAACACTCCACGTGTTGAAATCGACGACAGAAAATATACTCCACAAGAGATCTCTGCAATGGTTTTGCAGAAAATGAAAAAAACTGCTGAAGATTTCTTAGGTCAGGAAGTAACAGAAGCTGTTATTACAGTACCAGCTTATTTTAACGATGCACAACGTCAGGCTACGAAAGAAGCTGGCGAAATTGCTGGTTTAACCGTAAAACGTATCATCAACGAACCAACTGCAGCTGCTTTAGCTTATGGTTTGGATAAAGCACACAAAGACATGAAAATTGTTGTGTTTGACTGTGGTGGCGGTACGCATGACGTTTCTGTTCTAGAATTAGGTGATGGTGTTTTCGAAGTAAAATCTACTGATGGTGATACTCACTTAGGTGGTGATGATTTTGACCACATTATTATTGACTGGTTAACTGACGAATTCAAATCTGAAAACAGCATGGACCTTGCAAAAGATCCAATGGCATTACAACGTTTGAAAGAAGCTGCTGAGAAAGCTAAAATTGAGTTATCAAGCACAACTTCTACAGAAATTAACTTACCATACATTACTGCTGATGCAAGTGGCCCTAAACACTTAGTGCGTACATTATCTCGTGCTAAATTTGAGCAATTAGCTGATAGCTTAATTAAACGTACTATTGAGCCTTGTAAATCTGCTTTGAAAAATGCTGGTTTAAGCACAAGTGATATCGATGAAATTATCTTAGTAGGTGGTTCAACTCGTATTCCTGCAATTCAGGATGCGGTTAAAGCTTTCTTTGGTAAAGAGCCAAGTAAAGGTGTTAACCCTGATGAGGTTGTGGCAATTGGTGCTGCTATTCAAGGTGGTGTTTTAACGGGTGATGTTAAAGATGTATTGTTATTAGACGTTACGCCTTTATCATTAGGTATTGAAACAATGGGTGGTGTAATGACTAAATTAATTGAGTCTAACACAACTATCCCAACTAAAAAATCTGAAACTTTCTCAACTGCAGCTGATAACCAGCCTTCAGTAGAAATTCACATTTTACAAGGTGAGCGTCCAATGGCTGGCCAAAACCGTACAATTGGTCGTTTCATTTTAGATGGTATTCCACCAGCACCTCGTGGTGTGCCTCAAGTAGAAGTATCTTTTGATATCGATGCTAACGGTATTTTACACGTAAGTGCAAAAGATAAAGCTACTGGTAAAGAGCAAAAAATCCGTATCGAAGCATCTTCAGGTTTAACTGATGCAGAGATCAAAAAAATGAAAGAAGAGGCGGAAGCTAATGCTGCAGATGATGCTAAGCAAAAAGAAGAAGCTGATAAAATTAACGGTGCTGATGCCTTAATCTTCTCTACAGAAAAACAATTGAAAGAGTTTGGTGATAAATTATCTGCTGATAAAAAAGCGCCAATCGAATCAAGCTTAGAGAAATTAAAAGCGGCTCACTTGTCACGTAACTTCGCAGATATCGATGCAGCACAAGCTGAATTGCAAGCTGCCTGGAATGTAGCTTCTGAGGAAATGTACAAAGATGGCGGTCAGCCTCAAGGTGGTGAACAACCACAAGCTGATGGTCAACCTCAAGGTGGTGGCGATAACGTTACAGACGTTGATTTTGAAGAAGTGAAAGAAGACGATAAGAAATAAGTCTTGAGTCTGAAGTCCTGAGTCGAGAGTCTTGGGTGGATATAAAAAGCGTTCCTGATTAATTTCAGGAGCGCTTTTTTAGTTTTGAGTTGTGTTTTAGACGGAAATAGCAGTTGTTCCCGATTGCAGTCTGGCTTCAGCCGACTGCTTTTAAAAAGAAATTTTGTTCTTCTAGCTCGCTATTTATGCTCGTTTGAGTAATCCATTCATTGCAGTCCGGCTTCAGCCGACTGCTTTTAAAAAGAATTTGGTCCTTCTAGCTCGCAATTTATGATCGTTTGAGTAATCTATTCATTGCAGTCTGGCTTCAGCTGGCTGCTTTTAAGAGAATTTCGTTTTCTAGCTCGCTATTTATGATTGTTTGAGTAATCCATTCATTGCAGTCTGGCTTCAGCCGACTGCTTTTAAAAAGAATTTTGTTTTTCTAGCTCCCAATTATGCTTGCTTGAGTATTCCATTCATTGCAGTCTGGCTTCAGCCGACTGCTTTAAAAAAGGAAATTTATTTTTCTATTGCGCTATTTATGCTTGTTTGAGTAATCCATTCATGGCAGTCTGGCTTCAGCCAACTGCTTTAAAAGAGAAAATCTATCCTATTTAATCCAACAGATTCTCTTCTATAATCTCCTGCAGTTCTTTTTCATTTGCAACTACTTCTGAAAGCAATTTAAACTGATTTTTTGCACGATCTAAGTTTTGCGCTGGGTAGCTTATGGGGTAATATATGTTTCCGTTCAAAAAATCAGTTAGGAAGCGTAGGGCTTGCATGTATATAATATACTTGCCAGAAAACAAGATCAGTTGTTTTTCAGTTTCTGTTAAAATAGAATTCATTTCAGAAAGGTATCCTTTAATCATCGCTTCGAAATAAGGGATTCTGATTTTTATCAAGCTCAGGTTAGTCTCATTTTCCGAAAATGCGCAGAGGTATGTTCGCATCATATCTCCCAAATCTGATATGAATTTTCCAGGCATAATGGTATCTAAATCAATTACGCATACGCCTTCAAAAGTTTTTTCATTTAATAGCACATTACTGATTTTGGTATCATGATGCATTACGCGATCTGGAAAATTATTTCTGTGCGAGTAGGAGATGTAATAATCTAAAATGTACTGATGGTTTAAAGCATCTTCGATCTGCGTCTTAGCTTGTGCATGTAGTGTGGCTGAAGTTTCACTCAAGGCTTTTGTAAACTGTTTGTATCGCAAGGCTAGATCGTGGAAACCAGGGATGGTTGCCTGCAGCGATTTCACATCGAAAGCATTCAGCAATCTGCTGAGTTTACCAAACTGTTTTGCCGCTTCAAAAGCTTGCCTGGGTTCGGTTAAAACATCAAGGGAGATGGTGTTTGGTACAAATGGTAAGAGCCGCCAAAATTCTTCGTTAATATGCGCCATTTCTTCGCCAGCTACCGTAAGAATTGGTTTAATAAAAAGATACGCTGGAGCCTGTATTGACAGGTAATTCGAGATTGCTTTTAGATTATTGGCAATGGCCCAGGGTACTTTGAAAACAGCGGTATTAATATTTTGAAGAATGAATTTCTTATCCCCGGCCGGGGGAGAAAGCAAATAAGTACGGTTAATTAAACCCGTACCTATTTGTGTAATTGTGGTATTTTCTTTAGTAAAACCGTAAGCGTTTAAAACTTCGGAAGCTAAATTTAGTTCCATAATTTTTCAGGATACGTTCCGTTTTTAACCAATTGGTCAATAGAATCCTGAACGTATGGCTTATCTTCTTTGTAAGTTACACCAAACCATTTATTAGAAGTTGGAACTACCTTAAATGTTGCGGTGCCCTGCTGTACCAAGCTTTCTCCTATTAACGGAATGAAGAATTCTGCTTTAGGTTTGTCTTTATTCGCCAATGCAAACTCTTTAAATAAGTCTTCTGTAATTTTGAAAACAGCAGGAGTGAAGCCCCAGAAATTCATTGATACTGGCGTGCTAAAATCTAATGGGAATTCTTCGCCATCTTCTTCGTAGAAAATTTTTCCATCTTTTGGATAAACTTTTGTGCGCTCAATAATTTCTGATAAGTTACCAGACTCATCCACTTTGCATACGCCTCTGGATACCGAACCAAACTCAGAAAGTGTTTTGCCGATTTCGTATCCAATAATTGAATAGTTGCTATCAGTTGCTTCTGTGTTTAAGAAATCTGCCATTTTTTTGAAGGCATCAAATCCATAATAATCATCAGCATTGATTACGCAGAAAGGTTCTTTAATTACATTTCTTCCTGATAAAATAGCATGAGCCGTTCCCCATGGTTTTTCTCTGTATATTTCTTCTTCGATTCCGAATTGTTTTAAGTCGAAATTTTGAAAAACGTATTCTGTTTCTATTCTGCCATTTAATTTTGGCTCAAAAATAGATTTAAAATTATCTACAAATTCTTCTTTAATGATAAATACAACCTTGCCAAAACCGGCATTAATTGCATCATATATTGAATAGTCTATGATGGTTTCGCCATTTGGACCGAAGCCATCGATTTGTTTCATACTTCCATAACGGCTAGCCATACCAGCAGCCAATATTAATAGTGTAGGTTTCATCATTTAAATATTAATCGAGCGTTTTTTATTAATTATATATAAAAGGCCTTTTTAGAAACCAAAAAAGCCTCCGGTTTTTGATCTTGTTTTCTTTCCTGTTAGCATTCCGAAGATCCCTCTAACAATTTCTTTGCCAATTTGGCGCGTAATGGTTGCGCCCATTACTTGTTCTACCAAGCTTTTTTCTCCGGCTTTTGGCTTGTTTTCTTCCGATTCCTGTTTTTGCGATTCTTTTTGTTGCTTTTCTTCTTCTGTTGCAACTGCCTGATCGTTTATCCTTTGTGTTAAAATTTCGTATGCGCTTTCTGAGTCTATTAAATCTTTATACTTAGTAAACATTTGGCTCCCCTGGATGAGTTTTTCCAGATCGGTTGAGGTGAGCGGTCCCATGATTGCACGCGGTGGGGTTAACATTGTAGCGGATACCTCCGTTGGGATTCCTTTCTCATTTAGTACCGTAACCAAAGCCTGGCCTGTACCGAGGGAAGTTAAAACTTTATCGATCTCATAAAAATCAGATTTTGGGTAAGTATTAACTGTTTTCTTTAAAGCATCTACATCATTTGGAGTGAATGCCCTAAGCGCATGCTGAACCCGATTTCCAAGCTGCCCTAATACACTTTCGGGCACATCTGTTGGAGATTGCGTACAAAAAAATACCCCAATTCCTTTTGATCTGATTAGCCTGATGATGGTTTCAATTTGCGCCAGAAAAGCTTTTGATGAGTTTTTAAACAACAAATGTGCTTCATCGAAAAAGAATACCAGTTTTGGCTTTTCTAAGTCTCCAACCTCTGGCATGGTATTGAACAATTCTGCTAATAAACTCAATAGAAAAGTAGAATACAATACGGGCTGATTTTGAACATCGGCAATATTAAGCAGGCTGATGGTGCCTTTACCATCTATGCGCTCGAACAAGTCGTTGATATCAAAAGACTTTTCGCCGAACATGCTGCCTAATCCTTGTTGCTCTATGGTTACAATTTTTCTTAATATGGTGCCAGATGTAGATGTTGAAATGCTGCCATAATTGCTTTTTATTTCTGCAGCTCCGGCACCTTCTGATAGGTAAGAAACGAGCTTTTTCAAATCGTTCAGGTCTATAATGGGCATTTTATTGTCATCTGCATATTTGAAAATAACTGCCATTACGCCTGCTTGTGTATCATTAAGATCTAAAATCTTTGATAAAAGCGTAGGACCAAACTCCAACACCGTTGCCCGCATCTGCGCACCGGTTTTGCCAGAGAGTGAATAAACTTCTAAAGGAAAACCTGAGGGTACGAAAGGTTTATTTAATTCTTTGGCGCGTTCTTCTATTTTGGAGTTTGTTGTGCCAGGTTGGTTTAAACCAGATAAATCGCCTTTAACATCTAGCATAAATACGGGCACACCCGCATCAGAAAGTTGTTCGGCCAGTAACTGTAGGGTTCTGGTTTTTCCTGTGCCGGTAGCACCAGCAATTAAGCCATGTCTATTCATCATTTTTAATGATAAGTTGACTTCGGCTTCACTCAGTACTTCGCCATCTAAAATTCCTGCACCCAGGTAAATATATGAGCCAGTGGGAGCATATGAAGATTTTATTTTATCTATGAATTTAGATGACTCGCTCATGTTGTTTTATTTAAAGGCACAATTTAAGAAACTAATTTTAAAAAGAAATGCGCAGTTACGTTTAGATTCGGTTCAATTTATTACACAACGTTTAATGGCTTAACTAATTAAACTGCTTATAATGTTTTAATTCGGCCTGCAAACCCCGTATTTCAGCCTGCATGTTTTCTACCTGATTAAGCAGATGAGAAATAGCGTGCAAACCTTCCAGGTTAATGTTGAGGTCTTTTGCCAAACGAACGTATCGCTCCAGTTTAGAAAGCTCATCAAATGTGAGGAAAATCGATTGTTTTTGCGTGGTGGTTTTAATCAAACCAAAATCTTCTAATGACTGGATGAAATCGATTTCAACATGGTGATATACGCAAATATCATGAACAGCGATCAGATTATTCTTCATCTTATTTAGCTTTTAGAAAGTTTTTCAAATAATTCTTTTTGTTCAGCGCTAAGTTCTGTAGGCAGTTTTACTTGCCACTTAATGTAAAGATTTCCAAATTGATCATCTTTTTTATAAACTGGAAAGCCTTTTCCTTTAAGGCGTAAGGTTGCTTCTGGTTGTGTGCCAGCTGGTATTTTAAGCTTCACTTTACCGTTTAGTGTTTCCACTATCTTTTCGCCACCCAGAATTGCCGTATAAACGTCTATTTCTTCCTGAATATAAATGTCGTTCCCCTTTCTTTTAAATTTGGGGTCTTCACTAATGTTAAATTTAATATATAAATCTCCAGGTTGTCCGTTGTTTGCACCCGGGGCGCCGTAACCAGGGAGCTTGATTTTCTGACCATTTTCTACTCCTGCCGGAATGGTAATGCGCACCTGGCGGCCATTAACGGTTAAAGTTTGCTTATGTGTAGTGTAGGCATCTTTTAAATTTAGCTGTAAATCGGCATTATAATCCTGGCCTTTAAAAGGTGAATTACGGCTGCTTCTGCCGCCCCCGCCACCAAACATGGAAGAGAAAAAATCTGAAAAGTCGTCTCCGCCAAATCCGCCAGAATAGCCTCCGCCACCGCCATAACCTCCACCTTGAGATTGATATTGCGATCGCTGTCTTTGCTGTGCATCTAGCTGATCTGCGTGTTGCCAGTCTTTGCCATATTTGTCGTATTTCTTACGTTTTTCCGGATCACTTAAAACTTCATTGGCTTCGTTTATCTGTTGAAATTTTTTATTTGCCTCTTCATTATTTGGGTTCAAATCAGGATGGTATTTCCTGGCCAATTTCCGATAAGCTTTTTTTACATCGTCAATTGTTGCGCTTTTCTTTAAATCGAGGATTTTATAGTAATCTATGTAGTCCATATGCTGTTAACAAATTATTGAGGCTAATGTTCAAATGCCTCGCGGATAAATTTACTGTTAATATTTTAGGTCTATGTTTTTTCGTGGTCGAAATATGATGATGAATTTTCTAAACAAGAATGCCTCCAGATTTGGAGGCATTTTGTGTGCAGCCTTTCTAAATGCTGTACATACATATTTTCTTCGGTTTCGATGGATGTTGTTTAAATGGAATTTATAAGGTCGAAATTTACTTTCCTTTTAAAAGTTCTACTTTCTACTGCTCGCTAGCCAGTAGACGTTCGTTTAGTTTAACGATTTGCTTCAACTGTGTTAAATGTGGGTTGATAATTTATGGAACTAAAAATCAAGGTTGAATTGTCACTGCTAGAGTTATTATAAGTGTTAGATATCACATGAAAGATAATTTTATCGCTATAATTCTTAATTGCATCCTTAGTTGGATTTTCATAGTTATTTTGGATATTATTAATCACAGCTTCATCACTATAGTTCTTTATTGCTTCTTTGCTTACGCCTAACACATTCGCGATTTTTTCTAAAGTACTATCTTCTATTTCTTCGCTTTGCTCTAATTTACTCACTGTTTGTTGGCTAACGCCAAGTTCTGCAGCAAGGGTTTCCTGCTTCATTCCACGTAGCTCTCTTATACGGCTAATTTTTCTACCTATGTTAGGGGCATTTGTTTTTCCTGTGGTTTCCATCCCTCAAATATATTTAATTTTTGGGTGGTAAAAAACAATACAGCATTGTAGTTAACAATCGCTGTCGTTATCTCGAATAAATAATTCAGCTTAAGTATTGGGTATGCTGTTGACGGTTTCCTGCTGGTAGTTAATGGTTCTGAACTTTCCGACGATGGTTCGGAACTTTCAGTTAGTAGTTCTGAACTTTCCGACGATGGTTTGGAACTTTCAGTTAGGATTTCTGAACTTTCCGACGCTGGTTCGGAACTTTCAGTTAGGAGTTATGAACTTTCCGACGATGGTTCTGAACTTTCAGTTAGGAGTTATGAACTTTCCGACGATAGTTCTGAACTTTCAGTTAGCAGTTCTGTGTTTGTAGTAGCTAGTTCTGAACTTTCAGTTGAGCGTTTTGTAATTGTACATGCCAGTTTCGATTGTGTATTTGATTTTACCACCTTAGGCACCTAAGTAAATATAAGCTCGTTTGTTAGCGCTTTTACAAAACAAAAACCCATTATAATACCAGCTGGTGCCAGTACTATAATGGGTTTTGAGTAATTAGGCGTAAATTATTTCTTTCCTTTTACATATTTTTCTAACCATTGATCTTCTTCCCATAGGGTGTGAAGAATGTTCTCTTTTCCACGGTAACCGTGCGCTTCATAAGGTAGAAATACAAAACGGGTTGTTCCACCAGCACCTTTAATGGCATTAAATAAGCGCTCACTATTAATAGGGAAGGTACCTGGGTTATCATCAGAATCTCCGTGAATTAAAAGCAATGGTGTTTTAATTTTATCAGCATAGCTAAACGGACTCATTTCATAATAAAGCTGCGGAACCTGCCAGTAGGTACGTTCTTCGTTTTGGAAACCGAATGGGGTTAAAGTTCTGTTGTAGGCTCCGCTACGGGCAATACCTGCAGCAAAAAGATTAGTATGTGCCAGTAAGTTAGCCGTCATAAATGCACCATAACTGTGGCCGCCAACAGCCATTCTTTTCTTGTCGCCAACACCTAAATCAGAAAGCTTATTAATTGCCGCCTCTGCATTTAGTTTAAGTTGCTCGATAAAGGTATCATTAGGTTTTTTACCATCTTTGGCTACGATTGGCATCTCTGCGTTATCTAAAATGGCATAGCCGCGGGTAACCCAGTAAATTGGCGATCCCCAGCTAATGGTTGTAAATTTATCTTTAGAACCGCGAATCTGTGCCGCATCTGCAGCAGAGTTAAATTCACGTGGGTAAGCCCAGATCAGTGTTGGCAACGGACCATCTTTCGCTTTATCGTAACCTTTTGGCAGGTATAAATCGCCTGTTAAATCAACTCCATCAGCACGTTTATAAGAAATTTTTTCTTTGGTAATGCCATCAAGCGATGGGTAAGGGTTTGCAAAATCTGTAATTGGCTGGTCGGCCATGCGAAGCACCAGATTTTTGATGAAATAATTAGGAACCATTTTCTGGCTCTCTTTGCGCGTTAATAGAACCAGTTTATCAGCGTTAATTACATCGGTAACATATTCAAAAGTGCCTTCTGCACTGCGCCAGATGATTTCATTTTTTTTAGATGCGAGATCGAACTTGGCCAGGAAAGGTAAATCACCTTTTTCTGAAGAACCGATAGGGTTGTTCATTAGTAATTTTGTGCCATTATCAACAGTTTTAATTACCTGGCGGCCGTATTTATTTTTAGTAGTTACCGGAGTGCCTGGATTGCCATACGCATCGGTTTGGTTGCGCGTATAAAGTTCTTCAACCGCGCCCGTAGCAGGGTTATATCTGCTTACTTTGTTCGTTTGTTTGCTGCGTAAACCTTCCATAATAAGGGCCAGATTTGCATCTCCCCATTGTACGCCACGGTAACGCGTCTGGGTTTTAAATAATTCTTTCTCGCTTCCGGTAAATGGTGCACTTAAAGAATACACTGCATCATGAAAGGGAACATTCTTTTTAATTAAACCACTATCTAATGGCTTTGCCCAAACTAAAGTAGCGGGTTCATCATCTCTCCAATCAAAGCTGCGGGCAACGTTTTGAGTGTTATCATAACCAGACGGTGTGCCTTCTGATGATGGTAACTCTGCTACTACTTTTACTGTTTTGCCTGTTAAATCTGTAATGCTAACGGTTGAGGGGAAACCATAGGCAGAAACGAGGTAAGAAAAAGGTTTACGAATGGTTTCTGTCATTAAATAATTCTTATCGGGCGATAAACTCACTGTACCGTAAATTGCGGGCTTGCCAATTGGGGTTTCTACGCCCGCAGTGTTTTTTACCAATTGGGCGGTAGCAAAAAACTCAAACAGTTGTTCATCAAAAGGAGATTTAATTAAATCCTGATAAGTTGCGCTTGGGGCTGCCTTTCCTAAGTTTTGCTGAATGGTTGGCCCTTTAGGCATTAAAGGTTTGGTTGGTGCGGCACTTGCTGGCTTGGTAACTGCACGGTAAATGATGGTGTTATCGCTCAACCAGGTTAAACCACTTCCTAAAACTACATTTAAAAATGCTTTATTGGTTTTAACGGCTTTTTTTGTAGCGAGATCAATAATATATAAATCAACTCCTTTTTGGGTGGTATTGGTAAATGCGATTTTTGTTTCTGAAGGGTTCCAAACAATATTACCTGCATATAAAGGACTTGGTAAACCGGTAACCTGTGAAGTTTGATTCGACTTTATGTTTTTTATGCTGAAGTTATTGATGTAATTCTGTCTGCTTGGCGAATAGTTATTTGGGTTTAATCTCAAACCTGCTATCCGGTATTCTGGCATGGCTAATTCTTCTACAGATGGGTAAGAATTGCGTTCGCTAAATAGAATCCATTCTGCTTTACCATCAATGCTTACTGCAGGCGTGGGTTTTGCAAGTAATAAGTCGGCAATTTCTTTGGGGGGTGTTTGGTAGCTGATGGCATCCTGAGCAGTTGCGTTTACAGAAACAAAGGTACCCGCCATTAATAAATAGAGGTATAAATTTTTAATCATATTTAAGTGAGTGTTTGAAATAAGGAATTTTCAAATATTGGAAATTTTAAACTATCACATCGTAACTTCTTATTTACAGTATGCCTTGGATATTTCGATCACCGATTTTCCGTTGAGGCAAAGTTTCAAAATTTCGCCATCAAACCGAATCCATTAATTGCCTGGTTTTCAGTTATACTGCTATGGATTTAGATAGCATCATCATGAATTTGATCATTTGTTGAGGTTTTTTGTTTGTAGCGCTGTCACAAATGATCCGTTTTGGTACAGGCGGTGTTATTTACGTAGGTATTTATTTACATATTTTGATCAGGGAATAAGGTTTACCTGTATTATTTTATAGAAAAATGCATTGAAATGTTGATCTATGTCAAAAAATGCACCTGTTTTATACGATTTTTTACACTTTTTCCTACTTTCGTGTTGTCAATCGTCCCTGATATTTGATTTAATTGAATTTTTAAACTTAAAAATTAATTATCTCGATGACAACAAAAGTAAAACACGGAGAGATTTTGGAGCGTATAGTACGCCGAGATCGAATGGGAATTAGCGAACTCTCAAGAAAACTGAATGTAAGCAGAAGAACAATTTACAACTGGTTTGGTCAAGACCGACTTAACCATGATATCATCTGGCAGATTGGACAATCACTAGGGCAGGATCTTTCTGTTTCTTTTCCTGATGTTTTTCCAAAAGCGAAGCCAGAAACTCCAAAACCTGCAGAAGCTGGAACTAAACCAACCGGCGATTCAAATTCAGTATATTTCTGGATGAACAAATACATTCATCTATTAGAGAAATACAATAGTTTGTTAAGTGTAGAAGAAGAGGAGGCAAATGCAGAAGATCAGCATAAAACCGTATCTCTAAGAAACAGAAGAACTGAAACATTCATGTATCAGTAAAACCATTTACCTAATCTAAATCAAATGTAAATGCGCTTCAGTAAAATAATTAGACATCGCTTTATATCCTGAAAAAGTGGATATTTATTAAAAGAAGGTTAAATTATTTACAGCGCTGAGAAGTCCTTACATGGAAATTTGATATAATTCTAACGACATAATAGTGATATAACCGAGAAGGCCATATCTGGTTAAGTAATTTTATTATTTAACTACTCCCCATACAAACAAAAAAAATAGCCACTTATCGTTTAAAATAAGTGGCTATTATCTTTTAAAGGCTTTAAGTCTTTTATGGTGTGCCTGCCCTCCGCGGATCACCCGCTCACAGGACTTTTTTGTCGCTATCTTTATAGATAACAATTTAGTGAAATGTTGGTTTCGTTCTATGAAAAAATTTTACACATCCTGTGGATAATGTGAATAACTTGACTTTTTGATTAAAACATTTGCATTTGCTATTGGTTTTTACTCCTGGATGCCAATATGAGCCAGATCCGATATCGGTTATGTAGAGAAAATTAGAGTTGATTGTTTCTAAAACATAGCCGTTTTTTTCGCTAAAAAGCATAATTTTACCTGTCACCCCGAAAATGTAGAATGAGTAACCCGTCATATCTTTTAAGTAGCAAGGAATTACTGCAAGTATTTAATCTCACACACACCGCAACCGCGATACATGTAACTGAAGATGCCATTATACAAGAAGCCAATAATGCTATGCTCGCCATTTGGGGCAAGGATAGAAGTGTTATTGGAAAATCTTTGGCAGATGCTTTACCAGAGCTGAAAGGTCAGCCGTTTATCGATATGTTTAAAAGGGTATGGAACGAGGGCTTAACAATATCTGGTAAAGATACCGCTGCAGATCTTAATGTTAACGGAGAAATACAAACCTTTTATTTCGATTTTGAGTACCGGGCAGTAAAAAACGATGCTGGCGATGTGATTTGCATCCTTCATACTGCCATTGATGTAAGCGAGCGTGTGCTGAGAAGGGAAGCCATGGAGCTTGCCAATGAAAGGGCGGCAGCCTTAAACAGAGAGCAGGCTTTGAACGAAGAATTTGCTGCAACTAACGAAGAGCTATCTGCAACTAATGAAGAGTTGCAAAAGGCACAAAACCACCTGCATCTTTTAAATACAGAGTTGGAGGCCCGTGTTGCAGCCCGTGTAAAGGAGCTTTCTGAAAGTGAGGAGCGGTTTAGAACCATGGCAGAGGGTACCGATGTTTTTATAGCCGTTGGTGATGAAAACGGGAATGGAATTTATTTTAATAAGCCCTGGTTAGCACTAACAGGAAGATCAATGGATGAGCTCCTGGCCTTTGGTTGGGTAGATTTGATCCATCCGCAGGATCGGGATGGTTATGTGGAAATCTATCTTTCTGCTTTAAATAAAAAAGCACCCTTTGCCGGTGAGTTCAGGGTTTTAAATAGAGAAGGAAATTACCGCTGGCTTTTAGCAAGCGGGCCGCCACGTTTCAATGCAGACGGTACCTTTGCCGGTTACATTAGCTCTTGTGTTGATATAACCGAACGGAAACTGGTTGAACTTGAACGCCAAAATCTAAGTGCTTTAGTTGATGCAAGCTCAGAGTTTATTTCTTTAGCGAACGCGGATCATGAAATTACTTATGCCAACCCTGTAGCTTTAAAAAAACTCGGTTGGAAATCTTTTCAAAATAGAACCATATTGGATTTCGTATATCCTGGCGATAGAGATTTTGCCAAAAAAGCTTTAGCAAAGATTATGGATCAGGGCAATTTCAGACAAGAGATTCGCTATTGGAACGAAATTACTGGACAGCCTTTTTGGGTAGAATGGAATGGAATTTCTATTAAAGACCCGGTAACCAAAGAATTTATTGCATTGGCAACAGTAGGGCCAGATGTTACCGAAAGAAAACAACACCAGGAAGAACTTCAGGATATTAATGAAGAAATGGCAGCGGCTAACGAAGAACTCGCAGCTACCAATGAGGAATTAGCGGCCACTAATGAAGAACTGGCCCAAACCCATAACGACCTGGTTCAATACATTAAAAAACTATCAGATAGCGAAGAGAAATTACTTCAAGCTATTGAAACAGGTAAAATGGGAACTTGGAGTATTGAGCCAGAAACACAAAAGCTTTCTATGTCTGGCTTTGTGCGTGAACTGCTTGGTCTGGACATGGATCAGGAGATTACTAAAGATGAAGTGCTCAAGGCAATTAATGAAGACTATCATGAATTGATTGCTAGCGCGATGGATAATGCGCTGAAAAGCCATTTACCAAGTGATACAGAATACTTAATTAATAATATTAAAACCGGAGAAGAAAAATGGATTAGGGCGACTGGCAGGGTTTTTCTGGATGCCATGGGCAATGTAACCGAATACTCGGGCATGTTTATGGATATAACAGAACGCAAACTGGACGAACTTCGTAAAAATGATTTTATCGGTATGGTTAGCCATGAGTTGAAAACACCGTTAACTGCCATAAATGGTTTTGTACAGGTACTACAGCGTAAAGCCAGATTAGATGCGGATGAATATGCGAGCAAAGCCCTGGAGAAAACCCAAATTCAGATCAAAAAAATGACAGCCATGATTAATGGCTTTCTCAATGTTTCCAGATTGGAGTCTGGTAAATTGATGATTGATAAAACTGCTTTCCGGTTAGATGAGCTTTTGCAGGAAACCGTAGACGAGACATTTATATCACCATCCACGCATGCGATTGTAATGGCCTTATCTTGCGAGGTTATCGTAAATGCCGATCGTGATAAAATTGGGAATGTCATTTCTAATCTATTAAGCAATGCACATAAGTATTCTTCAAACGGAAGCAGCATTGAAATTAACTGCGAAGTTAAAGATCACGAAGTAATTGTAAGTGTTAAAGATCAGGGGATTGGGATTTCAAAAGAGGATGCTAAGAAACTTTTCGACCGTTATTACCGGGTTCAAAGCAACCATACCATATCTGGCTTTGGTATCGGCTTGTACCTGAGCGCTGAAATTATCCATCGCCATGATGGAAAAATCTGGGTAGAAAGTGAAGGACAGGTTGGATCTACTTTTTATTTCTCGCTTCCGCTTAATTAGCAAAAAAGGGACAGGCTAAAAAGCCTATCCCGCTATCTAAACCCAAACATGCGCTCAAACATGATTGAATCATCAACTAAACAACCGTGAGTTGTATTGGTTTTAGAATATTTTTTTTTCTCCTCATTAACGGTTCATTCATTACGAAGCCGGTTGTTACCACATGACATTCATTTATTAGTCCAGAGTTGAAACGATTTGATTTTTACAAAACAATTCCGGGTTTTTGAGATTGTGTAGAAAGTGATTAATACATGGCCCTTTGCAAATTTTTGCCGCAAGAACAGGTTATTAAAAATAGCATCACTTTATTAAATGAGTAAAAAAGTTAATCAACAAAAAATAGCGATTCTTGGCGGTGGCCCCAGCGGTCTTTTCATGTACAAACGATTGGTTGAATCTGGTATAGACGGACTTGTGGTGGAAATTTTCGAGCGCAAAAATACCCTTGGTTCTGGAATGCCATATAGTCCGGAAGGTGCAAACCAGGAACATATCACCAATGTATCAGATAATGAGATTCCTGTTATTTTCAATTCTATTGAAGATTGGGTGAAAATTGCCCCGAAAGCTATCCTGGAAAAATTCAATATAGATTCTGATAACTTTAATGAATATAAAGTGCTGCCGAGACTATTTTTCGGTGAATACCTTTCGGCTCAGTTTGATTTGTTAAATAAATCTGCAGATGAAAAGGGAATTGTTACCAACATTCACCTAAATACGGAAGTTACAGACATTATTAATTACCAGGAAAATAACGAAGTTGGTGTAGAAATAAATGGCGCTGAGATTATTAATTTTGATCGGGTTATTGTTTGTGTTGGACATAACTGGCCAAAAAAACACGAAGGGAAAGTTGCAGACTATTATGATTCGCCTTATCCGCCTCAAAAACTCGCCAAAAGATTTAACCACCCAATTGCGTTGATGGGCTCTTCTCTTACCGCGATAGATGCAATTAGAACAATAGCCAGAAATAACGGCCATTTTGAAGACGAAGCTGATGGAACCCACAAGTTTATACTTGATAAAGAAAGCGACAAACTTAAGATTGTTATGCACTCTAGAAATGGTTTGTTGCCGGCTATTCGCTTTCACCTGGAAGATTCGCATTTAGGAAAGGATGAAACCTTGAGTAAAGCTGAAATTCAACAAAATATAAAAGAAAACGGCGGATTTATCTCGCTAGATTACGTTTTTGAAAAGAACTTTAAAGAGCAGTTTAAAAAGAAAGATCCTGAGTTTTATAAAAAAATAGCAGACCTGAATCTGGAGACTTTTGTAGATCGGATGATATCTTACCGGGAAAATGTTCCGCCTTTTGATCTGTTTAAGAAGGAGTATGAAGAGGCTGAGAAATCGATCGATCAGCACAGGTCTATTTACTGGAAGGAAGCGCTTGCGGTGCTCAGTTTCGCAATGAACTACCCAGCTAAATACCTTTGTGCTGAAGATATGCAAAGGCTGCAAAAGGTGTTAATGCCTCTTATTTCTATTGTGATTGCTTTTGTTCCACAAAGTTCTTGCAGAGATTTAATGGCGCTTCATGATGCCGGGATACTCGAAATTATATCGGTAGGAGAAGATAGTGATGTTGAGCCGCTAGATCAGGGTGGTGCTAACTATACTTACATTAATGAGAAGGAAGCGGAGATTTCTGTAGATTATGAAACGTTCATCAATTGTGTTGGGCAGCCGCATTTATCTTATGAGGATTTTCCATTTAAGAGTTTGGTTAAAGATGGTGCAGTTAGCCCCGCTACTTTGAAATTTAAATCAAATGAAAAGGCTGCGGCAGAAGAGGAAAAGGAAAATAAACTTGTTTCGAAAAATGAAGACGGAACCTATTTTTTACAAGTGCCTGGTATTACCATTAATGATGCTTTTCAGGTGGTAGATCATTCTGGTGAGGCAAACGACCGGATCTATATCATGGCTGTGCCTTACATTGGCGGTTATAATCCAGATTATTCAGGAATAGATTTTAGCGAAATGGCCTCAGCAGAGGTGCTGAAAAAGATTCAAAATAAAAAGGATCCCGAAGTATAACTCCGGGATCCTTTCTTTTGATTATCTGATCAAATCAATTATTTCATCGAATCATTAATTTTGTTGATCATTACCAGGTGGCTTTGTACAATAGGTGCCGTTTTAGTTGCAAATGCTTTTAACTCGGTATCTTTAGCATTTTTAGCTTCATCTTCCATTAATTTTAAGGTAGATTTATGTCCGTCAATCATTGCGCTTACATAATCCTTATCAAAATCTGCTCCTGTTTTTTTGCTTAAATCATCCATTTTCTTCTGATGATCTGCATCTACAGTGGTTGGAAGCGTAATATTTTTAGTTTTTGCAATTTCCATAAGTTCCATATTAGCGTTACCATGGTCTGTAACCATCATGGTTGCAAATTCTTTAACCTGTGCGTTGCTGCTTTTTTGAAGTGCAAGTTTACTTAATTCTACTTCTGCCATTCCACCTGCAGCCGCAGCTGTGGCAAATTTAGAATCTGCTTCATCTACAGCAATTCCGCCGGTAGCAGCCACATTGGTAGTGGTGTCTTTAGTTTGATTTAAACTGTCTGCACTTTCTTTAGCATCTTTATTTCCACCACTACAGGCTTGGAAAGCCAATGCTGAAGCAGAAATTGCCATTACATAAATTAACTTTTTCATATTATTGGTTTTTTGTTGTACCACTAATAACAGGTGATTTGCAGAATGGTTTGCTGGCTGCTGTACTTAAATAAACGGCTTAAAAGATTAAAGTTTATTGAGTTTGAAATATCCCAGATGAATTTCATCTTCAGGTAATGCAGAATCTGGCGTAATCTGGATATGGAATTTCTCCTTGTAAACCGGACTTAGAATTTCCTCTACCCGATAAATATCATCGATATCAATACCATATTTTTCATCAATATGGGCATTTGCGCCTTTTATGGAGTTAGTTTTAAAAAACACTGATTTTTTAGCGTCTTGGATGGCTGAAGCACGATCATCTTTCACGCTGAGTACGATGTAATGTTGCTCGGCTAATTTGCCAGACTGATAACCACCCAGGTTGGTGAAGAATAATTTATGTAAAGAAGGCTGGTTGGCCGCTTCTCTTGGAAGAATTTTGATTTCATAACCATCTACCTGATTTACCTCTCTCCATCCATCTACATGGATACTTGCTCCTGCTTCTGGCCAGAAAGCTTTAATTTCTGGAACAAGCTCTTGTAATGAATTGGCAATTCCGAAGAAGTAGTCGTGCTGTTCTACGTTTCTCTTGGGCGCTTTTGAACCCAGTAAAAGCATGTATAGTTTAGGTTGATTGTTATGATTTATGTTTTCGTTCATTTTTTTGATTTTTATAACAACGCCTTAACAGGACTATAGTTTAAAAATTGAAGAATTAAATAGGGGCTGGATAAATAGATGGTTTCAATGATCGGTGTCTTTTCTCATGTAATTAGCTCGCAGATTTAGGAGGGCGAGCGTTAAGTAGGAGAAATCTCCGAGATCATTTTGATCTGTGGGAAAAGCCGTGCCGAGATGGTTAGGTTGATTTATTCAACACTAACGAAAAGAATCGCGCTATTGTTGAAAATAATTTCCCGCAGATTTTTACTGATTTTGGCAGATGGGTAATAGCGTTCTGCCAATTCATTTTGATCTGCGGGAAGAGCCCAGCTACTTAATTAAATATGGATTGGTTCTAGCCAATTAGTAGACTAAAGAAAAAATTAACGGATTGGCGCGATTTGTTTAATTTCAGTTTTAAGTTCGATAATTTGCTCTTGCGCCTGTTTATTAGCCAGGTAAAAATAAATGGCAAAGCCTAAAAAGATTTTTCCTAGTATAAAAACGGCCGCAAAAACCAAACGCCATGCTTTATGAATTCGCATGTGGCTTGATGCTGATTCAACTTCGATGTATTTATCTTTTTTAGCTTCTTCGTGATTTGTTGTGTGTTCAGGTTCGGTAAACTTTTCTACTTTTTGCTCGCGAAGTTGAATTTCGTGAACTTCGTGCTCAATTCTTGATAAAATCCCCGGAGGCGGTGGTACAGCAAGGCTTAATGCAAGAACTTCCATGTCGTATTCCAGTTTCATCAGTTCTTGTTCAACCTCTGGATATCTTTGCTTAAGTAATAAGACCTGATCAATTTCCTGTTCTGTGGCGATACCCATTACATAGGTCTCCATGAGGCCACTCTCTAAAAATTCTTTAATTTCCACGTAACCTCCTCATTTTATCCATTGCTGATTTAAGTTGAATACGTACGCTGTTTTCATCTTCTTGAATCGATTCTGCTATACAAGCAATTGCTCTTCCCTGGTAGTATACAGCGTGAAAGATCATCTGTTCCTGGGCTGTTAACACATTATTAATATTTTCGGCAGGGTTGCTGGTTTGATCCAGGTTGCCTATTGATGCAGGTCTATCGCTAAAATTCTGTTGCGCCAAAACTTGTTGCGCATGTCTTCTAAGGTGTATCCACGTGCTAATGTTACTGTCAGAATTTAGTTTTGTTTCCAATACAAAAGATGTTATAATTTTAATTAGTTGTTCTTCAGACTTTTTAGAATCTTGAACAATGCCTTGGATAAACCCTAACAGCATACCAGCATATTTATCATAAAATTGCCGGAGATCTGTTGAAGCAGCTTTTGGGATATTTAAAATAACGTCAGACATTAATTAACGGGACTAGTTAAATAAAATTGCAAGATAAGGCCAAATTTTTGATTTACATTTACAAAACGAAAAAAATTATTACTAACTGCTTTATTCACTTTTATTTATCATGAGAATTGCAACCTATAATGTGAATGGTGTAAATGGTCGTTTGCCAGTTTTATTGAAATGGTTAGCCGAAACCCAACCAGATGTTGTTTGTTTACAGGAGTTAAAAGCACCTCAGGAAAAATTTCCAGAACAAGCGATTTTAGATGCTGGTTATAAGGCCATCTGGCACGGTCAGAAAAGCTGGAATGGTGTGGCCATTCTATCCCGTAATTACGAAATAAAAGAACTCAGGCGAGGGCTGCCCGGAGATCCTGAAGATCTTCATAGCAGGTATATCGAAGCATTAATTAATGATGTAGTGATTGGTTGTCTCTACCTTCCAAATGGTAATCCGGCTCCGGGACCAAAACTGGAGTATAAAATGGCCTGGTTTGAAAGACTAACCGACCATGCTGCAAAACTTTTAGATTTTAATTTACCGGTGGTTTTAGTGGGTGATTATAATGTTATGCCCACAGAAAAAGATGTTTATAAGCCAGAACGTTGGGTTAACGATGCCTTATTCAGACCGGAAGTGAGAGCAGCATTTAAAAACCTAATAGATCAGGGCTGGACAGATGCCATAAGAAAACTATATCCTACAGAAACCATTTATACATTTTATGATTATTTCAGAAATGCTTATGGACGGGATGCCGGATTGAGGATAGATCACTTTCTGCTAAGTCCACAGCTTAACACCAGGTTACAAAAAGCTGGTGTAGATAAGCATGTAAGGGGATGGGAGAAAACAAGTGATCATTGCCCGGTGTGGATAGAAGTTGCTGATGAGGCCAAATAGAAGAAAATATATTTGGACGTGCTGGTTAAGCACGTCCGAATATATTATAATTTATAACCCAAGCCTATGCCCAGGTTCCATTCGCCATTTTTAGCACTTGTTTTGGCGTTGTAATAAAGTGGAAGCTGAAGGGCAATGTGATTAAAAACAGCAGTTAATCCCAAGCCAAGAGAAGGTGTAATTAAACTGTTTTTTGTGGCTCCTGGTGCCACCTTATCTTCTTTTATCCTTAATGATGGAAGTAAGCCTGCAGCAATTGAGAAGGGCTTTTTGGCGTATTTTATATTTGGCCCAATACAATTTACATACCCACCATGGTCTACATAACCAGCCACAATTGTACCATCAAATAAAGCTGCCTTTGTCTGTGCCCTGATTTCTGAATAGAGTAGGGTGAGGGCAATACAGCTTAAAAGCACTAGCGGAGTTCTTTTCATAATTTAGTTTGGTTTTTAGTTAATTTAAGGTTGCTTTAGGCCATGGCTTTAACTGGTTTATATTTGGTTAGACTGTTTTCCATTCAGGGGTCTTTTTTTGGCCTCTCATATCCACAAATTCAATCGTTGGATCTTTCTCTTCGGGCGCATTCACAAAGTGCGAGAATCTTTTTCTGATTGCAGGATTTTCCACCGCTTCTTTCCATTCGCATTTGTAACTCGCAATTAGGCTTTCTATTTCGCTTTCCCATTTTTCTGCCATACCAAGGCTATCATTAATGACTACATTGCGAAGATATTCCATGCCGCCATCCATTTTGTTCAGCCACGTGGCCGTTCTTGTTAGCGGATCGCCGGTGCGGATATAAAACATTAAGAAACGATCGATGTATTTGATGCAGGTGTCGCTGTCTACATCTGCGGCCAGGAGTTGTGCATGCTGCGGTTTACTGCCGCCGTTGCCACATACATACAGGTTCCAGCCTTTTTCTGTTGCTATGATTCCGAAATCTTTACTTTGTGCTTCTGCGCATTCTCTAATGCAGCCACTTACCGCCGATTTAAATTTATGCGGTGCCCTGATTCCCCTGTAGCGCTCTTCGATTCTAATGGCAAAACTCACGCTGTCGTGTAAGCCGAAACGGCACCAGGTACTCCCTACGCAGCTTTTTACAGTTCTCAAGCCCTTGCCATAAGCATGGCCGCTTTCAAAGCCTGCCGCAATTAATTCTTCCCAGATAATAGGGAGGTCGTTTAAGTGGGCGCCGAACAAGTCAATTCGCTGTCCGCCGGTTATTTTAGTGTATAAATTGTATTTTTTAGCTACTTCACCAATAACGATAAGTTTATCTGGCGTAATTTCGCCACCTGGAATTCTTGGGACTACCGAATAAGATCCACCTTTTTGGATATTGGCTAAAAAGCGATCATTACTATCCTGCGCAGTGTCATTTCCTTTTTTAAGAATCATTTCGTTCCAAAGACTGGCCAGGAGTGAAGACACCAGAGGTTTGCAGACTTCGCAACCATCAGACTGCCCTAATTTATTCAGTACCTCATCGTAGGATTTAAGTTCATGAATATGGATTAAATCGTAAAGTTCTTGTCTGCTGTAGCTAAAGTGTTCGCAGATTACATTTCTAACATACTTTCCTTGAGATTTTAAGGTGTGTAGCATCAAATCTTTCACCATTGGCATACAGCCACCGCATCCTGTTCCAGCCTTGGTGCATTTTTTTACACTATCTATTGTTTCACAGCCTTGTTCTGCAACTGCATTGCAAATATCTCCTTTGGTTACTCCTTCGCAGCTGCAAATTAAAGCCTCATTTGGTAGGGTAGTAATGCCTGCTGAAGTTTCTACACCACGACTTCCAATAATCAGTTCTTCTGGATTTTCGGGAAGTGCAATTTTGTTTACACTGGTTTGCAGCAGCATATTGTACGCTGCTGCATCTCCAATTAAAATACCTCCTAAAAGGTATTGCCCGTCATTACTAATGTTAATTCTTTTGTAAATGCCTTTGTGTTTGTTCTCAAAAACAATGGTACGGCAGTCTGGTTCGTTAATAAAGGGATCTCCGAAGCTGGCTACATCAATGCCGATGAGCTTAAGTTTGGTGCTCATGTCAAAGCCCTTGAATGATTTATCCTCTGCACAAAGATTAGTGGCTAACACTTCTGCCATTTCATAGCCTGGTGCAATAAGGCCATAAATCATTTCTGCATGCAAAGCACATTCTCCAATAGCGAAAATGCAGGGGTCGTTGGTTTGCATTCTATCATCAACCAGAATTCCACCTCTTGTACCTACCTCGATTCCACAAAATCTTGCCAGTTCGTCTCTTGGTTTAATTCCTGCTGAGATTACCAGCATGTCTGCTGCGAGTTCAGAATCATCTGTAAATTTTAAGCCTGTAATACTTTTATCGCCTTCAATTCGACTAGTGTTTTTATTTAAGTGAATTTGTAGGCCCAGCTCGGTAAGCATAGATTTAAGCATCTCGCTTCCGGCTAAATCAATTTGTCTAGGCATTAGTCGCGGAGCGAATTCTACAATGCTTGTTTCAGTAATGCCCAGATCAATTAGTGCTTTGGCTGCCTCAAGACCTAATAAACCTCCTCCTATTACCGTAGCTGATTTTGCTTTTTTTGAGTAATCGGCAATCAAATCAAGGTCTTCGATGGTTCGATAAACAAAAACCCCTTCTTTTTCTATTCCTTCTATATTAGGTACAAATGCAGCAGAGCCGGTTGCGAAAACTAGAAAGTCGTAATTGTAAGTTTCACCATTTGATGTTCTTACTGTTTTTAAGTTGCGGTCTACACCGACTATTGGGTTATTTAAATATAGATCAATATCCTGATCCTGATACCAGGTTTCGGTAGACATAGAAAGATCATCAGCCGTTTTGCCATTGAAATATTCGCTCAGGTGAACACGGTCATAAGCTCTTCTTGGCTCTTCACCAAAAACAATTATTTTAAACGCATCAGACTTGGAAGTTAGTTTTTCGCAAAATTTATATCCAACCATCCCATTTCCAATTACAATTATCTTTAGTTTATTCATGATCTGCTAGTTTTTTGATGATGTCTGCTGAAATTTTAAGTATTTTAGGTGTAACAGCTATTAAATTGCTATAAATCCACAGATAAAAATGACTATTAGTGTTTATTATATGATTTAAGATATTCAAATATAGTTTTTATGATTAATATTTTTATAAAAAGATGATTTTTATCATAATTTATTTAGTTTTTTAAAATTATTTAGTCATATTTATAAATAATTGATTGAATTATTAAAAATTATCGTTTGAATATGGAAGATTTTGGACTTTTTATAATGGGTGCCGGGCCTGGAGACCCCGAATTGATTACAATGAAAGCATATCATGTGCTAAAAAGGGCAGAAGTGATTCTTTATGATAACTTAAGCAATGAAAAGTTATTAGAAATTGCTCCAAAAAGTTGTATAATGGTGTATGTAGGCAAAAAACCTTATGCGAAATGTACCCCGCAGGATGAAATAAATGATTTGATTGTTAAATATGCATTAGCCCATAATGTTGTGGTGAGATTAAAAGGTGGCGATCCTTTTATTTTCGGCAGAGGTTTCGAAGAATTACTCTTTGCAGAAAAATATGGTGTAAAATCTCACTATATTCCTGGTATCAGCAGTATGCAGGGGGCAGGTTTTGTTGATGTGCCACTTACTCATCGGGGGATTAGCGAAAGTGTTTGGGCCATAACGGGTACTAAAAAAGATGGTAGTTTATCAAGAGATTTGAAATGTGCAATGAATAGCTCAGCAACCGTTGTTATTTATATGGGCATGAAAAAACTTGCGGAAATAGCTACTGCCTATAAACAAGCTGGCTTGGGTTCTACACCTGTAGCGATTATACAGCACGCCAGCCTGCCGAGGCAAAAACAGGTAACCTGCGAAGTTAAAGACCTTCAGGAAACAGCGATTAGAGAAGGCATGGCCCACCCTGCAATTATTGTAATTGGAGATGTGGTAAGGGCAAGGGAAATTGTTTCTGCTCAAAATTATTATAAACAGGCCATAGCTGTTTAACTTATTGGCTCTTTATTCAAGATAATAATGCCTTATTTTTTTTAAATCATCTTCTAACTCATAAACCAAAGGAACTCCAGTTGGAATTTCTAATGCCGTAACTTCTTCATTTGATAATTGATCAAGATATTTGATCAATGCCCGTAAGCTATTCCCGTGGGCGGAGATGATTACTTTTTCATTTTTACTGATTGCAGGCACGATCGATTCATTCCAAAATGGCAATACCCTGGCAATGGTATCTGATAAGTTTTCACTCAAGGGCAATTGGTTGGGGGTTAAATTTTGGTAGCGTAAATCATTTCCCGGGTAACGTTTATCCTCTTTTGTTAATTGAGGTGGTTCTTCTTCCGGATCGCGGCGCCATTTGTGTACTTGCTCATCACCATATTTTTTAGCGGTTTCGGCTTTATTTAATCCCTGTAGTGCTCCATAAAAACGCTCGTTCAAATGCCAGGTTTTGTGTTCAGGAATCCAGAGGTGATCAAGCTCTTCCAAAATGATGTGAAGGGTTTTAATGGCTCTTTTTAATACTGAAGTGAAAGCAATGTCGAAATTATAGTCGTGTTTCTTTAACAAAGCAGCCGCTTTTTTTGCCTCCAGGTAGCCGTTTTCGGATAGGTCTACATCTGTCCAGCCTGTGAACCGGTTCTCCAGATTATATACACTCTGGCCGTGGCGAATTAATACAATTTTTTTCATTTGCTTTTGATAACAGCTGAGAGAGATAATTGATTTTGCTTGCTGTAGGTAGATTGTAAAATTTAGCTTCAGTTGAAGACCTTTGTAAAAAGACTGGGCTTAACGAATTAACGTTAAGCCCAGTCTTTATTATTTGCCGATTTCTTTCTGCTGCTCAATGAGCGCTTTTTGATCGGTTAAATCCTTGTAATAGAAATAAGCACCAAAGCCTATAATCAGGAAGATATTACTCACTTTAAAACTATGGTCGAGCCAATATTCAAATGGCGGCGTTTTTCCTTCCATGCTTTGCTTAATGCTCGGCCACGAGTTAATTATGAAAATAACAGCGATCATCAGCAGTACTTTTAGCAGCGTTCTGATGGCGATCTTTTGGTGCGAAATTTTATCATCCATTATTTAAATTCTCTAAAATCTTGTCCGTCTTCAATGTTTAATAAGCTTTGGTAAATTAAGCTGATCACATTATCAACATCTTCTTTATGTACCATTTCTACGGTGGTATGCATATAGCGTAATGGCAATGAAATTAATGCCGATGGTACGCCTCCGTTTGAATAGGCAAATGCATCTGTATCAGTTCCGGTAGAACGAGAAGAAGCCTGGCGCTGGAAAGGGATCTCATTTTGCTCAGCGGTTCTGATTAACAATTTATTCAGATTGGTTTGCACCGCAGGGGCGTAAGAAACTACAGGCCCTTTTCCTGCAGATAGGTCACCCTGAATGTTCTTGTTAATCATTGGGGTCGTTGTATCGTGGGTAACATCTGTAATGATCGCTACATTTGGTTTAATGCGTTGTGCAATCATTTCTGCGCCACGTAACCCGATTTCTTCTTGTACCGAGTTTACGATGTACAGGCCGAAAGGTAATTTTTTCTTGTTTTCTTTAAGTAAACGAGCCACTTCTGCAATCATGAAACCACCCACACGGTTATCTAATGCCCTGCCAACGTAGTAACGATCGTTTAAAATCATAAATTCGTCTTCGTAGGTGATTACGCAACCAACGTGAATGCCCAGTTTTTCTACTTCTTCTTTGGTGGTACAACCACAGTCTAAAAAGATATTTTTCAATTCAGGAGCTTGTTCTTTTTCACCATGACGGGTGTGAATTGCCGGCCAGCCAAAAACAGCTTTTACCAAACCCTTTTCAGTATGGATATTTACTCTTTTAGATGGTGCAATCTGATGATCAGATCCTCCGTTGCGGATTACATAAATTAAACCATCACTTGTGATGTAGTTAACGTACCATGAAATTTCATCGGCATGTGCTTCAATCACCACTTTATAGGGTGCTTTTGGGTTAATTACCCCAACTGCAGTTCCATAGTTATCTACAAAATGTTCGTCGATATATGGCTTTAAATAGTTTAACCAAAGTTTTTGTCCTTCCCATTCGTAACCAGTAGGAGCGGGGTTGTTAATGTATTCTTCTAAAAATTGTAATGATTTTTCGGTCACTACCTGAACGTGAGCTTTCTTCTCGTCTTCTTTTTTTTCAGCCATGTGTATTTATGATATTAAATTTTAGATTTACGATTTAGGTAAGCATTATTCAAACCAAATCATCAATCAAATATTTTAAGTTTAGCATTGCAATCTACCTAAAGGCTTCTGCAGTGATGTGCAATTTAAATTGATCTTTCCATTACCACGAAATCGTAGCCATCTTTAAAAAAGGTTTTTTCGGTTTCATGGAAGCCAAATTTATAATAAAATTCTTTAGCATTTACCCTGGCATTACACCAAAGCTTTGTTGCCTTTTGAATTTTACAAAAATCCAAGATATACTGCATCAATTGCGTACCCAAGCCGGCTTTTTGTTGGTTAGCCAGAACAGCCAGCTTCCTGAATTGGTAAACGTCTCCATCATGAAAAAGCGAAACCACGCCGCTAAGTTTATGATCTGCGTATAATCCAAAATGGATGCCGTCAAAATCATCTGCGAGTTTTACGCTTTCAAAAGGTAACTCTGGATACATTACCTCATGGCGGATTTTCCAGGTTAAAGATGGAAAGATCTGTTCAATTTGAATAAGCATCGTGATTATAACGTTTTGTTTTTTCTGCCATAAAATTGATAGACCAATATATTTAGAAAGGTGATTCCGGCGATTCCGTAGCAGAACAATGCCCAGCCGCCGTGGCCCCAGAGCCATAATCCTAATGCAGAGCCACAACTTGCGCCGATAAAACTAACCGACATGAAAATGGTGTTGAGCCGATTTCTGGCTTCCGGAATGAGGGTGTATATTCGGGTTTGGTTGGTAACGTGTATGGCTTGCTGTCCAATATCAATCAATACAATGCCGATTACAAAGAGATATAGATGGCTGCCGGTAAAGTAAAATAAAGCAATACTGATTAATTGTAAAATGAAGCCAATCATCAGGTTTTTACGTGGATTGTTTCCATCGCTCAGTTTGCCAACAAGCGGTGCTGCCAATGCACCAGCTGCACCTGCAATACCAAACAAACCAATTTGCAGGGTTTGAAAACTGAAGGGTGGGTTTGCCAGGAATAAAACCATGGTTGTCCAAAATGCGCTGATGATAGCGAAGGCCAAAAAATTAATGATTGATGTTTCGCGAAGAACGGGTTGTGTTTTGATGTAGCTAAACATAGAACGCATCAGTTCTTTATAAGAGCCTTTAAACGCAGGGAAGCTTTTTGGAAAACGTTTAGCCATTAAGATAATTAACAGTAAACAGATTGTGGCCGCCATATAATATACCGACCTCCAGCCGAGCCAGAAACCAATACTTCCGCTTACGGCTCTGGAGGCGAGAATCCCAACCAGTAGTCCGCTCATGATCATTCCAATATTAGCCCCACGTTCCTGATCAGAACTTAGGTTGGCAGCCAGTGGTAAAATGAGTTGAGGGACAATTGAGCAGATTCCAATTAATAATGAGGCGATTTCCAGCAGAAAAAATGTCGGTGAAACTGCTGCCACCAATAGCGCAAAAATGGCGAGTCCGGTAATGGCTAAAATCTGTTTTTTCCGCTCGAACATATCGCCGAGGGGAACCAAGAGGAATAATCCTAATGCGTAGCCAATCTGCGTGATGTAGGTGATTCGTCCGGCGTCGGTTTCGTTAATCTTAAAATCTTTCGCAATCAGGATAACCAAAGGTTGGCAGTAATAAATGTTTGCGACAATTAATCCGGTACAGAATGCCATGAGGAGGATATCTATACGGGATAAGGAGGAGGTAGTTTGCATATTATAGTGTAAAGTCAGGAGTCTAAAGTCGAAAGTCATAAGTAGTGAAAGCTGAGATTGACAGACTCGCTGACTATAGACTTAAGACGATGGGCTATTTTCTACAAAGGTATGTTGCCGTGTTTTTTTCTAGGATGGTTGACCACTTTATTTTCCAGCATCTTAAATGCTTTGATAAGCTTTATTCGTGTTTGTGAAGGTTCAATCACTTCATCTACAAAGCCTCTCTCTGCTGCGCGGTAAGGATTAGCGAAGATATCAGAATACAATTTTTCTTTCTCTATCAATTTTTCCTCCGGATTTTCAGATGCGGTAATTTCTCGTTTAAAGATGATTTCTGCTGCCCCCTTTGCGCCCATTACTGCGATTTCTGCACTTGGCCAGGCATAATTCATATCTGCGCCGATGTGTTTGCTATTCATCACGTCATAAGCACCACCATATGCTTTTCTGGTAATTACCGTAATTCGGGGAACAGTAGCTTCACTAAAGGCATAAAGCAATTTTGCCCCGTTGGTGATGATGCCGTTCCATTCCTGATCTGTACCAGGAAGGAACCCAGGAACGTCTTCAAAAACAAGTAAGGGAATGTTAAAACAGTCGCAGAAGCGAACAAATCTGGCTGCCTTTGTAGATGAGTTGCTATCTAACACCCCGGCTAAATAGGCCGGTTGATTCGCTACAATCCCGATACTTCTTCCGGCTAACCGGGCAAAGCCAACCACAATATTCTCTGCAAAATCTTTATGCACTTCCAGAAAAGTATTTTCATCTGCTACGGTGGCGATAATTTCACGAATGTCATAGGGCTGGGATGCATTTTCAGGTAAGAAGGTATTCAAAGACGTTCTGCTTTCATCACCTGTTTCGTAATCGCTGTGTTCAGCCATTTCCTCACAATTTTGGGGCATGTAGCTTAACAGTTTCTTAACGTAAGTGATGGCCTCAATTTCATTTGCACAGGCAAAATGGGTCACGCCAGATTTGGTAGCATGGGTTGTTGCACCGCCCAATTCTTCTGAAGTTACTTCTTCATGAGTGACCGTTTTTACCACATTTGGGCCAGTAACGAACATGTACGATGTGTTTTCTACCATTAAAATAAAATCTGTAATGGCGGGAGAATAAACTGCACCACCAGCACAGGGACCCATTATTGCCGATAGCTGTGGGATGACACCCGAGGCCTGAACGTTTTTATAAAAAATGTCTGCATAACCGCCAAGCGAAACCACACCTTCCTGTATTCTGGCACCGCCACTGTCGTTAAGTCCGATTAATGGCGCACCGTTCTTCATGGCCATATCCATCAACTTGCAGATTTTTTCTGCATGCGTTTCAGATAATGATCCGCCAAAAACGGTAAAATCCTGCGAGAATACATAGGTCAGACGACCGTTAATTGTTCCGTAGCCTGTTACTACACCATCGCCGAGGTATTTTTCTCGCTCCATACCGAAATCAGTACTGCGGTGTGTAACCATCATCCCTATTTCTTCGAAACTTCCCTCGTCCATTAGAAAATGAATACGTTCCCTTGCTGTAAGCTTGCCTTTTTTGTGCTGGCCATCAATACGCGCCTGACCGCCGCCTAAACTGGCTTGCTTTATTTTATCTTGAAGTAATGCTATTTTTTTATCCATTGCTGAGCTAATGAGATTTTAAATTTATAAAATACCATCGGTATTACAAGATGAGATGATCTTGAATTACACATGTGATTGGCCATAATTCCTATAAATTTACCCGAAGAATTAACTCCTTTGTTAATCAAAACTTCTGATTTACATGATGTTATGTTTTTTTTACAACATACAGTATTGAAAATTCAATTATCCGCCTATTTTTGTAGTGTAACATTAGAATAGGATTAGAACGTCAAATGTTTTTAAGAAAATACAAATATATCATTGTGAGTGCCTTCATGTTCATCTTCATGGCGAAGATGGGTATTTCTGGCGCGCCGGTATTTTGTAAGTGTATTGATAAAGACATCATGAATGCTGTAATCATGCAGATCGAATTGGAGCATGATAGTGGTAAAGACGCTTCAAAAGAGATTTCGAAGTTTAGCGATTTTAAATTGCTGGAGTTAAATCATCCTATTTTTTCCTATGAGTTCTCTTCAAGCCATATTATATTGAAGAGCAGTTTTATTGAACACTTCAAAAGATATGTGGATCCATATCATCCTACGGTACCAACACCTCCGCCGAACGTTATCTAGTTTTTTATTGGGATAAATTTTTATGATGCTTTTTATAGGCTGTTTTAAACACGTGGCAAAATGCTGTGGCGTTTATTGCATCTGCTAAAAGATATTTTAAGAAAATCCCCGCGATTTATTCGTTAAAATTTACCAGATAATTATATCGTTATGCAAAAGTTTAACCCGGCCTCATCAGGCTCGGACGTGAGAAAGTATTTTCTTAAAAAGAATCTTAAAAAAGATCTTCCATCCAGTATAGTAGTGTTTTTGGTGGCTTTGCCATTGTGTTTAGGTATTGCCCTTGCTTCGGGTGCACCTTTATTTGCTGGTTTAATTACCGGAATTATTGGTGGAATTGTTGTTGCTTCCTGTAGTGGCTCACAGTTAAGTGTAAGTGGGCCTGCAGCTGGATTAACTGTAATTGTGTTAGGGGCAATTACCTCACTTGGAAATTATCAAACCTTTCTTTTAGCCGTTGTTTTGGCAGGTGTTTTCCAGGTGATTTTGGGCCTGGTAAAAGCCGGAACGATTGGAAATTATTTCCCTTCCAGTGTAATTGAAGGAATGCTGGCAGCTATTGGTTTGATTTTGATTTTGAAGCAACTGCCACATGCGTTGGGCGTAGACACCGACTTTACTGGCGATGAAGGCTTTTTTCAGCAAGATCATGAAAATACTTTCTCTGCAATTTCTGCCGCCATTAGCCATTTTAGCCTGGGGGCGGTAGTAATTAGTTTACTGGCGATAGCAATTTTATTGATCTGGCCAAGATTTCCAAAGTTAGCAGTAGTGCCTGCACCATTATTAGTAGTGGCTTTAGGAATTCTAGGAACACTTTTTTTCGCCGGAACCGACCATCCGCTTCGTGCGGATCAAATGGTGAAAATCCCCGTGGTGAGTGGTTTTAGTGGCTTATTAGGCTTGTTCACCATGCCTGATTTCGCTCAGCTGGCAAATAAAAATGTTTACATTGTAGCGCTGACTATTGCCGTTGTTGCCAGTTTGGAAACACTTTTGAGTATAGAAGCCGTTGATAAGATAGATCCGATCAAAAGGATCTCTCCAACCAACCGCGAATTGATTGCACAAGGAATCGGAAACATTACCAGTGGAATGGTGGGTGGTTTGCCTATGACATCCGTAATTGTTCGGAGTTCTGCTAACGTGAATGCTGGCGGCAGGACAAAAATGTCTGCCATTTTCCATGGTTTATGGCTGCTTTTATCTCTGCTGTTTATCCCGCAGGTAATTAACATGATTCCCCTTTCCTGTTTGGCAGCAATTCTATTGGTAACTGGTTATAAACTTACCCGCATTGCGCTGTTTAAACACATGTACCATAAAGGCTGGGATCAATTTGTACCATTTGTAGTGACCATACTGGCTGTTCTCTTTACAGATTTACTTAAAGGGGTAGCATTCGGAATGCTGGTATCGATATTTTACTTATTGCGTACCAACATGCGGAATCCTTTCTTTTATAGAATTAGTAATGATGGCGATAAAAAGAACATCAGAATTAAACTGGCAGAAGAAGTTTCTTTTTTAAATAAAGCAGCAATACAAGTGGTTTTAATGAATATCCCCCGCGAAACTAATGTAATTATTGATGGTTCAAACGCGAGGTACATTGATCCTGATGTTTTGGAAACCATTTTTAATTATAAGCATAATGCCTACACCAAAGGTATTATCGTAACGCTCGAACATATACAGAAACATTATTCTGTACCGAAATTAACAAACAAATTTGTAGAAGAAATTAATAAATAAGAGTTATGTGCGCAAAAACGATTGAAACAAAAGATATATCATACGAAGCATTATTACAGGGAAATAAAGATTGGGTTAAGGACATGATTATTAAAGATCCGGCCTTCTTTGATAAACTTTCCGAAAGCCAGAAGCCGCCAGTGTTGTGGATTGGCTGTTCTGATAGCCGTGTACCTGCCAACCAGATTACAAATACCAAACCTGGAGACGTTTTCGTTCATAGGAATATTGCCAATGTGGTGGTGCATACCGATATGAATATGCTTTCAGTTTTGGATTATTCTGTTAACGTATTAAAAGTTAAACACGTTATTGTTTGCGGCCATTATGGCTGTGGTGGCGTAAAAGCTGCTTTGGGCAATAAGCAGGTTGGTATTATTGATAACTGGTTAAGAAACATCCGTGATGTTTACAGGATTCATGAGCGCGAAATGGCTGCTATTACTGATCCTGAAGAACGATTTGATCGTTTAGTAGAATTAAATGCAATTGAAAGTGCTGCCAATATTATGAATACTTCAATTGTACAGGCGGCCTGGGCAACTGGCCAGGAATTATCTGTGCATGCCTGGGTTTACAGCCTAAAAACAGGAATTATTAAAGATCTGGAAGTGACTTGTAGCTGCCTGGATGATGTAACCCCGGCATTTAAAGTGGGTTAACATGTGTCTTAATGATATATAATACCTAAGCTGAGATTCGATATCGAACTCCAGGCTTAATAAGTGATGAAAGCCCCGGTATTTATTCGGGGCTTTCTATTTTTGGTACAAAGGTTTTAGGTTAAGGCGATGATGAAATCTTCAATTGCTTTTAAAAACAAAACCCCTGATTGCTCAAGGGTTTTGGATATTTAAGTTATTTCTCAGCCAGTAATGATCAGGAAAGTTGTTCCCTCATCAATTGGTGGGCGCTTTTGATTAATCTTCAGCTAAAAATGGATAGCGGTAATCCGTTGGAGATTCAAAAACTTCTTTAATGGTGCGTGGAGAAACCCAACGCAATAAGTTGATCATGGAACCCGCTTTATCATTTGTACCCGAACCTCTGGCGCCACCAAATGGTTGCTGACCTACAACGGCTCCTGTACATTTATCATTAATGTAGAAGTTACCTGCAGAATTGCGTAAAGCGTGTGATGCTTTATCGATCGCATAACGGTCTTGAGCAATTAAAGCACCTGTTAAAGCATATGGAGAAGTGGTATCAATTACTTCTAAAATCGAATCGAAATCCTGGTCTGCATAAACATAAACCGTTAATACAGGGCCAAATAACTCTTCGCACATGGTGGTGTATTTAGGGTCATTCACTACAAGTACGGTTGGCTCTACAAAATAGCCTTTAGATTTGTCGTAGTTGCCTCCAGCGATAATTTCTACGCCTTCATCTTGCTTTGCCTGATCAATATATTTCGCTAATTTATCGAAAGAACGCTCATCGATTACTGCATTGATGAAGTTGGTAAAATCTTCTGTGCCACCCATCTTGAATGTCGCTAAATCGCGAAGCATTAATTCTTTAATTTCCGGCCAGATACTTTCCGCGATATAAACCCTTGATGCAGCAGAACATTTCTGTCCCTGGTATTCAAAAGCACCACGAACAATTGCGGTACTGGCAATATCTGTTTGTGCAGATGGGTGTACAAGAATAAAATCTTTACCACCGGTTTCGCCTACAATGCGTGGGTATGATCTGTATTTATGAATGTTTGTACCAATGGTTTTCCATATTTCCTGAAAAACTTTGGTAGAGCCAGTGAAGTGAATCCCTGCAAAATCTTTATGATTGAAGATCACTTCGCCAGTTTCTGGTCCATCTGCATAAACCAAGTTAACTACACCATCAGGTAAACCCGCTTCGCGGAAGATTTCCATTAGCAAGTTAGCGGCATAAACTTGTGTATCTGCAGGTTTCCAGACTACAACATTCCCCATCATGGCTGCAGATGCAGGTAAATTTGCTGCAATTGCGGTAAAATTGAATGGGGTAAGCGCAAAAACAAAACCTTCTAAGGGGCGTTGCTCTACACGGTTCCAGCTGCCACGCGGCGAAACGGGAGGTTGTTGTTTATAAATATCGGCCATGTAGCTTACGTTGAAACGCAAGAAATCGATCAACTCGCAAGCAGCATCAATTTCTGCCTGATAAGCGTTTTTACTTTGACCAAGCATGGTCGCTGCATTTAATTTATAGCGGTATTTTCCTGCAATTAAATCTGCGGCCTTTAAAAAGATTGCTGCTCTGTGCTCCCAGGAAAGGTTTTCCCAATCTTCTTTGGCTGCAAGTGCGGCATCAATTGCTTGTGAAATATGCGTTCTGTCGCCAATGCTGAATTGGGCTAAAACATGTTGATGATCATGAGGTGCAACAACTTTCCCTTTTTTATCAGTATGAACGGCTTTTCCGCCGATGTACATTGGAATATCTTGTTGATGTGAGCGGGCTTCAGCAAGTGCTTCTTTCAAAAGCGCACGTTCTTTACTGCCTGGGCCATAGTTTAATATAGGTTCGTTTACCGGTGTTGGTACGTTAAAAAATCCTTTAAGCATAGTGTATTTTTTATGAGTTGCGCAAAGATAAGGCTTTTTAAGGGATGCAATTCTATTATTCTGTAAAGAAATAGGGCAAATGCTTGCCTGGAATAGTCAGGATTCAATGATTCTGTAATTTTAAAGAAGTTGTGATTAAATTTGGTTATGCTATACTAGTATGGCTTTATCTGGTTAAATATGTATTCTTTATGTTTGCCACAACAAACAAATTTTTTTTAATGCCTGCAGTAAGGGTAAATTAAAAGTTTGTTGTCTCATGGTTGTTTATGATTATTAACTATTCAAATTAAGAGGATTTGCAGTTCCCCAATACGCATAATAGCCATTTAAAGATACACTTAAGTGAAGACAGTCCGACTTTTGACCAGATCTATCTCGAAAATTTTGCTGCTTTACATCGGTATGCATATACGATTATAAATGACAGAGAGCTTGGAGAAGAAATGGTGCATCAGGTATTCTTAAAGATACTGGAGCAAAAAGAAGCTCTAAAAGTACATACTTCTATCAAAGCTTACCCTTTTCGGGCGGTGAATAATGAATGCCTTAATCACATTAAACACCAAAAAGTTAAGCAAAGTTATCAAACCTATGCAATAGAAAGTATACCAAATCAGGTAGAGATCCCATCCAATCAGCTTGCTTACAAAGAGCTTGAAAAGCACTTAACAACAGTCATAAATGGGTTGCCAGAACAGTGCCGCACCATATTTCAGTTAAGTAGGTTTGAAGAATTAAAATACAGAGAAATAGCAAATCATCTTGGCATCTCTATAAAAACAGTAGAGGGCCAGATGAGTAAGGCAATTAAAAGATTACGTGTGGAGTTGGCAGATTACCTGCCGATTATTGTGTGGATGTTAATCATTAGATTATGGCATTAAAAGATCAGGATATGGAAATGAACGACGATGTGCTCATTAGTTATCTTTTAGGTGAAGTATCTGCTGAACAAGCAAGGAAAATTGAAGCCTGGAGATTGGATGATCCTGCTCATGAACGAAGATTTAAGCAGTTTCAGTTAGTCTGGGAAACCAGTAAAAAGCTTGATTTGGAAGAACCGATTGATGCGGTGGATTCACTTGCCAGGTTAAAACTTAAAATAAAGGATCAGCATGCCGGAAATTTACAGGTTGTTAAGCCTAAAACTAATTATAACTGGCTGAAGGCTGTTGCGGTACTCGTCTTGATAGCTGGCGTTAGCTGGTTTTATGTCAGCACCCAATCAGTTGAGGGCTTGAAATCTATTACCACTCAATTTGTAAAAAGCGATACACTTAGTGATGGCTCAATTGTCACCTTGAACAAAAATAGTGTTTTAGAATATCCTTCGAAGTTTCTGGATAAACAGCGACAGGTGAGTTTAGCCCAGGGCGAAGCTTTTTTCAATGTCATGCCTGACCGAAAAAAGCCTTTTCTCATCAAATCTGGGAAGATGCAGATCATGGTTGTAGGCACATCTTTCAACGTGAAGATTAAAGAAGGATTTGTTGAAGTTATTGTGGAATCGGGCAAAGTTCAGGTAAGTAGTGGAAAAGGGAGCATTTTCCTTTTACCAGGCGAAAAGATAAAAGTATCGGCAAATAGTTCAATAATGGAAAAAGAGAAGACCCCAGATCTTTTGTATAATTATTACAGGACCAAAAAGTTCGTTGCTGATGACACGCCACTTTGGCGAATGGTTGAAACATTAAATGATGCCTATAACAGTAAGATTGTGATTACGAATCCAACCATCAGAAACCTTCCCTTAAATACCACTTTTAACGATGAGTCTTTGGATGATATTTTACAGGTAATCGGCCGTACTTTCAAAATTACTATTGAGAAAAAACAAGGACAGATTTTACTTAAATAAGCAAACATGTTTGTCCGTTCCATGCTGTTAAGAGGTTTAAAGATTACCATTCTAGCTTACCTTTTCATCCTTCCATTTAATATGGCCAGAGGCCAGTTAAACATGGATAAACGAATATCCATTAATGTCAGAAACCAACGTTTGGCAATCGTTCTTGCTGAGATAAGCCAGAAAGGTGGATTTCAGTTTTCATACAATGGAAAAATCGTTAGAAAAGATAGTTTAGTAACTGTCTTGTCAAACAATGAAACGGTTTCTAAAACACTGAATTATCTGTTTGGCGATCAATACGAGTTTGAAGAACATCATAATTATATCATCATTAGCCCGGCATTGCGGCGACTTTCTTTTATCAATACTGATATTACCACGGATGATCATAACTATTCTATCAGCGGCATTATTGTAGATGAAAAAACAGGAGCGCGCCTGATGAATACAAGTGTTTATGAGAAAGAGCAACTGGTATCAACGTTGACTGATGAGCATGGTTATTTCAAACTCAGGCTCCGGTCTCCCAATCTTAGTCAGGTTCGCCTTACCGCCAGTAAATTTTCCTACCGAGATACGGCTCTAAACTTTTTGAATGCGGTTATTGTATCAAATCGCACACGGGCAAGGATATATCATCGTGGTGGGAAGGACGTTGAAGCCACTGCCCTTGGCAATTTTTTTACAACGGCAGCACAGCGTTTACAAAGTATCAATATACAAGATTTTTTTGCTAACCGGCCTTATCAAATATCTATTACACCTGGTTTGAGTTCGCATGGTTCACTCAGTTCACAAGTAGTTAATAAAGTATCTTTAAACTTGGCTGGTGGATATACCGCCGGGGTTAATGGATTGGAAATTGGTGGCCTTTTCAATATTAATAAACGTAACACCAGATATCTACAGCTGGCAGGCATATTCAATCTCGTAGGTGGTAACGTAACGGGGCTACAATTTGCTGGTGTTAGCAACCAGGCATTAGATACGGTTAGCGGCGTTCAGGTGTCTGGTTTTATCAATAAAGCGGATGGCCAGGTTTCTGGCCTTCAGGTTGCAACCCTTCACAATAAAGCCCAAAAGTTAAAGGGGGTACAGATTGGCATTGTCAATGTAGCCGATACTTCTGAGGGTGCTAGTATCGGGCTGATCAATATCATTAGAAACGGTTTTTATAAAATCACATGGTCTGCAAATGATTTAACAAATACCAATATTTCTCTTAAAACTGGTACGCACGGATTCTACAGCACATTATTAATGGGTGCTAACATTAGTGCAAAAGATAAGATGTACGCCTTTGGCTTAGGGATTGGTCACGATTTTATGTTTACTAACCGCATCTATTTATCTGCTGAGGCAGCTTATCAATTTGCTTTCACAGGTGCCTTGGATGACAGATGGGCACAGGCTAAGCTGTTAATAAATATGCAGTTGGGGAAGAATGTTAGTTTTATGGCGGGCCCAACCTATAACAAATATTCTTTTACAGGCAGTAGTGAAGGTTATCAGCGTAAATTCCAATTAGATCCTGATGATAAACGCAATGGAAATCCAGTTAAAAGATGGATAGGATGGGAAGTCGGCCTTGGCTTCAGCTCTGTTTTTAAGCCAACGCCTTTGATAAAAATAAGTCAGCGCTCCAGAGATCTTTTCCTGGGTGTCGCCACTATTGCAGGATGGGGCTGGGATGCTCCATGGAGGCACGTTTTGGGAGCCGAAATCTTTACGCAGAAGAATTTCGGGTTGATGTCTGGAACATTTTCTGCAGGTTACGTTTACCACGCACTTAACCACAATTCTCAGGGTGCAACTACCATTACTTATTCAGGCGGTCGAAAAGAAGAATATTTACAGAAGGAATATAAGGCTATTCCAATAAAAGCAGGTATCCGGGCCTATACCGGGAAACGACTTTTTCTCTCAGGGGAACTTGGGGCTTCTATAGGACTTAGTCCGATCTCACTAATGAAAACAACTTATGTAGATGGCAGGGTTGAGGAAAAGCCATATGGACTTAAGAACTCGTTTCTATATGCAGTATCAGCTGGGTATAGCTTTGGTAACGGATTCGAAACAGGTTTAAAGTTCGAAGACTACATCAATTTCAGCTATATCAAACAGTTCAATCTAAGATTTGCTTATAGATTCAAACTTTAGTTAACTAAAATTTATTAGAAAAATCCACAGCAATAAATTATTTTCAAATGCAGGCATTTTGTGGTGTCTGCTTTTTTGGTATCTGGCGTAAGGGTAAAGGTATTTTTTGTTGTCTTAATAGAAAACCTATAAAAAAATGAAACGAATCCTTTTTACCTTTTTAATTTTATCATCTGTTGCCGTTGTTCGGGCACAAAGTACCAATAGCAGCTCTGTCATTAACGATGACCGAAGTGCAGAATCTGGTTTGAAACTTAGGTTAAGCATTAACCCAGGCATAACGGTGGGGCGCGGTGGATCTACCTTTGCTTTAGGCGGGGAACTGAGTTTGCACAAAAAATTAATTGCAAATCTCGATGGAACATTCTCTGCAGGCTACACGAATTTTTTTTATGGAGATAACAGCCAGGAAGGAAAACTTATTCCAGTAAAAGCAGGCGTAAGGTATACTGTAAAGCCACGACTATATGTTGGTTTAAATGCTGGTGTTGCATTCTCTATAAACGATGGAGGAGCATATTTTATGTATTCACCAATGGTTGAGTGGAACTTGAATAAGCAATTTAATATTGGCTTAAAGTACGATCATTACAGTGATGAACCGCCTGTGCTTGGCCCAACTTTGACTTATAAATTTTAATTATAAAGAATAAGCAACGCTCGAAGAAGAGGCTGCCCATTAGGCAGCTTTTTCCTTTTTAACCAGTTATCGAATTTAAGGATATCTAGTTTGCCAGAAAGCTGATTAAAATAGTTGCCTGATGCTAGGCCAGCGGTAAGCTAAAGTAAAAAGTACTACCTTCTCCAACTTTACTTTCCAGCCATATTTTGCCGTTATGCCTTTGAATAATCTCGGCGCACAGGTAAAGACCTATACCAAACCCGGCAATATTTTTAGCACTGCTTTCCACCCGATAATAGCGGTCGAATAGTTTATGCTGGTCTTCTATTTTAATTCCTGTTCCCTGATCTGTTACATTGATTTGAACATAACGTTCTTTTGTCACACAAGCGATATTAATAATACTCCCCAAGGGAGAATACTTAACGGCGTTGCTGATCAGGTTACTGATCACCTGGCCAATTTTATCCCTGTCGGCATTGATAAATATTTGTTTTACAGGTGTAAAGATTATGTTATGACTTGTAATGATTGCTGCCGTTTCTTCGTCCAGCTCCCTAAACAGGTCAGCCATATCAAAGTTTTGGCTTTCTATGTTGATTTTTCCAGATTGCAAACGCGATACATTTAAAAAGCCATTAACCATGTTGGTCATCTTCCTAACCTGATTTACTGATTTTTTTAATGCACCTTGCGTAAATACATCATCTGCCTTTTGTGCTCTGGCCTGCAAGATTTGCAAATAAGCATTTAGAGAGGTTAAGGGCGTTTTTAGTTCGTGACTCGCCATGCCTATGAAATCACTTTTTCGCTGCTCATCCTGCTTCTGTTCAGTAATATCGAGTACAGAACCGATAAATCGCAAGGGTTGGTTATTACTTTTGAAGTAAACTTGTCCTTTTGCGCGAACCCAGCGCATTTGTTTATCTTCAACACCCAGGGTACGATATTCGATGTCATAAACTCCATTACAAACCGACTTGTCGAATACATCATCTAGCGTTGCCCTTACACGCGGCTGGTCTTCAGGATGGAGGTTAGCCAAAAAATCATTTTCGAAACTGACCTCATTCTGATGATTGATACCAAACAACTGCCTGCAGCGTGAATCCCATTCCATGTAGCCGTTTTCCATATTCATATCAAAAGTACCAAGCTCTGCTGCCTCTTTTGAAAGCCTGATCTGCTCGTAAGCCTTTGCTAATTCATCCTTAGAAGTGATGTGCCTGGTTACGTCTACTACGAATTGTATAACGCCAACAATTTTTCCATCTTCGATTAATGGGGTATAGGTAGCATCATAATATCCGTGATGAGGAAGGCCATTCCTGATGAGCGTTACCGGTACGGCACTGATTTTGTTCTCTTTGCCGGCACGATAGGTATAGGATAACTCTTTGATAATAGGCTGGCTAACCAGTTCAGGTATGGCTTCAAACCAGGTTTTTCCTTGTACAGAAGCATCTTTACCGATGATATCCAGCATTGCTGAGTTGATTTCCTCAAACACCATGTTATCGCCCCGGGTAACCAGAATTGCAATGGGAGAGGTATGAATAATATTGCGAAAGCGCTCTCTGCTCTGTATCAGCGCTAAATTCATCTGTTCCATTTGCTGTTGTACGATGCCGAGTTGGGTGTTTTGAGCCTTCAGTTTCTGGTTGGTATCAGCAAATTCTTTATTCTTCACACTTAGCCTGCTATTCAGTTCTTCTATCTTTTTTTGTGCAACTGCTTGCGCCGTCGCTTCAAATACAAGTACAAGAATTCCATCAACCTGGTTATTTGCATTGATCCGGGCCTGGTACACAAAGTTAAAGTAGCGATCTTCCACTAAACCATCTGGTGTATAAGCCAAAGGAACCAGTAAAAAGTTAGCCTCAAAGGTTTTTCCGGTGGTGTATACGTTATCTAAGATTTCTTCTATTGGCGTTCCCTTTAATTCTGGCAATGCTTCCACAACAGTAAGGCCTTGAAGCTGCCTCCCCGGGAATAGCTTTTGATATGCTGGGTTAACGAGTGTATATATATGATCCGGGCCTTCTAAAACACAGATGCCTGCCGGTACCTGCATGAAAAAATGATTTAAACGATCCCGCTCGATCTGCAACTGCCTTTTTGATAATGATAATTCATCCAGAAGTTTATGCTGTTTTTCATTTACCGAACGATACTCCTGATTTGTCGTTTCCAGCTTTTTATTTGAAGTTTTCAGTTCCTGGCGTTGATCTGCTTGTGATGATTTTTCATACACCCAGATGGCAATTTTAGAAATGTTGCCGTCCTTATTCTTAACCGGACTGTATACAAAAGAAACAGGGATTAAATCTTGCTGGCCATGTCTTGTTATCATAACCTCGACTTCATCACCATGATAAGGCTTGCCACTTTGCACCACGGTATCTAGGGCTTTTTCATAGCAGCTTTTTATTTCTGGTAATGCATCCCAGTTCAGTTTGCCATCAATCTGATTGTAAGCGCTACTAAAAACTTCTTGAAATCGATCATTAACTACTTCTGCAGATCGGGTTTCGGCATCTAAGACGCAGATTGCCACAGGCGCCTGGCGCACCATATTGTAAAGATCATCGTCGTTCGTGAGTAGCATTTGGTATCCCTAAATTATTCAAAAATAATGCATTTTAATCGCTTAATTTAAAATTTAGCAATGAATATTACATTTATCATTCCGTTTGGATTTTTGATCAATATGTGGTCAGTAATAGACGGTTCTTGCAAAGAACCTATGGGCAATTCTTTTAGTTCATTCAATATAAAGGCAAGGAAAATATTAAAGTCCTGACGGCAGATCTTGATTGGCTCATTTACATGATTTATAGGCTCCGTTTTTGCTATTTAAAATGGCTAATGCTTGCTATTTACATGTACAACTTGTAGCTTTAAAATTAACAACTGAAACATAAATCCTCAAAAAACTGAACTATGAAGAAAAATAAAACCCTGATTAGCCTATCGTTTAGCATTTTGCTTTTAGCCATTTATCTATATGATTATAGAGCGGAATTTCTGCAAGGGTTGCAAGCAGGCTTAAATGATTTTATTCGATAAATCGGTTTGCCATTTAAATTCAACATCTAAAAACCTATTATGATCTTTCTGCTTATAATTTCAGTGCTTTTTTGTTGCATTCCGACCTTTTCTTTGATTACCGGGAATACCACTCACAAAAATGCTTTTATTTTAAACATTATAGCCTTAGCAATAGGTTTTATGATACTTTCTGTACCTGTTGGCTATCTGATTGGAAAAGCGTTTTATTATTTTACGCATTAGCGAAACTATCATAACCACCTATACTCGCTTTCCAAAATAAAATTTAGTTAGGCTGTATTGGTTGATTAATCTTGTAAATAAATTAAAATGAACTAAATTTTTGTTGATTCGATATTAAAAATGAAACCGAAAATACGGGTACAGATTGCATTTCTAATATTGCTTTCTATTTTTTCCACCCAATTAGTCCATTCGCAAATCTTTCAGCTAAAAGGGAATGTTAAAGACGAAGACGGACCCATTGCTGGTATCTCATTGCTAATTAATCGACAGCATGTGGGTAATAGTGATAGAATCGGTAATTATCAGGTGTCTGCGAATGTAGGGGACACTTTAGAAGTCATAAGCAGCTTATATCACGATTATCAAGTTGTTTTGAAAGATACGTTACCGCAGCATATTGGTTTGCAAAAGAAAGAATTTCAACTTGCGGAGGTTCATGTCAATTTTGATCAGAAAAGATTTATAGATTCTGTACTTTCTCTTGCCTTTTCCAAGTTGGAAAACATAGAAAACATGAGCGAAATGTTTCTCCGTCAGTCGGTAACAGAAAATAATTCCAAGACTGTTTTGTTAAATGAAGGTTTGGTTACTTTTTTGTTGCCAGTCCTAAGCGTCTTATCTATAAAAGATGGCTACAAACAGATAAAAATGAATGTTATTGAAAGCTGTAGTTCCATAATAGATTCTACGGGTGACATCATTTATGCAAGTAACCCTCAAATCAGACTTAGGATGGGCCTTGTGCCAGATTATTTTTATAGAAAGCTGGTGCCTTATATCAATCATGTGCAAATGAAAACGGATCTCGTAAGTTCGATCATCGATATTAATGGCGTTGACACTGAAAATGGTTTGTCTATAAATTATTCCTATTTAATTGATCGCAACAGTGGTGCTTTAAAACAGATCAAATATTATAGTGAGGGCCTGCGAGGAGGAGACTTTTTTTTCGCCCAATTCAATTATGAAGAAAACAGACTCATTTCTGTTTTAAGTAGCGCAAAGCAAATTAGAAAAAAACAGTACTTTTCTACAAATGATGAATTATTTATCACAAAAGCAAATATTAAAAAGCCAGAGAAATGGAATTTTAATGAACGTAAATGCGGTCTTCATCAGTACATTAATGAAAATGGAAAATGTGATTCATTGGTGGCTTTCAAAGTTAGGCTTGCGATACCCAAGCGCAGCTTCTTTTGATCTATATTAAACATTGCTTTATCCATAAACTAACGCCAAATACTTGCCATGATGGCTCACACAATCAGCGGCTAAACTTTTGTAATCCTCTGGATGATTTGGCTGGCTATAAATTTTTATTGCAATATCAAGAAGTTTATTCACTGAAGCTGACGCAATAGTATGTACGTAAGTAAGTGAAAATTCAGATTTAGTGAAGTAAGTCTGATGATCAACGGTTACCGCTCCTTTGATCTCACCATCAAGGGATATCAACTTACAAGCAAGAGCGGTTGGTGCGAAATTTCTAATACCCGTTTTGCGGTTATGAATTTTATAGGCAGATTCCTTCATGCTCCATAACAGCCACAGCATTTGATCGGGATGAGCTGCTGCGGCGATTAATAATTGTTCTTCGGACGTGTAGATTTTATCCAGGTAACCTTTGCGCCGCCAGTTGCTTTGGTGCCTCGCCAAATCGAGATCTACAACATCATTACCAATCACTTCTCGTTTAATTTCTCTTTAATCACTTCGATAGAAGCCTTAACAGTAAGCATTTTTTCCATTGAGGTGTTGTCTATCGTGATGCCAAATTCTTCCTCCACATCTAAAATAATATCAACTAGATTTGCCGAATTGATATTTAAATCTTTAATAAAGTCAGAATCTTCATTCAGGTTATCTAACGCTTCAGAAACCGGTGCGTAAGTAGTAATAATGGGCTTCAGTTTATTGATGATCTCTTCGTTACTCATGGTTTGTATTTTCTAAAAATGATACAGGCATTTACGTCTCCGAAACCGAAGCTTGCCTTTATCAAGGTATTAATTTTCATTGTTTTTAAAGCTTTTGGAATCTTTTCGGCATCAATTAATTCGGCGATAGCTGGATTCAGGTCTTCGCAATTAACGTTCGGGAAAAGGAAATCCTGGTCAATTTGTAACACTGATGCCACACATTCTATACTTCCTGAGGCTGTTAAACAATGCCCTGTCATCCCTTTCAATGCATTAATGTATGGGAAGTCATTTCCCTGCCTGTTTAAGGCCATCGTCCAGTTTTTGATCTCCAAAGCATCCATTGCGGTAGCCGTTAAATGGCCGTTAATCGCGTCAATTTCATGGGCTTTTACTTCGGCGTTTTCGAGTGCCTTCACAATACACCGTTGTACCGCTGTAGAGTTAGGTGCCGTCATGGTTCCAGCCCCCCTTTGTCCGCCAGAATTTGCATGGCCACCTAAAATTTCTGCATAAATTTTTGCACCGCGGGCTTCGGCATGTTTTAATGATTCTACAACAAAAGCACCAGCACCACTTCCGGGTACAAAGCCGCTTGCGCTTGCGCTCATGGGCCTGGAGCCTTGCGTTGGTGTATCATTATGTTTATAAGTGCAAACTTTCATACCATCAAAGCCACCCCAAATATAAGGGCCACTGTCGCTCGTTGCACCAGCAAGAATTACAGTGGCCTGTCCAGCTTTGATGCGCTCATAAGCGGTAAGCAAACTCTCTGTGCCAGTACAGCAAGCAGATGAGTTGGTGGAGATTTGATTCCCCAAACCTATTTTTCCTGAAAGATAGGCACTTACCCCGCTGTTCATGGTTTGCGCAACCACTGTACTTCCTAATCTCCTGATTTCTAGTTTATCAATGGTGTAAATTGCTTCCCTAAAACGATCGATGCCTGAAGTTCCGGCGCCGAAAACCATTCCATAATCCCAAAAGGGCTCATCACCGCTATTAACCTCCAGGCCGGCGTCTTTCCAGGCATCCAGGCCGGCGATAACGCCATATAAAATCCCGGTGCTATTAAAGTTACGCAACTCTAAGGGCGTAAAATATTGCGCAGCCATTTCGGGTGATACCTCCGGCAAGCCAGCAATCTGGCAAGAAAATTTCAAGTCATTTAGGAGTTGCTGATGTTTAATGCCAGAAACGCCGTTTTTAATGGCATCGGAAAACTTTTCCAGTCCGACACCATTTGGGGAAACTACACCCATCCCGGTAATGACTACTCGATTATCCATTGGCTTCTTTTATAAACATGCCGGCAAGTTCACCTGTGCAGACCTTTTCTCCTGCTTCATTTTGCATCGTAATTTTGCACTTCAATTTATTAAACCGGAAGTATACCTTTTCAGAAGTTACCGTTACGCGCTCTCCTGGATAGACGGGCCGTAAAAACTCCACATTTGAGGAGGTCATGGCTACTTGCCCAGGAAATTCATTTTCCTCGCCAGAAAGTAGAAAAATTCCAAGGCAAACCAGTCCAATCTGCGCCATGGTTTCAGTGAGAATTACTCCTGGCGTAATGGGCTTATCTTTAAAATGGCCCTTATAAAAATCCAGCTCAGGGTTAAAAGTGAAAGATCCTGTTACGCCGTTTTCATCAATCATTTCGATTTGATCAACAAAAAGGAAAGGCGATGAATAAGGTAATAAATCTATAATTTGTTTTGCTGTTGGTTTTACCATTCGATCAGAATTCTTTGCGCAGAAAATCCCGGACCGAAGCTTAACATTAACCCCTTCTCACCTTTAGCAGGTTTTGAATCGAGAAAACGCTCCAAAACATATAAAACGGTAGCACTACTCATATTCCCATACAAGCGAAGTACTTCTTTGGTATCGTTAATATTTTTGCCTAATTCGCCGAATAAACTTTCCACCATTTGTACTATTTTTTTCCCTCCCGGATGGAAGATGAGGTAATCGATGTCTTTAATCTCCAGATTTTGCTTAGCGAGAAACGGATGGATAATATCGGGGAAGTGTGCTTCAATGGTCTGCGGAACTTCGATATCCAATACCATTTTTAAACCGGTATCTGTCAGGTCGAAACCCATCATATGCTCGGCGTCATAAAAATGGTACATTTCTTCTGAAATGATTTCTGGCCCCTCATCATTTTCATGAGCAGATAGTAGTACGCAGGCCGCACCATCGCCAAAAATTGCAGCACTTACAATGTTAGTCATTGAGTAATCGTTTAGCTGAAAAGTTGCTGTTGGCGATTCGACAGCTACTACTGCTGCCCGTTTTCCCGGATTTGCTTTCAAGAAGTTTTTCGCGTAAATCATTCCGGAAACTCCTGCGGCACAGCCCATTTCAGTTACTGGTAGCCTTACTACATCCTGGCGGAGCTTTAATTCATTGATGAGGTAGGCATCCAGAGAGGGGATCATAATCCCGGTGCAACTTACGGTAATCAGGAAATCAATGTCTTCTGCCTTCCAGCTTGCCTTCGCCAAGGCTTCCGTGAGACATTGGCTGCCTAACTTTATCCCTTCGCGGATGTAAATTCTATTTCGTTCTTCGAATGATGCATTGCTGAACACTTCCTCTGGCGACATAAATGAATAGCGCTTATCTACAGCCGCATTTTCGAAGATTTTTTTTACTTTTCTAATAAACCGTTCATCCTGACCAGCTAACCAGGCATCAAGAAATGGAATAATTTCTTCGGTTGCACGACTAAACGGGGGTAACGCTTTGCTGACAGCTTTGATTTTTACGCTCATATTGATTTTATAATCCACTGGTAGCGAAACGCCCATCTCCAGCGGATACTGTAACTTTTAAACTTTAATTCAGCAGAATATCGCTCCAGGTCAGCTCTTTTGAATCCCCTTAGAATAGAAACCAAACCGTCTTTTCGCGACATTTCATTAAGCCTGAAAACAAAACAAATGGCATTAAATAAGTAATAAGCCAGTTTGCTTCTGTGTAAATCATTGATCACCACGCCTAAATTAGTTTGCTGATGAAAAGACTGAAGCAACATCAGGATCTCATGATCTTTAAAATGGTGCAGGGTTAGCGTACATAAAATAATATCATAATCGGCCGCTTTAAAGGCATCCGTAAAAATATCTATGCACTGGTAACTAATGTTTTCATACTGCGTGGATAAATTTTCTGCATGGCTAATGGTAAAAGCATTTGCATCTATACCGATCAGCCTAAACTTCAGTTGTTCTGCTCGCCCGTAATCAGCGAGCGTTCTTAACATGTCGCCGTTGCCACAGCCAACATCCACAATAGAAATTTCGCTGTTGCGATCTCCTGCATCAATCAAATTTTTAACACCATCCAAGGTTACTTTGTTTCCGCCCAGCAGTTTATTTATGCTGGCAATCTTATCCAATGCATCTCGCAATATTTCGCCTTCCAGGGCGAAATCATCCATCAGCTCGGGTTCGTTACTTCTTGTTTTGGTATCTACAGCCATTTATATTATTATCGGTTTTCCGTGTGTGCGTTTAATTATTTTGGGTAAAATGGCAGGAAATTTAGCAATCCCATTAATTAATAAGTTAGCAAGTTTTTCTTTTCTTAGTAACCCAGAAAGTAAGTGGCCGGTTTTTAATCTCGACTGGAAATTATCCTGCCATTCTTTGGTATACGCTTTTTCCAGCGTTCCAAGATATGGAATTTCGTCTTCCAGAAACCTGATGATTAGTGAACTTGCTATTTTTGCAGCGTGGATAGCCATGCCCATTCCATTGCCGCAAAGCGGATGAATTAATCCGGCGGTATCACCAACCATTAAAATATGGTTTTTAACACTTTCCTTTTGTTCGAAAGAGATCTGGCTAATGGTTAGAGGTGCCTCAAAATGAAGCGTGCTGTTTTCGAAAACGGCCTTTAAATGCGGGTTTTGATACAATACTTTCTCGCGGTGCGCGGTGATGTTTTTAAATTTCTTGAAGGAAGCATAATTCACCAGGTAACAGATGTTAAGCAAGTTGTTTTCTACTTTTGATACACCACAATAGCCGCCCGAAAAATGATGAAGTGCAACCAGGTTATCTGGAAAATTTCCACTATAATGAGCCTTAACGGCCAGCCAGCCTGACTTCTCTTTGATGAAATCACGATTTAATTTAACATCCAAAGTAGATCGCTTACCAAATGCACCAATAACCAATTTACTTCGATAAGTTTGCTCATTAGCCGTAACCGTAAAAATTTGGTTGTGAAATATTATATCCAATACGGTATCATGGATGATGATAGCGCCTGCCGCTTTGGCTTTTTGATACAAGAAGTAATCAAACGTAAAACGACTGATTCCGAAACCGCCCAAAGGTAAATTTGCCCTGATTAGGTTGCTTTTCGGTGTACTCATCTCGAATTCGGCTATTCGAGTCGGTTTCAGTTCTTCAGGGTCTGCGCCCAGTGAAGAAAGATAGGGCAACACCTCATTGGAAATATATTCCCCGCAAACCTTATGGTGTGGATACTGCTCTTTCTCGATTAAAATAACTGCTTTGCCCGCCTTTGATAAATGAATAGCGCTGACCAATCCGGCCAGGCCTCCTCCAATAATGATTACATCGGCATCAAGCATATCTTGCAATTTAAGATAATTATATCAACAATGTTCGGCACAAAACCAAAGGCTATAACAAATATTCAGAAAGTAACCTAAGCCGCTTCTAATGTTGTAGAGATCACTATTGACCAGCTTAAGTCTAGCAATTACCTGTCGCTTCTTTCCTCCATATTCAAATTGGTATCAAACGGACTTTTAGTGAAAGGATAAATAGACTGGTTGATAAAGCCCTTTGGGTAGGAAGCTTCGTGAACTCCGGTGCCAGCAGGCCATTCATTTTTAGGAAGATAATAGGTGCCAAAGATCATATCTATAAAAGGAAAAATCGATGCAAAGTTGTGTCCGTAATATTTTGGGTCTTCGCAATGGTGCCAGTGGTGATACTGTGGCGTGGTAAAAATATATTTCAGCGGCCCAAAATTAATTCTCGTATTGGCATGAATTAACACGGCATGGATGGCTATAAAAATGATATAGACATTAAATACCGTTGATGAAAAACCAAAAATATATAACGGGATAAACGTCATTGCTCTGGTAAAGAAAATGTCGATAAAATGCGTTCTGCTTCCGGCGAGCCAATCCATATTTTGTGTTGAATGGTGGATGGAATGGAACCGCCATAGCGAAACCCGCGTATGAAAGAAGCGGTGGGCCCAGTATTGAAATAAATCTGTAGTGAAAAACGCCAGGAATAATGCCACAATAAATGGCAAGCCCTGTACCCAGGTGTGGAGTTTATCTAATCCCATCCAGCCGAAAAATAGGACTGCAGGCTTTTGGGTAATGATTCCGAAAAACTGAATAAATAAATGGCTGATCACAAAATAGGTTAAATCAGTTCGCCATTCTTCGTGAAACTTAGTCTGCTCGTTATTTTTTGGGAAGAATAACTCCAATGGAACAAAGATTGCCACCATTAAAAGTAAGTCCAAAATCATCCAGTCTAAACCAAAATGCCAGCTTGATTTTGCCACATCCCTTCCCTGAACACTTAAGGCACCAAGAATAACTGCTAAAGCAGCAAGTGCAAATCCCGGCCATCCCCATTTTAACTTTTTACTCAAAACAACACTTAGCGCAGCGAAAAAGAAAGCGGCGATCACACCGCCTAGCATCAGAACTTCCATGCTGTCTTTTGTGTAAACTTCGCGAAACTCAGGAGTGGTCAGCTTTTCAGGATAGTGGAAACACAGGATTCCGAGTAGCGCCAAAACGGCTAAAAAGATAGAGATATAACCACTAATTTGGCCCTGGCCAATTACTAGACGTTTATTTGGAGACATTACTTTACGTTTTGATATCAACAATGATAGTGAAAATTCTATTCTAATAAACGTAAAGTTTGATAACAGATTGCTTTACTGCTGTTGCGGTGTCGGGCAGCTTTAAATTTTAAATAAAATAAGGGCTGGTTAAAAAGATGCTTAAAGTAGATTTAGCTAAATTATGACCATAGCATAGATGTGACCTGATTGAACTTGTTAAAAGCACGGAGAAATTAGAAAAAACATTTTTTAAATGAAAGGGTTGCTTTAATAGGCACAAAAAACCTGATGCCTTTCTTTTTTAAATAATAAGTAATTTTGAAAACCTACTATGCTACTTAAATATCTACGCCTTTTACTACTTCCTTTTTCGTTAATTTATGGAATTGCCATCACCCTTCGTAAAAAACTTTACGACTGGAAAATTGTACGAGCGGTCGAATTCGATTTGCCTGTAATTTGTGTGGGCAATTTGGCTGTTGGTGGTTCTGGCAAAACACCAACTACAGAATATTTAGTGAGGTTACTGGCAGATTATAAAATTGCCATTTTGAGCAGGGGATATGGACGAGAAACAAAAGGCTTTATTTTAGCTGATGAAAGCGCCACAGCAGCAACAATTGGAGATGAACCGCTACAATATTATCATAAGTTTCCTGAAGTAACGGTTGCCGTATGTGAGGATCGCGTAAAGGGAATCGAAAAATTAAAAGAAAGCCACGATTTAATTATTTTAGATGATGCTTTTCAACACCGCCCTGTAAAAGCAGGTTTAAATATCCTGCTTTTTGAATTCAGGAAATTGGGTACTTTGCAGTTTTTACTCCCAGCTGGAAACCTTCGCGATGTTTTCGCATCGAGAAAACGTGCTGACATTTTGTTGGTCACTAAAGCTCCAGTACCACTTTTGCACGTGGCCCAGCAGGCATCTATCAATGAGTTGCAACCCAATAGTACTCAAAAAGTATTACACTCTTATTTAAAATACGCCGATCTAAAACATCTTTATTCAGAGGACAGCAGATCATTGGAATCAATTAAAGATTTTGAAATCTATTTGTTAACGGGCATTGCGAATCCTGATCCCTTAATTGAGGAATTAGAAAAGTATACGAAAACCATTAAACACGAGAAATTTGCAGATCATTATGCGTTCAAAACTGATGACATTAAGAAGTTTACATCAGCATTTGAAGCAGGCAGTAAAAAAGAAAAAATCATCATCACAACAGAAAAGGATAGCAAACGTTTAAAAGCTGCGGGATTTAAAGATTTACTGGTAAATTTACCCGTATATTTTTTACCGATCGAGGTTGAATTATTTGAAGAAGATAAGATTACCTTTGATGAACTTATTTTAAACTATGTTAAGAGCAATAGAAGAAACCGTTGAATATATAAAACGTAAAACTGAAAACTTTAAACCAGAAATAGGTATAATTTTAGGAACCGGATTAGGCGGTTTAGTGAAAGAAATTGAGGTGGAACATCAGTTGATGTATTCAAATATTCCGAATTTTCCAATTTCTACATTAGAATTTCATAGCGGTAAACTCATTTTTGGAACTTTAAACGGGAAGAAAATTGTGGCCATGCAAGGGCGTTTGCATTATTACGAAGGTTATAGCATGCAGCAGATTACCTTTCCGGTAAGGGTAATGAAAGGGCTGGGTATCGTGAATCTAATTGTTTCTAATGCTGCCGGTTCATTAAATCCGGCATTCAAAAAAGGTGACTTGATGATCATTGAAGATCACATCAACCTTCAACCAGATAATCCACTCCGTGGTCTAATTGAAAGTTCACTCGGTCCGCGTTTTCCGGATATGAGCCAGCCTTACCAAAGAGATATTATTGCAAAAGCCTTAAAGATTGCGCAGGAAGTTGAGATTAATTGCCATAAAGGCGTCTATGTAGCCGTTTCAGGACCGAATTTAGAAACCAAAGCAGAATATAAATACCTGCGTTTAATAGGCGCAGACGCAGTTGGAATGAGTACCGTACCAGAAGTAATTGTGGCGAACCATGCCGGTTTACCAGTATTTGCGATTTCGGTATTAACCGACGAAGGTTTTCCTGAAGATTTACAGCCATTTAACCTCGATGAGATTCTAGAAGCTGCAGCGAAAGCAGAACCAAAAATGACTGATATTTTAACCCGCCTAATTGCTGAATTGTAAGATGGGTAAACTGACTCAAATTTGTCTTTTCATTTTACTGCTAACCGGCGTTAATAAAGCTTCCGCTCAAGATTTAAAAACAAACATCAATAGGAAAACCGAAGCAGATTCCATCAGGAAAAAACTAGACGGGCAGGATTCTGTAATTTTTACGGCTAAATTTATTCGTTATACAAAGCTCGGCTTAAGCAAAGACAGCATTGTTTTATTGCCGCTTGATACCACAACTACAAATATCCAAAATTACAGCCCGCTTTTGCAGCCTCAGCATCCCACCATTAATAATGGTAATATGGGGCTTTCTGCCAGACCGCTTCTTTACGAGCCAAGTAAAAGGATAGGTTTTGATGTAGGCTTCCATTCACTGGATTATTATGCGTTAACACCTGACGATATTATTTACTATCAAGCCAGAGCACCTTATACCAGTCTTTATTTAGTAAGTGCCGGGCAAAAAGAGCAGTTGTTTAAAATGATCCATAGCCAGAACATTAAAAAGAACTGGAACGTTGGCGTGAATTTTAACCGTGGAGACTCGCGGGGTTTTTACCGCAGACAGCGTGGGGATAATTTGAATGTGGCTGTGTTCTCCTGGTATCAATCGCCAAGCAAGCGTTATAACATGTGGGCATCGGCTATTTTTAACACCATGCGTGCTTATGAAAATGGTTCAAATAGCGATACGACTATTTTTGAGCCTGGGTATAGTAAAATTGATCGTGCATCTGAAGTCGTAAACCTTACAACTGCCAGAAATTTATACAAAAAGAATACTTTATTCTTAAAACAAACCTATTATGTTGGCAGAATAGATACGTCTGCAAATGCCAATAATGCCGTTTTGCCTACCAATAAGGTTACCTATACCTTAGAATATAACAGCGATAATTACAGCTTTGCTAAAAATGAACTCGACGAGAATAATGTAATGCCGATCGGATTTGCTGACCCTTCGTTTACAAACGATTCTACCAAGGTTCGCCACCTTAAAAATGAGTTTATATATAGTTTCTTCCTTCGTCCAAAAAATTCAACGGTAATTAAGAATGAGTTAAAAATTGATGCAGGTATTCGTCATGACTATTATACACATCGTTTTTTAGGCTTCAAGCCTGATGGATTAACGTATGAAGAAAGTCAGTTCACTTATCAAAATACAACTATTTTAGGTTCTGCCGGATACCGTTTTTCTAACAACATTGATTTTAATCTTGACCTGCAGCAAATTTTGCAAGGGGAAAATGCGGGCGATTATTTATACGAAGCGAAGAGCAGAATCTTGTTAAGTAAATCAGTAGGGCGGGTAGAATTAGGCGCTTATCTACAAAATCAATCTCCATCTCAACTTTTCAATTATTATCATGGAAACCATTACAGATGGGAAAATACAGGCTTCGATAAAACGAAAATTGCCAATTTATCTTTCAATTTTATTAATGATAAATATGAATTTACAGCAGGGGCGAAGTATTTCCTAACCACTAATTATCTTTATTTCGCTTTGGATAACGTTAATGGAAATAATGCTATTGCGCCACGCCAGGTTGATGGAGATATTAGTCTGATCAGATTTGATGTTTCTAAGAAATGGCGTTTCGGAAAGTTTGTGATGGAAAATTATCTGGCGTATCAGAAAACAGATCGGAACGAAATCTTAAGAACTCCAGAGTTCTATACCTATAACAGTCTTTATTTTAACAGTACTTTTTTTAAAGTATTGAAGTCGAATTTTGGTTTTGATGTCCGTTACAATAGCGAGTATGCCAATTACTCTTATTCTCCGGCAACTGCACAATTTTATATTGGAAGCAACACGGTTTATAAATCAACACCGATTGTGGATGTATTCTTCAAGGCTAACCTTAAGCGGGCAAATCTGTTTGTTAAATACGATTTCATAAATCAGGGTCTATTCGTTCCTGGTTATTACACCGTAAATCGTTATCCAATGCAGGATGCCTTGTTGAAGTTCGGTGTAAGCTGGAATTTCTACGATTAAGCTAATTGATTTCTAAATAAATATTAAAGTTACCCGCATAAAAAAAGCCATTCTGAAATTAATCAGAATGGCTTTTCTTATTAAAAACTTTTCTCTTAGAAAGAATAACCTACTGAGAAACCTAATACACGGTTAGTCAATTTGTTATCATTGTTTGTTCTTGAATCTTTAGGTACAAGATTTGATAATCCTAAACCATAATTTGCACCAACTAAGAATCCAGAATTGGTACGGTAAGCTAAACCAAAGTTTGCACCGAAATCTGTACTAGCGAAATTCTTGTCTGTACTACTACCAAAAGATAAATCTCTATCATCTCCTATAGTTGACGACGAACTTGTGTTATTGGTATTGTTTACTGTAGTTGTAGTAATATCTCCTTTGTTTTTACCAGAAATATTGAAGCCCACATAAGGACCAGCACTAATTTGTACCGCACCAGCTGTACCAGTAGGAATTCTAAAAACAGCATTGATTGGAACTTCAATCGCCATTAAATTTCTTTTGCTGGTAGTTGTAGTTGTAACCGTGTTGGCACCTGATGTAAAAGAGCCAACTGACTCAAATTTATCACCTTTGTTTTGTAATGAAACTCCTGGTTGAATGAAAAAGTTATTTCCCACACCAAAATCAGCAAAAGCAGTAACATTAAAACCAACGTTACTTTTTACGTTGTCATTGTAAGCATTTGATAAGGCATTATCTCCGCCCATGTGGAACTTAGATAAGTTTACTCCAGCTTTAATTCCAAATCTCGCATCAGAACCCGTCATTGTGGTAGTTTGTGCGAAAGCACCTGTTGCCAATAATACTACCGATGCACTTAATAATAATCTTTTCATGATATTTTCTTTTAGTAAATAATCTTGTTTAAAATTTAAGGTCTTAACCCGTTGTTAATTACAAGCCTCAATTCCAAAAGCTGTGCCAAAGTACTGCGTACACTATAAGATAGGAGTGTAATTGGTTGGCTATCAGTGTTTTTTTTTAATATCTTTTGTCAGAAATAGCAGATTTGGTTTTAATTCCCACACTGTTTCATATTGTATACAAATTAGGAATCTGATGAAAAACGAGCGTTTTTCGACTCATATCTGAATTCGATTACTTTCAGCTTTCTTTTGAATATTCTAATGCCAAGAGCTTCTGAGAAAGCAACGCCTAGCTAACCCTCGGCAATACTGATTAGGTTTTTTGCGGTTTTTTCTTCGCTGCCGGGAAAAGTACATTATTTAAGATCAACCGGTAGCCTGCAGAATTAGGATGTAAATTTAAATCCGTTGGCGGATCTCCAACTGCATGCTGATAGTCTTCCGGATCATGGCCACCGTAAAAGGTGAACTGACCTTTGCCTATTTCTCCGTGAAGGTACCTTACTTCGGCAGCCCCCTTATTTTCGCCCAACACGGTTACACTCGGTTTTACTAAACTCTTCTTAAATGCGGTTGTTTGTCCCATAAATCCCTTAATTACTTTATCATGGTTTTGCGTGAGCATAGTTGGCACCAAATCCCATTTCGCAGAAAAATCAAATAAAGTAAAATAATCATTGGTTTGATTAAGGGTTCTAAACTGCGTAACATCAATGTCTGAAAATTCGTAATTCATAGGGTTGTTATCCAGTTTAAAATTCTGGAAGGCCAACGTTTTATTAAAGTCTAATTTGGCCTGTGCATTTGGGTCGGCGGCATCGCCATCAAACATTTGTGCGCAGATATCTACACCCTCAGCTGCTAAAGCAATATCAAAGCTATCTGTACCAGAGCACATGGCAAACATAAAGCCTCCGCCAGCACAGTATTCTTTAATGTGTTTGGCAACGGCCAGTTTCATTTCAGAAACCTTTTTAAATCCTAAGCGCTTGGCTAATTTTTCCTGGTTTTTAACATCCTCCTGATACCAGGTTGCATACCTGAAGTTAGACCAGAATCGTCCATATTGACCCGTGAAATCTTCGTGGTGAAGGTGGAGCCAGTCGTATTTGCTCAGTTTATCATTTATAATGTCCTCATCATAAATCACCTCATAAGGAATCTCCGCGTAAGTAAGTACGAGTGTAACGGCATCATCCCAGGGTAATTTGCTTTTAGGAGAGTATACGGCAATTTTTGGCGTTTTCTCCAGTTTAACCATTTCCATGTTTACCGCTGGGTCGCTAATGTCATTTAACAGGTTAACAACTTTACTGTCTGCCATCACTTCATAAGAAACGCCTCTTATTTTTAGTTCATCTTCTACACTTTTATTATATTTAATGAGAAAGCTTCCGCCCCGGTAATTTAAAAGCCAATCTACTTCTACTTGTTTGCTGATTGTCCAATAAGCAATTCCATAGGCTTTAAGGTGGTTTTTTTGATCCTCATCCATATAAATTAATAGGGAAGAGGCCCTAACACCGAGCGTGCAAAACAGACAAAATAACAGGATATAATATTTCTTTCTCAAAATGATCTCGCTTAAAATACTAAAATACCTCATTTAAACTGTTTAGAAAAATTTAATAATATCAGATGTAACAGTATTTTGTTATTTTTGCCTTTTACTTTAAAAAATGAATTGTTTTTTAAAGCGTTCAAAACTAAATTTAGTACCCAAATTGATATGAGTAAAGCAATAATAAAAACCGAAAAAGGCGATATGACTGTTGAGTTCTTTGAAAAAGATGCTCCGAAAGCAGTTGCAAATTTCAAAAAATTAGCAAGTGAAGGCTTTTACAATGGTGTAACTTTTCACCGTGTAATTCCAAATTTCATGGTTCAAACTGGTTGCCCGAATTCAAAAGATCCGGCTACAGCACATTTGGCAGGTACTGGTGGCCCGGGTTACAAAATTGATTGTGAGCTTGATGGCGAAAATCAATACCATGATCGTGGTGTGTTATCAATGGCTCACGCTGGTCGTAATACAGGTGGTTCACAGTTTTTCATCTGCCATAGCAGAGCAAATACTGCACATTTAGATCGCAACCATACTGTTTTTGGTAAAGCTATTGAGAATGTTGATCTTGTGGATGATATCCGTCAGGGTGATAAAATTGTAGGAATCGAAATAATCGAAGATTAGTAAAAAAGATGCGAGACGTGAGACTTAGATTTGAGATATTATCTCTAGTTTGAATCTCTTTCTCATTTAAATAATTAGACATTAGATTTGAGTATTAATTAAGAGTGATTTTTAACATCTCATTTCTCAAATCTCACATCTCAAAAATAATATTATGAACTTAAGAGGAATTGTTGCCGTATCTGGCAGACCAGGTTTATTTAAACTGGTTGGACAAAATAAAGTAGGTTATATTTTAGAGGGTTTAGATGCTCAAAAAACTAAAGTTGTAGCCAATATCACCAATACAAAATTAGCTTCATTAGAAGATATTACTGTATATGGCGAGGATGAAGAAATCAAGTTATCTGATATTTTTACTAAAATTTCTGAAAAAGGAACTACACCAGATTTAAAAGGTGATTTACGTGCTTACTTTTTAGAAGTTGCTCCTGGTCATGATCAGGAAAAGGTATATGCTTCTGATATGAAGAAAATTATTACCTGGTATAACTTACTTAAAGATTTACCTTTGTTTACTGAAGAGACTCCTGAAACGCCAGGTTCTGCTGCAGAAGTAAGCTTAGCTGAAGAAAAAGTTGCTGCTGATAAAAAGCAGAAAGCGGCGAGTTCTAAAGGTTCTGCAAGTGCTAAAGCCACTACAAAAACTTCAGCGCCTGCTAAGAAAGCAAGCATGACAAGTAAAAAAGGCGTTTAAGCCTTTCATTAATAATTTGAGAAACACCAGGCAATCGTCTGGTGTTTTTTGTTTAGGTGAAATAATACAGGATCACTACAATGATGAGCGAAATGATGATGCTAATCCATAACATCCTGTTGTTACCACTTTGATTACTTCTATATCGGTATTGACGTTTATATTTATCTAACATAGCTTTTTATTTAATGATGATGAATGAATAGAAAATCCATATTAATTTCCCTATTTTCTATTCCAACTTACTATCTGTTTCCCATTTCTTTTACGCATGATGATAGGGTTCTCCCTTTAAAATGCTAAATCCGCGATATAATTGTTCTACAAAAAACAACCTGATCATTTGGTGTGAAAAGGTCATATCAGATAAGGAGATTAAACCATTGGCTCTTTTGTAAATGCTTTCATCAAAACCGTAAGGTCCGCCAATAATAAAAATGAGGTGCTGCACACTTCCAATCATTTGCTTATTAAGGTAATTCGAGAAATCAACTGAACTATACTTTTTACCCTTCTCATCCAATAAAATTACAACATCTCCATTATTAATTTGTTTGTGCAGGAGCTCTGCTTCCTTGTTTTTTTGTTGTGCTTCACTTAGATTTTTCACATTTTTTACATCAGGGATGGGCAGGAAACTGAAATTGATATAATGTTTCAGGCGGTTGATGTATTTATCGATTCCCTCAATCAAATATTTGTCTTCAGTTTTGCCAATGGCGATTAAGGTGATCTTCATTTAATATTTTATTATCTTTAGAATTTTCAGCGATTCAAAGATAATGTTAAATACGCAAGCACAAATAATATCTGCCTACAGCCAAAAAATTAATGAGGTAAATGATCGGATTGATCAAACTAAAAAACTGATTGATCAGCTTTCCTTTGCCAGAATAGGACTATTCCTTGCAGAGATTTTGTTTTTTATTCTATTATTGAATTCTGAAGATGATGAATGGAGAACCCTTCTTCAAATTTTATTAATCATCCCTGTTTTTGCTTTTGCCTTTATTGTGAAAAAGCAGAGTAAGCTGGATCGGGAAATTGATTACCAGAAACAACTATTATGGGTCTACCAAAATGAATGGAACGTTTTAAACGGTGTTGCCAATTGCTACGACCATGGTAAGGCTTTCGAATCAGAAACTCATCCTTATAGTTCAGATCTTGATATTTTTGGACAAGCCTCACTATATAGTTTGCTAAATCGTTGCTATACTAAAAATGGGAAAGCGTTATTGGCTAAAAATCTTGCCGGGAAGTCATTTCGTGACCAAATCTTAGCACGCCAGGAAGCGGTTAAAGAAATGCATACTAAAATCGATGACACCTTTGATTTTAGGGCAAATCTTCATGGACATGACGTAGAAAAAATTGAACAGATCAAACTTCAGTTGAAATCTCAGTTGGGTGAGCAGCTCACTTTTGTACGAAATAACTTGCTTAAGTTTTATGTTGCTGTTGTTCCGTATATCTCCGGAGCAATTCTTCTGGCTGCAATTTTCCTGAACAGTGCTTTTTGGAACATCCTTACGGTTTACCTCATCATTAACATTGGTTTCATTGTATTGCAGACCGCAAAGATAAATAAGGTGTTCTATAGCTTTGGCGGCGGCTCTAGTCTGTTAAATGGCTATGCAGATGCAATTTTATGGACGGAGAAACAGCAATGGGTGAGTCCTTATATTTTAGCGCTATTTAAATCAAAAGTACCGGTAAGCGTAGAAATAAAGAACCTGTCTAAAATTATCCAAAGTTTTGATGCCAGATTAAACATTGTAGTGGGCACTGCACTGAACGCCCTGTTCTTGTGGGATCTAAAATGCTGCATTAGTCTCGATCGCTGGTATCAGTCATCATCAAAGGATGTTATTTCTGCCCTGAACCACCTGGGTGATTTCGAGGAACTAATTTCCCTTGCTACTTTGGCACACAATGAGCCAACCTGGATTTTTCCAAAAATTGTTAATGAATTTACGCTAACCACACAAGAGATTGGTCATCCATTAATTGCTCCGAACGTCCGGGTAAACAATAGCTTCAGCACCGAGCATCAACCAACAGTAGATATTGTAACAGGCTCAAACATGGCAGGCAAAAGCACCTTCCTACGTACATTAGGCATCAATATGGTATTGGCTTACCTTGGTGCGCCAGTATGTGCAGAAACCATGCGCCTTTCGGTCTTTTCTATCAACACTTATATGCGGATTAAAGACTCGCTGAATGAGAGTACCTCTACGTTTAAAGCGGAGTTAAATCGTTTGAAAATGATTCTGGATAATGTAGTAGCAGATAAAGATACGTTTGTATTAATTGATGAAATGTTGCGTGGAACGAACAGCCGTGACAAATATTTGGGATCAAAAGTTTTTGTAGAAAAGCTGATTGCAGAACGAACACCCGCATTATTTGCTACCCACGATTTGCAGTTGGCAGACCTCAAAAATGATCATGAAAAAACCTTGCGAAATTTTCACTTCGATATTCAAATTACCGCTGGTGAAATGAAGTTTGATTACAAATTAAAGCAAGGTCCTTGTGCTACATTTAACGCGGCCATTTTGCTTAAGGAAATTGGATTAACCCTATCCTAATTACTTCCCGATGGCATCAATCTTTACACAACTTTTAAGATAATTTGAATTGTTAATGATTTCTTAATAGTAAACTTGCAACTTACGATCAATCAACTGGTAAGATGATCAAAGCAAGTGATTTTGGGAAAGATTTTTCATGGGGTGTAGCCACTGCTGCTCCGCAGATTGAAGGTGCTTCGCAGCTGTATGGCAAAGGAGCATCCATCTGGGATACCTTTTCTGCAAGAAGTGGTAAAATCAAAAAAGGGCACAGACTTGATATTGCCTGTGATTTTTATCATCGCTATCGGGAAGACATTGCACTTGTTAAGCTTTTAGGTTTTGAAGTTTTTCGATTTTCCATTGCCTGGGCAAGAATCTTACCTACTGGCAGGGGGGAAGTTAATCAGGAGGGAATTCGTTTTTATCACAATGTGATTGATGAATGCCTGAATCAAGGGCTTGTTCCCTATGTTACCTTATACCATTGGGATTTGCCTCAGGCACTGGAGGATGAAGGCGGCTGGACCAGTTTTAGTATCAATGCTGCATTCAATTCTTTTGTAACTATCTGTGCCAAAGAATATGGTAATAAGGTTAAAAACTGGTTGGTACTAAACGAGCCTTTTGGGTTTACCTCGCTGGGATATATGCTCGGAATTCATGCTCCAGGCAAAAGTGGACTAAGTAATTTTTTTCCTGCGGTGCTCCATACTGCAATTGCCCAGGCAGAGGGCGGCAAGATTTTACGTGCTGAAGTGAGCGGAGCCCATATCGGTACTACCTACTCTTGCTCAGAGATTATTCCTTACACGCAAAGCGATAACGATATTCTGGCCGCAAGTCGGGTAGATTGTCTCATGAACAGGCTGTTTGTAGAGCCTGCACAGGGATTGGGTTTCCCAACAGCCAACTGGGATGTACTGGAGAAATTTCAGATTGAATATGGAACCTGGCGGTTAAACGAGCGCATGAAATTTGACTTTGATTTTATCGGCCTTCAAAATTATTTTCCTTTAACCATCAAGTATAACGCCTTTATCCCAGTTATTCAGGCCTGGGAAATCAAGGCCAAAAGCAGAAAGAAACCACATACGGCAATGGGATGGGAAATTAACGCAGAGAGCTTCTATCGGATCATCAGGCAATTTGCTGCTTACCCAAATATTAAGAATATAATGATCACGGAGAATGGAGCAGCTTATCACGATAAACTCACAGACGGTAAAGTGATAGATGCCGAGCGAATTGAATATTTCGACTTGTATTTAACGGCTATGCTCAAGGCCAAAAACGAAGGCATCAATATTACCGGTTACATGGCCTGGACGCTTATGGATAATTTTGAATGGGCAGAAGGCTTTAACGCACGGTTTGGCTTGGTACATACAGATTTTAAAACGCTGGCGAGAACCATTAAATACTCAGGATATTGGTGGCAGGAGTTTTTGAAGAATTAGTGCAGCGATTGATTTTCTTTATATGAGGGATAACCTGTAATATTGGGCTTGAAAAATTTACAAAGCGGAACCGCGTTCATCTACACGCCAAGGTTAATATTAGTTCCATTCACTATCCAAATTTTAGATTCCATAGAAAATGAGGCGGGTGCCTTGCTGAAGGCGAATGATTTGCTTTATGGCAATGGCTGGCCCGATGATGATGCTATAGAAACTTTTCCGAAAATTAGGAAAAACTTAACTCTTGTTACTGCTCCGAGTGGATTTGAATCCTGGTTGATAGTGAAAAATGATGGTTTGGAGATTATTGGCGATGCTGGTTTTAAAGGGCAGCCAGGTGCAGCGGGAAGTGTAGATATCGGCTATGCAGTGATTGCCGCTGAGCGACTGCAAGGTTATGCTGCAGAAACCGTTGAAGCATTGATCAAATGGGCATTTGCCCAACCAGACGTTAATGCTATTACCGCAAGTTGTTTGATTGAAAATTTTGGTTCGCAGAAGATTCTTCAGCGATTTGGTTTTTTTGAGTTGTCAAGAAATCGTGAAATGATCTTCTGGAGAAGAGATAAAAGATAATCAACATTTAGGTCTTTATTTCTTACGCTTTAGTAGAATCAATATTTCAGATTTAAAAGGATTAAATAAGTGAGTTACCTTTTCGTCAGTTTAAAGTGCTAACTTTTAAAAGTCTGGTGATAGGTTAAAGTTAGTAACTTTAAGAATGGACTTAAGTTGGATTATATCGATATCGCCACCTTCTTAAACAAAAAATCCCATCTTGATTTTACTCAAAACGGGATTTTCTTGATGTGATAAGGAACTATGAATAGTCAACTTACAGTCTTTATCCCTTGCTCCTTTATTCTTACTCTTCTAAAGCGCAGCTTTTGCAGCAGCTTCAGCTCTGATAATGTTTAACGCACCACCAGCTTTAAACCAGTCAATTTGTTGTGCGTTGTAACTGTGGTTAACCGGGAATTGCTCTTCAGAACCATCTGCATGGTGCAATACCAAGGTTAATGGTTTATCAGGCGCAAATTCTGTTAAGCCTAAGATATCAACGGTATCACCTTCTAAGATTTTATCGTAATCATCTTTATCAGCGAAAGTTAAACCAAGCATTCCTTGTTTCTTCAGGTTAGTTTCGTGAATACGGGCAAAAGATTTTACCAATACTGCACGAACGCCTAAATGACGAGGTTCCATGGCCGCATGCTCACGAGATGAACCTTCACCATAGTTTTCATCGCCAATAACGATAGAACCAAAACCAGCTGCTTTGTAATCGCGTTGGGTAGCAGGAACAGGTCCGTACTCGCCAGTCAATTCATTTTTAACGTTGTCAGTTTTGTCGTTGAAGTAATTCACCGCACCGATTAACATGTTATTTGAAATGTTATCCAGATGACCACGGAATTTTAACCATGGACCAGCCATAGAAATATGATCCGTTGTACACTTACCTTTAGCTTTGATTAACAGTTTTAAGCCTGTTAAGTTTGTGCCTTCCCAAGGTTTAAACGGATCTAATAACTGTAAACGGTGAGAAGTTGGAGAAACTAAAACCTCAACTGATGAACCATCAGCTGCTGGTGCCTGAAAACCCGCATCTTCTACAGCGAAACCTTTTGTAGGTAACTCATCACCAGTAGGTGGATCTAGTTTAATTTGCTCGCCTTTATCGTTTGTTAACGTATCTGTTAATGGATTGAAACCTAAATCTCCGGCAATTGCAATTGCAGCAACCATTTCTGGTGAAGCAACGAATGCGAAAGTATTAGGATTACCATCTGCACGTTTAGCAAAGTTTCTGTTGAATGAGTGAACGATTGTGTTTTTCTCTGCTTTTTCTGCACCTGTTCTATCCCACATACCAATACATGGTCCGCAGGCATTTGTAAAGATGGTTGCATTTAAATCTTCGAAAGTTTTTAAGAAACCATCACGATCTGCAGTGTAGCGTACTTGTTCAGATCCCGGGTTAATTCCGAAATCAGCTTTAGTTACCAAACCTTTTGCTATTGCCTGGTTAGCAATTGATGCTGCTCTTGATAAATCTTCGTAAGAAGAGTTGGTACAAGAACCGATCAAACCCCACTCCACTTTTAGTGGCCAGCCATTTTTCTCCGCTTCCACTTTCATTTGAGAAACAGGAGTGGCTAAATCTGGTGTGAAAGGACCATTCAAGTATGGTTCTAATGTATCTAAATCAATCTCAATAACCTGATCGAAATAGTTTTCAGGATTAGCGTAAACTTCGCTATCACCTGTTAAGTGTTCTTTTATTTTGTTAGCCTCGTCAGCAACTTCATTACGATCAGTAGAACGTAAATAGCGTTCCATGCTCTCATCATAACCGAAAGTAGAGGTAGTTGCACCGATTTCAGCACCCATGTTACAAATGGTACCTTTACCTGTACAGCTTAAGTTGATTGCACCGTCGCCAAAATATTCTACAATTGCACCAGTACCACCTTTTACAGTTAAGATACCAGCAACTTTAAGAATTACATCTTTAGCTGCAGTCCAGCCGTTTAATTTACCAGTTAATTTTACACCGATTAATTTAGGGAATTTAAGCTCCCAAGGTAAACCAGCCATTACATCACAGGCATCAGCACCGCCAACACCAATGGCAACCATACCTAAACCACCAGCGTTAACAGTGTGTGAATCGGTTCCGATCATCATTCCACCCGGAAAAGCATAGTTTTCTAACACTACCTGGTGAATAATACCTGCTCCTGGTTTCCAGAAACCGATACCATATTTATTTGATACAGAAGATAAGAAATCAAAAACTTCAGCACTTTCTGTTCTGGCGTGAGGTAAATCTATTGATGCACCTTCTTTAGCTGTAATTAAGTGATCACAATGAACTGTAGAAGGAACAGCAACTTGTGGACGACCAGCTTGCATAAATTGCAAAAGTGCCATTTGAGCCGTTGCATCTTGCATTGCAACACGGTCTGGAGCGAAATCTACGTAGTCAGTTCCGCGAGAGAATGCTTTCTTAGGATCGCCATCCCAAAGGTGAGCATACAATATTTTTTCTGATAATGTCAAAGGTCTGCCAACAATCTTACGTGCCGCGTCTACACGAGGCCCGAAGTTTGCATAAACCTTTTTAATCATGTCTATATCAAAAGCCATCGATTTTTATTGGTTAAAAGGTAATACTTCTATTCTAATAGCTGCGAATTTACAAAAAAAAAGCGCCTCTTGCGGTCATCCTTAGATCATTGTATTATTTGGAAATGTTCTAAATAAATGTGTATGCAGGATCTAATTATCTGCTTTTATGATTATCGGGGTAATGTCCAATACCGAACGTTCTTGTTCGGTATCGAACAGTTGTGCGAGACAGCACTTGATAAAAGGCTATTTAGATCGCGCCATGGCATTGTCTTTTTACTGGCATAACAATCGCTTACCGCTACAATGTTGAAAAAGTGAAACCTTTATCTGCGAAATATTTTAACACCCTTGGCAGTGCGTAGCTTAGGCGATCAAATGCTTTCAAGCTATCATGAAAAACAATAATGGAACCATTTTCGGCATGCTTGATCACGTTCTGATAACATTTTTCAGGCGAGAGTTTGATGTCGAAATCGCCACTGAGGACATCCCACATGACGATGTTTAGTCTTGAGTCTTGAGTCTTAAGTCTTGAGTCTGACTTTGGACTAAGAACTAAGGACTGAAGACTCCTGATCTGACTTTTCTTTATTCTTCCGTAAGGTGGGCGAAAAAGATCAGACTGTGTGAGTGCCTGGCACTTTAATGTATTTTCGATATAGGTTTCATCATCGGTTTTCCAGCCTTTTAAATGATTAAAGGTATGGTTTCCGATGGCATGACCATCGTTCACTACGTTCGCGTAAACGTTAGGATGCTTAACAATATTGTCACCGATGCAAAAAAAAGTAGCTTTTGCGTTAAAGGCTTTTAAAGTTTTTAAAACAAAATCTGTAACATTGGGTATAGGTCCATCGTCAAAGGTCAAATAAATAACTTTTTCGGTGCGGGATTTATTCCAAAGTAATGATGGATAATACCATTTGAGCAGAAGCGGTGATTTGATCAGGTACATTAATTTCAAAGTTAGTAAATGCCTGAACAGATTGAAATTATTAAAGTCGTTTATATAGATTTGAAACCAAATTATGAAGATGTTTACCCAAACAAAGTTTTTTACCGGTTCAGTACTATTTATTGCCCTAGGTCTTACTCAATCACTTAAAGCGCAGGAAGTAATAACTATCCAACAAGCTGTTGATAATACCTTGAAAAATAACCTCACCATTAAGCAGGCACAATTTAGTGCAGCAATAACTGATGAGAATTTAAGGCAATCTAAATATGCTCTCTATCCTAACCTAAATGCAAGTATAAATCCAAATCTTACATTTGGACGCGGTTTGGATCAAACAACTTTTCAGGTTACCAATCAAACATCTTTATACATTAGCGGCAACTTGACAACGAATGTAGATTTGTTTCAGGGTTTTTCTAAAATTAACCAAATAAGGCAAAATAAATTGCTATTGGCAGCTGATCAAACGAACGTTGAAAAAGTTAAAAATGATTTAATTTTAAATGTTGTTACAGCATATTTAGAAGTACTATACAATACTGATTTAGAAAGGGCTTCGAAAGAGCAGTTAGACATCGCGAATAAAACGTTAACAAGAGAAAATGCATTACTAGATGCGGGCAATAAAACGCTTGCCGATGTATCTCAGGCGAAATCGCAAGTTGCTACCGCCGAACTTAATTTAACAAATGCCCAAAATGCTTTGTCGATTTCATATCTTACCCTTGGGCAGTTGATGGAGATGCAACCAAATCAGAAGTTTGTTGTTCAGGCTCCGCTAATTGATAACGTAAAAGCAGTTCCTTCTTCCGCCGGTGCTGAAGAGATTTATAATACTGCATTAACTATTTTTCCAGATATCAAGCTAGCGAGTTTACGTGCTCAGGCAGATAAACAGGCAATAGCTGTGGCAAAGGGTTCTTATTATCCATCATTAAGCTTAGGAGCAGGGCTTAATACTTCCTATTCATATCAGTTTAATTATGCTGGTGTATTTCCCCAATCCTCATTTGCTGACCAAATCAACCAGCGTTTAGGACAAAGTGTTGGAATGAGTTTGCAAATTCCAATTTTCAATGGATTTACTTCACGTTCATCGGTGCGTAGAGCAAAGATTACTTACCAGAATAGCTTAACGACTGAGCAGCTTGCGAAGAATAATCTAAACAAAGTGATTTTTCAGGCTACAACAGATTTAAGAGCGGCACAAAGTCGTTATGGATCTACTCAAAATGCCTTTGATGCTCAAAAGGACGCATTTTATGTAGTTGAACAACGTTACAATGTTGGCTTGGTAAATTCACTAGACTTTAGTACGGCACAAACCAATAGGAATAAAGCAGAAATCGATTTTATTCAAGCCAAATATGATCTTTTATTCAGGGCTAAAGTGATCGATTATTATTTAGGTAAACAGATAACATTTTAAATAACCACAAAGGAAACACATTAACAATTATGAAACTGAAGCATATACTCATTACCATTGGTGTTATCATTGCAATTCTAATTATTCTCAAGCTTACCGGAGTAATCGGAGGCGAGAAAACGGAAAAAGTAACTACCGAAAAAGCTTCGGCTAAAACTGTTGTTGAAACTGTTACCGCAAGTGGAAAAATTCAACCAGAAACAGAAGTGAAGTTAAGTTCTGAAGTTTCGGGTGAAGTAGTAGAACTGAAGGTGAAAGAAGGTGATATTGTAAAAGCAGGGCAGTTGCTTTGTAAGGTTCGTCCGGATATTTTACAATCGGGATATGAGCGAACTGTAGCAACCTTTAATGCACAAAAAGCAAGTGTTGCCGCTGCACAACAACAACTGATACAAAATCAAGCTAACTTCGCTAATGCAGAAGCAACTTATAAACGGAATGTGGAGTTATTTCAAAAAAAGGTAATTTCTGCTTCTGAATTTGATTCGGCTAAAGCCGCATATCTAACAGCTAAAGCAACATTAGCCAGTGCAAAAGAAAGTGTAACAGGTGCCAAATTTACGTTAGAACAAACTGGTGCAAATGTGAAAGAAGCAGGTGCTAACTTAGCTAGAACAACCATTTATGCTCCGGCAGATGGTGTAGTTTCTAAACTTTCTATTGAACTGGGTGATCGTATTTTGGGTACATCACAAATGGCAGGAACCGAAATTATGCGGATCTCAAATTTGTCATCAATGGAGGTTAACGTGGATGTGAACGAAAACGATATTACCAGGGTTAAGGTTGGTGATAAGGCTTCAATAGAAGTGGATGCTTTTGCTGATAAAAAATTTAGAGGTGTGGTCACAGAAATTGCCAGTTCATCAACAGCGGTCGGAACGGTAACATCTACATCAGTAGACCAGGTAACAAACTTTTCTGTGAAAATCAGAATTACAGAGGTAATGGAAGGAAAACAACAGTCAATTTTCCGTCCGGGGATGTCTGCAACGGTAGATATCGAAAGTGCTTCCGTTAATGGTTTAGCGATCCCGATCCAGGCTGTGTTTACGGATAGCGGCAAAGGCACTGATGAGAACCAGGGCAATCAGGCAAATGCTGATAAGCAAAAATCCAAACTTACAGATAAGAAAGTGAAACAGTTTGTATATGCTTATGATGCTAAAACTAAGAAGGTTAAAAAGATCGAAGTAACTACAGGAATTCAGAATGATCAGTTTATCATTGTTAAAACGGGCATAAAATCTGGACAGGAGATCGTAACTGGTCCTTATTCTGCAATCCAGAATAAACTAAAGGATGGTATGATAGTAGAGAAAACTGCTAAAGACCAATTGTTTAGCAAAGACGGTAAAAAGTAGTTTATATTTAATCGCAAGAAATAGTAACTTGCGTTGTTTAAGGTGTAAACTTTATGGTTAAGGCATGTTGTTCTGAACCCTAAAGTTTACACCTTTTACCTAAAACCTTTTTTATAAACATGGTACCTAAAATAGCGATGATAGGGGGCGGTAGTTGGGCTACAGCTATTGTTAAAATGCTATCTGATAATTCATCAGAGAAAGAAATTTATTGGTGGATGCGGAATGAAGTGGCTATAGAGCATATCAGGAAGTTCAAGCATAATCCTCATTATTTGAGTTCGGTAGAGATTAAATTACCTGAAAACAATATTTCATCAGATATCTCCGCTATTATTAAATCAGCAGACTTTGTAATTCTAAATGTCCCGGCTGCTTTCTTAAAAGAGAGTTTAACCGGAATCACAGCTGAGGATTTAAAAGGAAAGAAAATTGTTTCGGCCATTAAAGGAATTGTACCGGAAGATAACTTGATTATCGGTGAGTTTTTACATGAAATTTACGGTGTTCCTTATGATGATATTTTGGTTGTAAGTGGTCCGTGCCATGCTGAAGAGGTGGCTTTTGAAAAACTTTCTTACCTCACTATTGCCTGCACTGATATTCAAATTGCCTCTACTTTTGCAGCTTTTTTAAACACCAGATATATCAAAACAAATGTTTCTGATGATATCTTCGGAACCGAATACGCTGCTGTGCTAAAAAATATCTATGCGGTAGCCAGTGGCATTTGTCACGGAATTGGTTATGGAGATAATTTTCAGGCAGTTTTGATTAGCAATGCCATTCGCGAAATTAAGCGGTTCGTTGATGCGGTACACCCCATTGACCGCGACATAAAAGAGTCTGCCTATCTTGGCGACCTTTTGGTTACTGCTTATTCTCAGTTTAGCCGCAACCGTACATTCGGAAACATGGTGGGGAAGGGCTATACAGTTAAATCTGCGCAGCTTGAAATGAACATGGTTGCTGAAGGTTATTATGCAGTGAAATGCATGCACATTAAAAATCAGGCATATGAGGTTGATATGCCGATTAGCAAAGCCGTTCATAATATTTTATACGGAAACCGTTCTCCACGGATTGAGATGAAACTGTTGGCAGAAAAATTGAATTGATTCTTTAGCGTGCCGCTGTATAAGATTTCGAACGATTAGTGATTAATTGTTTAATGTTTTAAATCACAACCTTTAGGTATAAAAATCAATTTAACAGTTTGTAACGGTGCCAATTAAAACAAATCAAGCCATTCGCTGTTATCACCTGAAATAAATATAAAGGCCATGAAAAAGAAATTTTCAATCGGATTATTAGCGCTCGCATTAGTTGGTGGATTAACCTTCAGTGCTGGTGCACAAGAGAAAAAAACAGAAGTTGGGAAAGCATTAGATCATACAGGTAAAGCAATTGGTAAAGGAGCAAAATCAGTAGGTAATAAGACCGCTGAAATTGCAGTAAAAGGTGGTTCTAAAGTTGCGGATAAAACCTGGAAAGGTAAAATGGCACCAGATGGTTCTGATGTTTACATCAATGCAAAAAATGAAAAATATTATGTGAATGCAAAAGGAGCTAAAATTTGGTTAAAACCTAGCCAGATTAAAGCAAGACCAGCAGGCAAAAAATAATCGCCTGGTGCATTTTGTAAAAAAAGCAGTTCATGAAAATGAGCTGCTTTTTTCGTTTATAAATTTAAGGAAAAGATACTTTGGATATAAAAATCGGCATTGGATGTAGACGTTTCCCGAGGAACTTCAACTTGATCGACCAAAAGCTGATCAGTTTTATTTCCATTCATCTTTAATTGAAGTTCCAACGGCTTGCGGTCGCCTAGCTTTAGAAAAAATTTGTTATTCATGTTTCTAGCGAGTAAGGTAATTCTGCTTGAAAACAGCTGGTTGAATGCATATTCCATTTGCCCGTAGGAGAAAGATTTTCGGATTTCAAACTCAATCGGCTGGGAAGTTCCTTGTGTATCGTTATAATAGAGTTTTATCTGATCTTTACTGAAGGCCCCTGCATTGGCCACATTTAGCAAGTCTAAGTTGTTAGTTCCTTTTATAGATACACTCAGGTAAGATTCTATAGTTGGAGAACAGGCACAGGCTCCACCGCCTGGATCGAGATTTTTTTTGCAACCAATGCCAATAACGAACATCAATGCGAGAACGATAACTATCTTTTTCATAATATTTTTTTTCTATTAAACGGATCTGGGATCAATAGCGCTACAACGATTTTCGGTTTTAAACAAAAAAAATCCCGGCAGCTTAGCTGTCGGGATTAAATGTATGTTACTTTTTCTAAATAATTGTACCGTACAAATCGAAATCTTCTGCACGGTCTATTTTTACCTGTACAAAACTTCCGTTTGCTGCGTAACCCGTAGCAGCGTCAATGAGCACTTCGTTATCCACTTCCGGAGAGTCAAATTCTGTTCTTCCTACAAAGAAATCGCCTTCTTTTTTGTCGATTAGTACTTTAAATGTCTGTCCAACTTTCTCTTGGTTGATATCGAAAGAAATGCCTTGCTGAATTTCCATAATGTCATCAACACGTTGTTGTTTCACTTCATCAGCAACATCGTCGATTAAGGAATGGGCATGTGTTTTTTCTTCGTGAGAATAAGTAAAACAACCTAAACGATCGAACTTCGTATCCGCTACCCAAGCAGCCATTTCTTCGAAATCTTGTTGTGTTTCTCCCGGATAGCCACAAATTAATGTGGTACGCATCGCGATATTCGGCACTTTATCTCTGATTTGATTAACCAGGTCTATTGTTTTCTGTTTAGTGGTACCACGACGCATCGATTTCAACATATTATCGGTAATGTGTTGCAATGGCATATCAAGGTATTTACAGATATTGTCACGCTCATTCATGGCATCCAGAATTTCCATTGGGAAACCACTTGGGTAAGCATACTGTAAGCGAATCCACTCAATGCCCGGTACATCAGAAAGGCGACGCATCAATTCATCAAGTTTGCGAACGCCATAGAGGTCTAATCCATAATAGGTAAGATCCTGAGCAATTAAGATCAGCTCTTTTGTGCCGTTTTTAGCCAGAATTTTAGCTTCATTCACCAATTCTTCTATTGGCTTACTCATGTGCTTTCCACGCATCAGCGGGATGGCGCAAAATGAGCATGGGCGATTACAGCCTTCAGCAATTTTAAAATACGCAAAATGTGATGGCGTCGTCAGCAAACGTTCACCAATCAGTTCGTGTTTATAGTTTGCACCAAGCTCGTGTAAGATATTTTGTAAGTCGTTCGTTCCAAAAAACGCATCAACATTAGTTATTTCTGATTCTAATTCAGGCTTATAGCGTTCAGATAAGCAGCCTGTTACCACCACTTTTCCAATCTTGCCAGCTTCTTTTAACTCGCTGAATTGCAGAATGGTGTCAATTGATTCTTGTTTAGCATTGTCGATAAAACCGCAGGTATTGATTACCACGATATCATCTTTCCCCATCTTATCAGATTCGTGAACCACATTTAAATTGTTCCCACGCAACTGACCCATTAACACCTCCGAATCGTAGATATTTTTTGAGCAACCCAAAGTAATCACATTGATTTTAGGTTGTTTAATAGTGGATTTATTTTTTATTGTTTTGGTAATCATATTTGTAATAATTGCGCTTCTCCTGCGGTTTAATTACACAGATTTAGCGATGTCACAGATTATAATGTGTGGATATTTTAAAGGATTAAACAGATATTCTTTTTACTTCACAACTCGTATTGCCAAAGTTAATCAATAATCCGGTTTTAATTTTGCTGGCTTTCAAATAAGAGATAACCTGATGCTGGAATAATTTAGGCTGATACCCGGTTACAGACTTAAGCTCAACAATTACTTTTTGTTCTACAACGAGATCACATCTAAATTTGCCAATGGTCTGTTCTTCAAATATCACTGCAAATTCTTTCTCAATCTCAAATTTTAATCCAGCTTGGCGAAGTTTTATTTTGAGCGCATTTACATAAATTTTCTCCAAAAATCCAGGGCCTAATTGATTGTGAACTTCATAACAACAGCCAATGATAATCCCGGTAAGTTCATGGTTTTCATATTCTTCCATTACTGAAATTACATAAAATCTATGTAATCCAACAATCTGTGGAATCATCCACGAAGTGAAAATATGTAATCAACCGCTTGCGTTTACTTAAACAAGCTATTCACAAATTCCTTTTTATCAAACAACTGTAGGTCGCCGATTTTCTCTCCCACACCGATATACTTAACAGGAATCTTAAACTGATCTGAAATACCAATTACTACTCCGCCTTTTGCTGTTCCATCAAGTTTGGTAATGGCTAATGCATTCACATCAGTAGCCTCTGTAAACTGTTTGCACTGTTCAAAAGCATTCTGACCAGTTGAAGCATCTAACACCAATAAAATTTCGTGAGGTGCATTCGGGACAACCTTTTGCATTACCTGCTTAATTTTGCCAAGTTCGTTCATTAACCCGACTTTGTTATGCAAACGACCAGCGGTGTCAATAATCACAACGTCTTCGCCGGCAGCTACAGCTGATTGTAAGGTATCGAACGCAACAGAAGCCGGATCTGAACCCATGGCCTGTGCCACTACTCTAACCCCTACACGTTCACCCCACAACTTGATTTGATCTACTGCTGCAGCCCTAAAGGTATCGGCAGCACCTAACACTACTTTAAGTCCTGATTCTTTTAGCTTATGTGCTAATTTACCGATGGTAGTCGTTTTACCAACGCCATTAACGCCAACCACCATAATTACGTAAGGTTTATGGTCGCCATATTCAAACTGGCGGAAATCATTGCTATTGTTTTCTGCCAGTAAGAGTTGAATTTCATCTCTTAAGATATAATTCAGCTCAGAGGTATTGAGGTACTTATCTTTTGATACGCGTTCTTCAATGCGTTTAATAATTTTTAATGTGGTGCTTACACCAACATCCGAAGTAACTAAAACTTCTTCAAGATTATCGAGTACTTCATCATCCACAGAAGATTTTCCTGCTACAGCCTTGGTAATTTTATTAAAGAAACCATCTTTAGTTTTCTCTAAACCTTTATCCAATGCCTCCTGAGCTTCAGGTGCAGTTTCTTTCTTTTTGAAAAAATCGAATAAACCCATATCTAAATTTTATATAACAAAAAAAGCCCTTCCGGTTAAAACGGAACGGCCTTTAATATTTTCAATATTAAAAATATTAATCTTATTTAGATGCAATAGCATCTTTTACGTGGTCGTTATGAACGATAAGTTCTTTGAATGAATAAGCACCAGTTTTTGGTGATTTAACCATTGTAATTACTTTCGAATATTCTTTACCAGTACCTGTTTTAAGGGTCGCAACTACTTTCTTTGCCATGTTCTTATGTTTTTAATGATTGAGTTAGAGAATGTTGGAAGGATTGAATTAATTCAACCATTCGGCCAATCTATCATTCAACTATTTAATTTCTTTATGTACGGTTACTTTTCTCAACACAGGATTGAATTTTTTCAATTCTAAACGCTCTGTTGTGTTTTTACGGTTCTTGGTAGAAATATATCTAGACATACCTGGCATGCCACTTTCTTTATGTTCAGTACATTCTAAAATAACCTGAACTCTGTTACCTTTTTTTGCCATTATAATTTAAATTTAAACTGTTAATCTCAACAGTTAATGTTTTTTACAAAAATCCTTTTTTCACGAAACGATTGATCGCTTCGCTGATACCCACTTTATTAATGGTTTTGATCGCTGAAGTTGAAACTTTCAACGTAATCCAACGGTTTTCTTCAGGAATATAAAATTTCTGAAGTTGAAGGTTCGGGTAAAATTTGCGTTTGGTTTTAACGTTTGAGTGAGAAACGTTGTTACCTACCATTGCTTTTTTTCCTGTTAAATCACAAACTCTTGACATGACTTGTAAATATAGTTGTTAATATCGTCCGCTTAATTTTTTTAAGAGTGTGCAAATATCTGAATAATAAATGAAAAGAGCAAGAGTGGCGCTAAATATTTTCATATATTTTTTAATTTATGCAGCTGATTCATTTTAATGTGGTTTGGATATTTCTCCTTATCATTATTTAATTAAATTAGCCGATACTAATCCAAAATATATCAACTAGCAATGCAAATTACATCTTTTAAGCAATACGAAGAAGATTTTAAGAAAAGCGTAGAGAATCCCGAACAATTCTGGGGCGAAGTTGCGCAGAATTTTCAATGGCGAAAACCCTGGTTTAAAGTACTATCATGGGATTTTAAAGAACCAAATATCAAATGGTTTGAAGGTGCAAAACTTAATATTACTGAAAATTGTCTTGATCGCCACCTGGAAAAAAGCGGTGATAAACCCGCCATTATCTGGGAGCCCAATAACCCTGAAGAAGAAAGCGTAACTTTAACTTATAAGATGTTACACGAGCGCGTTTGCCGTTTCGCCAATGTATTGAAACGCAATGGTGCTAAAAAAGGCGATCGCATCTGTATCTACATGCCGATGGTTCCAGAACTGGCTATTGCCGTTTTGGCTTGTGCCAGAATTGGCGCGGTGCACTCCGTAATTTTTGGTGGATTCTCTGCCAAATCAATTGCCGATCGCATCAACGATTCGCAATGTAAAGTGGTAATCACTGCAGATGGCGCCTATCGTGGAAGTAAACAAATTCCGTTAAAAGACGTAATTGATGACGCTCTAATCGGTTGCCCAACGGTAGAAAGATGTATTGTTTTAACGCATGTGCGTACGCCGGTTTCGATGTTGAAAGGCCGTGATGTTTGGTGGGAAGATGAAGTTAAACATGTTAATGATATTTGTGAAGCTGAAGAAATGGATGCAGAGGATATGCTCTTCATCCTCTATACTTCTGGGTCTACCGGAAAACCAAAAGGAGTAGTACATACCTGTGGCGGTTACATGGTTTATGCGGGCTATACGTTTTCCAATGTTTTTAATTACCAGCCTGGCGAAGTTTACTTTTGTACGGCAGATATCGGCTGGATTACCGGTCACTCTTACATTGTTTACGGCCCACTTTCTCAAGGCGCAACCTCAGTTCTTTTTGAAGGCATCCCGACCTATCCAACGCCATCGCGTTTTTGGGATCTTGTAGAAAAGCATAAAGTTAATACCTTATACACTGCACCTACTGCCATCAGATCTTTGATGAGTTATGGCGATGAGCCATTGGATGGAAAAGATTTAAGTTCTATTCGCGTTTTGGGGTCGGTAGGGGAACCGATTAACGAAGAGGCCTGGCATTGGTTCGATGAGAAAATTGGTCAGGGCAAGGCGCCGATTGTAGATACCTGGTGGCAAACGGAAACTGGTGGAATCATGATTTCGCCTATCGCCACGGTTACACCGACTAAACCGAGCTTCGCCACTTTGCCTTTACCGGGAATTCAGCCAATTTTGGTTGACGAAAACGGAAAAGAAATTTTAGGCAATGATGTAATGGGGAACCTTTGTATTAAATTCCCATGGCCAGGAATGCTGAGAACAACTTATGGCGACCATGAACGCTGCAAACAAACTTATTTTTCTACTTATCCTGATCTATATTTTACAGGAGATGGGTGTTTGCGCGACGAGGATGGCTACTACCGGATTACTGGTCGTGTAGATGATGTTTTAAATGTATCAGGACACAGAATTGGTACTGCCGAAGTAGAGAACGCCATCAACATGCATGCGGGTGTGGTAGAAAGTGCCGTAGTGGGTTATCCACATGATGTGAAAGGACAAGGAATTTATGCTTTTGTGATCAATCCGGAAATGCATGGTGAAGCTGAGTTAACTAAAAAAGATATTCTGCAAACAGTTACCAGGGTAATTGGTGCCATTGCAAAGCCAGATAAAATACTCTTTGTTTCCGGCTTGCCTAAAACGCGTTCAGGTAAGATTATGCGTAGGATTCTAAGGAAAATTGCGGAAGGCGATAACGCTAATTTAGGTGATACTTCTACTTTGCTTGATCCGGGTGTGGTTGAGGAGATTATCGAAGCAGCGAAAGCTTTGAAATAATTGAAAAGTAAATTAAACAAAAAATGCTCCCGAATTTCGGGAGCATTTTTTGTTTAAAAGGTTGAGCTTAATAGCCCGGGTTTTGAATCAGTGCTTTATTAATGTTGATTTCACGATCTGGGATTGGAAAAACCAACTTTGGATCGTTATAAGCAAATGTACCTATCGAACGTTTTGTACGCTTATAGTCATGAAGTCTAAAGCCTTCAAAATCAAGTTCTTTTTCGCGTTCATTGAGGATAATCGCTAACGTCGGCACTATGCTATTTAAACCTGCTCTCGTTCTGAGCGTATTGATATCGCTTGCCGGAGAAGCGCCGATGTTGCTCCCTAACCTAAAATTACATTCTGCCCGGATCAGGTATTGCTCAGTAATCCTGCATACGGGAATGTTGTCATAAAAGCTATACCACTTTCTGGTGAATAATCCGGTTCTGGCGCCTGTACCGTTGTAGATCATATCGGTTTGTCTTCTATCGCCAGTTTCGAAAGAATTGTAAAATGCGGTACTTACAAGTGCGTCAGCTCGCCCAACGTTTCCACCTGTACTGTTTTGATAACTTGCGTAAAAGGTTGCAAGGCCATCATTAGAAGTTCCAGCATTGCTTTGTTCATTTTGTCTGATTTCGAAAATACCTTCATTCGAATTTTTTGTTCTAAATGGAGCCTCCAGTGAATTAGTAATTAACCGGTAGGGGCTGTTTAAAATAATATCATTAGCAAGGTCTCTAGCTAAATCATATTTGCCTTCCTGCAGATATACTCTTGCTAAAAAGGCTTTTGCTGCATACTGATCATCTACAGAAGCAAGTTTGGTTATTGCTAGTTTGAGGTCGTTTTCTACTGCAACATAAACTTCATTGACGGTATTTCTGGCAACGCTATTCGTGATATTGTCGATTGTTTTTACTGCTGTTCTTATAATTGGAACACCAAGATTTGAATTTGTTGTTGATGCATCAAACGGCAATGCATACAGTCTTACCAATTCGAAATGTGTAATGCCTCTTATAAAAAGCGCCTTACCCTCTATCACATCTTTAACGCCTGCATCTGTAACTACGTTAAGTGCAGATAAAACAATATTCGACGTATTAATTGCATTATAGGCAGTTACCCAAGTTCTGGTTACATCAGCATTATTTGATACAATTGCTTTGCCTGCTATATTGCGGTATGTAGAAAAACTTCCTCGCCAGTTGATGTAATCATCGCTGGCATAAAGATCAGGAAGGAAAACTAAGTTCGTTCCGTATAAATCACCAGTAGCCAGAAGCGTGTAAGCCCCGGTTAACGCATTCTGAACATCTGCGGTAGTGTTTAGCGCTATACTGGCATCTATATTTTGCTTTGGATCAATTTCCAATTGTTTTTTGCAGCTACTGATGCTTAAGGCAAGTGAAAATGCAATTATTATATTTTTATAATTCTTCATATTTCAAGTATTTATTATAACCCAATGTTTACGCCAAATGTAATGGTTCTAGCTTGTGGAGGCGTGTAAAAGTCATGGCCTAACTGGATATTCGCAGATTGCACAGATGACCCGCCCGGAGTATTAACTTCCGGATCATACCCTTTGTAACCCGTGATGGTGAATAAGTTGAGTGCAGACGCAAAAACCCTTAAATTTTGTAGTTTGTACTTATTAGCTAACGATTTCGGGATATTATAGCCCAATACAACGCTTTTTACTCTTAAATAAGACCCATCTTGAATCCATCTGGAAGATGGACCAGTTCCATTTCCCTCATTAAATCTAGGTTGAGGAATTGATGTAATGGTATTAGTAGGCGTCCAATAATTCAATTGATCGATGGTTTGATTATCAAAATAGTCGCCGTTTGCCGATTGGAAAACCCCAGCCATGTTATAAATATCATTACCAGATACAAATTGTGTTTGAACATCTAAATCAAAATTCTTGAAAGAAAAGTGATTCCCGAAACCTCCGTAAAACTTTGGGTTCGGATCGCCTAGTTTTTGATTCTGAGCAAGGCTATAGTCGTTTGTTGTAGTCGTTCTCGAATCATCAACATAATAAATTGCATCTCCGTTTGTCGGATCTACGCCAGCATAAGCTTTACCATAAAAGTACCCTAATGGTTCACCCACTGCTACTCTTCCTAAAAATCTCCCACCTGTGTAAATTGGCTGGTCGTTTACCAATCTTAATACTTTGTTTCTATTGAATGAGATGTTAAATGAAGTGCTCCATTTAAACTCACCAACCAGGTTTCTGGTGTTTAAAGTAAATTCCAGACCTTTATTTTCCATATCTCCAATGTTTTGGGTTATGGTAGAAAAACCATTGGTTGCAGCAATAGGGGCATTGAGTAATAAATCTGTAGTTTTTTTCTTATAGAATTCTAATGTTCCTGAAATTCTATCCGCAAACAAACCAAAATCTAAACCCACATTATAGTTTTGCGTATTTTCCCAAGTTAGATTTGGGTCGCCTAGTTGTGAAGGTCTGGTACCGCCTACACCAGCGTAGTTTACGCCGGCATATAAATTCCTTGAGGCAAAATCTCCAATTTCAGCATTACCCGTTAAACCAAAACTACCCCTAAGTTTTAATTGGCTCAGCCAGGTGCTTTCTTTCAAAAAGTTTTCCTGATTTACGATCCAGCCTGCAGAAACCGCCGGGAAGGTACCATATCTGTTATTCACACCGAATCTGGAAGAACCGTCGGTTCTAACAGAGGCGCTCAGTAGATATTTCTCCTGATACTTGTAGTTTACTCTAGCTAAGTACGAAACGAATGTATGTCTGGTTTCGGATGAGCTTCCCGCTGAAATAACTGCCGCGCTGGCAATCTTAGTGAAATTATCTGATGGAAGCGTTGTTCCCTGCACTGATGAAAACCTAAACTTTGTGTCTTGAAAAGCAAAACCTGCCAATACATTTAAGCTATGTTTTTCATTAAACGTTTTGGTATAATTAAGCGTGTTATTGGTGTTGAAATTAATTGATTTTGCCATGTAATCAGAGGAATATCCACCAGTGCTGCCTCCATCCTGTGTTTTAGATCCTAGGAATTGTTCCTCCTCCAGGTTATTGAAGTCGAATCCATATTCACTTCTGAATATTAAATCAGGTGTAAATTTTAAGCTGGCAAATGCATTGGCGAAAGTTCTGTAGGTAGTCGATAGATTCTTTCCGTTTTCAATATCAATAAGGCTATTGTAATAAACTGTCGATCTATTGAGTTGCCCTGATGCGTCGCGTACTGCCTGGATAGGCGGAAGCGCGTTCAACTGAAGTGGATTTGAAAATGCATTATCAGTAGGTAAACGATAATTATCAACCTTGGATATATTTACAGATCCCCCCACTTCGAGAATTTTCGAAACAGTATGATCTAAACTTAATCTCCCGCCAGTACGTACATAACGGTTCCCGATTATAATCCCATCATTGTTATTATAATTTCCGGAAACCATAAACCTGGTTTTGGCGTCTCCTCCGTTTATATTTAAGTTATACTGCTGAACATGTCCTCTTCTAAGGCCCTCGTCTACCCAGTTTGTATTATTACTACTGTTCCAGTCATTGGTGCCAGTGTAATCTTCCCACATCTCTGCCGCGCTATTATAATCTCCGCCATCATAATTATTATACTTAAATGATGCATCCAGTAGTTGACGATACTGATCTGCATTTAGAAATTCGCCTTTTCTGGTCGGATCACTAAAGCCAGCGTAATATCCAAAGTCGATATTTGTTCTGCCTTGCTTTCCTTTCTTTGTGGTGATGAGCACAACACCGTTAGATGCCCGTGCGCCATATATTGCGGCTGCCGCTGCATCTTTCAATACCTCCATTGATTCTATATCATCAGGGCTAATTGCCGCCAATGGATTATCAGCTTCTGTATAAGTACCTAATGCTTCAGAAACAATTGGTACCCCATCTATCACAAATAGGGGCTGATTACTTGCCGAGATAGACGAAATCCCCCTAACCCTGATCTGCAATGCCTGACCTAACTTGCCACTGCTAGAGTTAATAAAAACACCAGAAGCTTTACCTTGGAGGGCACTTTCAATGGTAGTAACTGGTCTGTCTTTAATGTCGGAAGCTTTAATCCCGGTTTGAGAACCCAGTACATCACGTCGGCTCTGCGTACCATAGCCTACTACTACCACATCAGATAGGGTAGTGTTTTCTTCTTTAAGATTGGCATTAATGGATGTGCCGTTGATAGGGGTCTCTAATGTTGTGTAGCCAATAAAGCTGAAAACGAGCGTTTTTGCATCATTTGGAACACTCAATTTGTAATTACCAGCTGCATCACTTTGTGTGATGGTGCCTGGTGAGCCTTTTACAAATACACTTACGCCTGGAATAGGACCGGCGGTGCCTGAAGTAACTTTACCGCTAATTACTTTGCTTTGTGCGAAAGCAAATGAAATTAATCCGAAAGTTAAAACCATACTAAGTAGTAATTTTTTCATTAATTGTTTGGTTTTAGTGTTAATAATCAGTTCTTCTAACGGAATGATAGCTTAATTTAAATAAAAAAAACACATAAACATATAAAGAATACTATTTCAAGGAATTTTAATATATAAATGCGCGCTTATTTGTTTGCAGAAGCTTATGAAATAGTTCTATTCTGTAGATGCTGATTGTTTTTTATGTATGTACCGTCAGTGAAAACAAAAAGAAAGCTCTTCCTTGAAAAAGAAAGCTTAAATAAGGCTCCTTCGTACGCAATTTCCGCTGTTAGGTTGTCAGTCTTTAAAATACGTCAGCTATCTTGCTTTTTTTAGATTAAAAAATTAAGAACTCTAAAGCTTATTTTGATGTTTTACTTTGTTTATAGGTTATAGCATATATCGTATTATGGAAGAAAAGGCTGAGAGATTTTCTGAAAATCCAATTTTATCGCCAAAAGATCTGGTGCCAAGTTATGCAGGTTTAGAAATCGCCTGCTTGTTAAACCCGGGTGTATTTAGGTTTGATGGAAAAATTTGGATGTTAATTCGCGTGGCAGAGCGGCCAAGTCAAATAAAGGGATTGATCTCTTTTCCAGTTTTAAAAGACGGTGGAATTGAGTTGATCGCTATTAATGAAAATGATCCGGATTTAAAGGCCGATGACCCTCGTATCATCACATACAAAGGTGCAGATTATCTGACTACACTTTCGCATTTGAGACTTGTTTGTAGTGATGATGGAATCAATTTCCATCAGCCAAAGGGGTTTCCTTTGTTGCAGGGCGAAGGTGAAAATGAATCCTTTGGGATTGAGGATTGTCGGGTTGCACAAATAGAAGGTACTTACTATTTGACTTACACTGCTGTTTCGGCACATGGGGTTGGTGTAGGATTACGCACCACAAAAGATTGGAAAACCTTCGAAAAACATGGAATGATTATCTCGCCGCATAATAAGGATTGCGCTATTTTTGAAGAAAAAATTAATGGAAAATTTTATGGGATGCACCGGCCAAGTAGTGTAGATTTGGGTGGGAATTATATCTGGGTAGCCGAATCTCCAGATGGCATCCATTGGGGGAACCATAAGTGTATCATTAAAACTCGAAAAGGTAAATGGGATTGTAAACGGGTGGGTGCAGGTGCTGCACCGATTAAAACCGAGCGAGGTTGGTTATCGATTTATCATGGTGCGAACGACAAGCATCAATATTGCCTGGGGGCATTTCTAATGGATCTAAATGATCCATCGATTGTTATTGCGCAAAGCGATGCACCAATTATGCGGCCAAATACTGATTATGAATTAAATGGTTTCTTTGGCGAAGTGGTGTTTACCAACGGCCATGTGATTGATGGCGATGAACTAACCATTTATTACGGTGCTGCAGATGAGTTTGTGTGTGGTGCGAGATTTTCGATTCAGGAAATTTTGAGTCTGCTGAAACCGGTTTAAACGAACATTACAAAAAAAGCGATTCCTGTTTCCAGAAATCGCTTTTTATTTAAGTTTTAATTTTTCGTTTGGGGTTTATTGTCTTCCGACGGCCGCTAAACCTTAGGCTTTCAGCTTTATTATTTTAGCTTTTGCCTTTCCGCTTTAGTCTTTCTAGTAGCCAAAAGTCTGCTCTAAAGTTAACTTCGTAACCGGACCGAATTTTCCCAGATCAGCCATGTTAATTTTCTTTTCTGAAGCAACAATACAGTAACTGTAAGGCTTAGCTGATAAGTTATCATGGTGAAAAGTGTTGATATCAGCAAAAGTTAAGGGTTTAAGGTTCGCATATTCATCAATTCTGGAATCATGATCAAAACCTAATTTTTTATCGGCCAGGTAACTTGCGATAATGCCATCCTTCGTAATTCGCGACGCTTCTAATCCATTTAATGAGTTGGTTTTAGAAAGATCGAAGGATTTATCTGATTCTGGTAGTGTATTCAGTAACTCGTTCATCCCCGCCACCGCATCATTCATTTTGTCGGCCTGCGTACCCACATAAGCAACTACAGTATTTTCTTTTTCTTTCGTATTCGGACTAGAGTATACTGCGAATGTTGAATAGGCTAATGCTTTGGATTCACGAATGGTTTGGAAAACGATAGAACCCATACCACCGCCGAAGTAGTTGTTAAATAAGGCGATTTTCGCAGCATTGGCAGGATCATACAAGCCACCGTTTCTTACCCAGCGAATTTCAGCCTGTACCATATCATAGTCTGCGAAATAAACCTTATTTGAATCTGTTTTTGTGTAAACAAATTTCTTTACCGGTGCTATTGGCGTAAACTCGCTGGCTAAACGATGAACTTTAACCACATCATCAGCCAATGCTGTTATGGTTTTAGGTCCGTAATAAGTAATGGTATGTTTGTAATTGGTTAGGTTATGCAATAAGTAAATTAAATCAGATGATTTCATGTTTTTGATTTCATCATTTGTTAAGCCATAATTGAATGGATTATCTGTACCATATTGTGCATAACTCATCAGGCCACCTAGAATAGATGATTTATTTAATTTTGCATTTTCTCTAGATTTTAAAAGTCTGCCCTTTAAATCTTCCAGTGCTTTTTCGTTAGGCTTACAGTTGGCCAATACATCTTCTACCAAGGCCAGGGCTTTGTCGAAGTTTTCCTGCAATCCTGAAACGGCTATTGTAGTTACATCAGTACCTACATTTACGCTATAGCTACAGGCAATGTTATAAAAAGCTTTGCTAATGTCTTCTGCAGAATATTTATCAGTACTTAAAAAAGCAAGATATTGAGCAGCATAAGGTAGAAGCTTATAATTGTAAGAACCCATTTCAAAACGGTAGCTCATGCGGAAAATTCCATTCTCATTATTCTGAACGGAAATTACATCTGCTATGCCGGCTTTCCCGAAACTAAGGTCTTTTGTATAGTCTAAAAATTTCGGTGCAATTGGTTTAACCGGGGCGGCAATGATGGTTTTAGTAAATGGAGAAACCTCATTTGTATTGGTTTTAACAGCCGTAATGATTGGCTTTTCTACCTTAAGGATAGTTTTATCTTCACCCTTATGCTTAAATACAGAAACATAGTTATTGATAAAGAACTTATTGGCAAAATCTACAACTTCTTTTTTCGTAACCTTAGCCATGGCATCTGTTGAGGCCAGCATTCTATCCCATTCATTTCCGCGGTTTTGAATAAAAGCCGTCATGGTGTAATCTGCACGCACATCATTGTTATCAAAACCCTGCAACTCGCCTAATTTAATATTGGCAACGGTTGCTTTAATCAAGCTTTCATCAAATTCACCTTTTTTCAGTAATTCAACTTGCTCTAATAATAATTTTTGAGCTTCTTCTAAACTTTGTCCGGCTTTTGGCGAACCAGACAGCATGAAAATCCCGTAATCTTTCATCTGGTTGTAACCCGCACCGGCACGTAGCATTTTTTGCTGCTTGTTGATGTTAATATCCATCAATCCTGCTTTTCCATTAGATAAGATACTTCCGATTAGATCCAATAACAAGCTTTGACGGGTATTTTGAGCAAAGCCTCGATAGGCTACATATAAGTTTTCTGCACTGGGGCCATAAATATCAACTTTCTGCACTTGGGTAAGTGGTTTTTCTGCAGCTGGATTGTATAGGGCCAATGGTTTGGAAACCATGTAAGAAAAATCCTTATCTACCTTTTTAATAAGCTCATCATAGTTGATATCGCCAGACATAATTAAGGCCATATTATTTGGTACATAATATTTATTATAATATTTCCTGATTTCGACCAACGAAGGGTTTTTAAGGTGTTCGATGGTGCCAATCGTAGTTTGCTGACCATAATTATGGGTTGGAAATAATGCGCTAAGCATTTTTTCATACATTTTACGGCCATCATTATCCATACCGATGTTCTTTTCCTCGTAAACTGCTTCCAGCTCAGTATGGAAAATACGGAAAACCGGTGAACGGAAACGCTCTGCCTGTACCGATAGGAATTTATCAATGGCATTCGATGGAAGATCTTCTTCGTAAACGGTTTCTTCTACAGAAGTATGCGCATTTGTAGAACCGCTGCCAATTGATTTCATCATCTTATCATACTCATTGGCGATAGAATAATTAGATGCCTCGCCAGAAACCTTATCAATTTCAGCATAGATTTCTTTCCTTTTTACAGGGTCGGTTGTTTTGTTGTAGGTTTCGTAAAGCGCTTCAATTTTATCCAACAGCGGCTTTTCTTTTGCATAGTTTAACGTTCCGAATTTATCCGTTCCTTTAAACAGCAAATGTTCTAAATAATGTGCTAAACCCGTATTTGTTCTGGGGTCGGTATTACTTCCAGCCCTCACCGCCATTTTATATACAATGTTTGGCTCCTTATTATTCTGTGATAAAATAACGGTCAACCCATTTTTTAAAGTATAGAAACGGGTCTTGGTAGGGTCGTTTGTTACAAATTTATAATTGTAGCCACCAGATGATGCTGTTTTCCATTGGTAGGTATTTTGTGCTTGCGCAATTGTACCCGTAATGAGAAAACAAGCTAAAGTTAATAGTTTGATTTTCATTGATTTGTTTTTGGTTTATTGGAATTCAAGCCTGAGTTTTGGCACCCTTAATTATTCAAATTAAAGAATCATTCCTAACCAAATATAAATGCTTTCTGCGATCGAATGAAATGCTTTTTAGGAAAGGTGAATAATTGAGCAGTATTTAATGAAAATACGATATTAGATAGCGGTTTATTGTGCCCTAAATTTAATAATCTGTATTTTTGCGGATATGACAAAGCAAAGTTCTAAACCCAATATATTAGTAGTTAATGATGATGGAATTACCGCCACAGGAATAAAAAACCTGATGGAGGTGATGCAGGAAATTGGCAATGTGGTGGTAGTAGCGCCAGATAGTCCGCAAAGTGGAATGGGACATGCAATTACCATTGGTAAACCCATTCGTTTTGATAAGGTTTCCATTTATGAGGGTGTAGAAATGTACAAATGCAGCGGCACACCTGTAGATTGTGTTAAGATAGCGGTGAATAAAATTTTTAAAGGTAAAAAACCAGATTTGTGCGTTTCGGGTATTAACCATGGATTGAATAACTCCATCAATGTGCTTTATTCCGGAACGATGTCTGCTGCGGTAGAAGGAGCGATAGAAAAGATTCCATCTATCGGTTTTTCTTTAGATGATTTTGCTGCTGATGCAGATTTTAGCCACACTAAAAAGTATATTAAAAATATTTGCGAAGAGGTTTTAGCTAATGGATTGCCTGAGGGAACATTGTTAAACGTTAATTTTCCGAAAGGAAATGATTTGAAAGGCATTAAAATCTGTAGACAGGCAAATGCCAAATGGATGGAGGAGTTTGATGAGCGGACAGATCCTTATAACCGTCCTTATTATTGGCTAACAGGTGTTTTTGAAAACTTCGATCGGGGAGAAGATACAGATGTTTGGGCACTGGAACATGGTTATGTCTCTATTGTCCCCGTACAATTTGATTTAACCGCTCACCACGCGATTCAGACTTTGAGTAGCTGGAGTTTTGGGGCGAATGAGCAAAGTGAAACAGGTAAAAATAATAAAGTTTCTGCACCGGATGGAATTAACTTAGGCTGATCTGTCGATGCAAAATCAGTTAAGGAAACTAAATAATTCAGTATGGATAGGTCTGGCGATCGGTTTGTTATCGCCAGCTATTTTATGCGCCATTGCCTGGTTCATCATCCACCATGTGGCATCATTGGCAAAAGCCGATTTATTGTATATTGGTGGGATTGCGGTAAACGCATACATCATGCAGTATTTCTTCAAATTTAATAAGGAGAATATCGGCAGGGGAATTTTAGCAGCTACATTTTTATGTGCACTTATTTTCTTTGCTTATAAAGTTTTTTGAGAGAGAGAATAGGGAAGAGGAAATAGAGAATAGAGAATAGAGAATAGAGAATAGAGAATAGAGAAGAGAGAATAGAGAATAGGGAATAGAGAAAAGAAGACAGGGTTAAAAATTAAAAAAGGAAAAGCAAAAGGCATAAATTTAAAGCCTGTTAAATAAAACTTACTACTTACCACGCAAACTGAACACTAGAACATGAAATATTACCTTGTAGCAGGAGAGGCCTCCGGCGATTTACATGGCGGAAACTTAATGAAGGCTTTGAAAGCTGAAGATGGCGAAGCTGTGTTCAGGTATTTTGGTGGCGATAAAATGCAGGCAGAAGGTGGAGAATTGGTGAAGCATTATGCCGAGATGGCATTTATGGGTTTTACAGAAGTGGTTTTGAATTTAAGAACCATTTTTAAAAATTTAAAAGCTTGTAAAGATGATATCCTATACTGGAAGCCGGATGTTTTAATCTTAATTGATTTTCCTGGTTTTAACCTTAAAATTGCAGCGTTTGCTAAAGCAAATGGAATAAAAGTTTGCTACTATATTTCGCCAAAAGTTTGGGCCTGGAATCAAAAACGGGTGCTCAGAATTAAAAGAGTTGTCGATCATATGTTCTGCATACTGCCATTCGAAGTAGATTTTTACCGGGAGTGGGGAATGAAGGTAGATTATGTTGGAAATCCTTTGTTAGATGAAATTGCACAGTTTGAACCAGATGCAAAATTCAGGGCAAACAATGGCCTGGGCGGTGAGAAAATAATTGCGCTGCTTCCCGGAAGCAGAAAGCAGGAGATAGAGCGATTGTTGCCCGTAATGTTGAGCGTGACTGAAAATTATCCTGATTATACCTTTGCAATTGCAGCTGCACCTACTTTTTCCGAAAGTTACTACCGTCAGTTTACAGGAGCAAAAAAAGTTCATCTCCTTTTTAATAATACCTATAATCTTTTAAATGTAGCACATGGGGCCATTGTTGCTTCAGGAACGGCTACGCTCGAAACGGCTTTGTTTAAAGTGCCACAAGTGGTGGTTTATAAAGGCGGGGCGATCTCAATCGCTATTGCCAGAATGCTGGTTAAAATAAAATTCATTTCCCTGGTTAATCTCATTGTTGATCAAAAAATTGTAACCGAACTTATTCAGGAAGATTGTAATCAGGAAAAGGTAAATGCTGAACTTGATATGATTCTGGATGGAGTTGGTAGAACTGAAATGCTCAGTCATTACGACAAGCTTATAGGTTTAATGGGAAAACCAGGCGCATCTGCAAAAACGGCTGGTTTGATTTTCTCTTATCTCAAATCATAAAAGCCTTTCAAATTTCTCTTAATGTTTAACAACAGGCCTGTTTGCAGGTTTGTTTGTGGGTTAATATACTAAATCGTTTTTGTAACGTATTTTTTACTTGCTAAATCGTTTTAATAAATCAATATTTTATCTAATATTGAGCTGCTAATCGGAAACAATAGATAACTAACCAAATTCATTTTTACCAAATGAATCAATTTGCATTTGCTCGTTGCAGACCATTTCTGCCTTGCAAGAAATGGATTCATTGATAATCATCCTATTTCAAATCAAAACATAAATAATAGCTAATGAAAATTAATTTACTCAAACTCACTGGGATCTCTGCAATTGTTTTGTCGAGTTTTCCGGCGCTTTCGGCTGAAACTGACCGAAAAGATTTCGATGGCCTTCTCGAGGTTGAAGTTCCCTGGCACAAAGCAAGTGTGCGGAAGGTAATTACCGGGAAAGTTGTGGATGAAAAGAATCTGGGTGTTCCGGGTGTAAGTATTAAAAATACTAAATCTGGGCAGTCCACAGTTACAGATTCAAATGGCCAATTCAAAATTGAAGCAAATGCAGCAGATGTTCTTCAGTTTACATATGTTGGTTATCAAACTCAAAATATTACTATCGCTAATCAGGAGGCATTGTCTATTAAACTCGTTGTTTCGTCAGACACAAAATTGGATGATGTTACGATAGTGGCAGTAGGTTATGGTACGCAAGGATTAAAAGAAACCACTTCGGCAGTAGCCCACGCCGGCGTAGAAGATTTCAGACAGAGCGGATCAAGAAATCCTTTAGATTTAATTCAAGGTAAAATTGCAGGTTTAAGCTTAACCAGGCCAGGTGGTAGTAACCCAAATAGCGGGGTATCGGTACAGCTAAGAGGATCTGTTACGGTTACTGGAAGTCGCAGCCCGTTATTTGTTATAGATGGAATTCCAGGTGGTAATCCAGATTTATTACAACAAGATGATATTGCCTCAATAGACGTTTTAAAGGATGGTTCTGGTGCAGCAATATATGGTACCAGCGCTAATGCGGGTGTAATTTTAATAACTACTAAAAAGGGCAAATCAGGTCCAGGTGTATTTGAATATTCGAATTATTTTAGAAAAGAATATTTGCAAGGCAGACCAGACTATCTGACTGCTGGTGAATATCGTCAAAGAATTGCTTCTGGGGATATTAAACAACAGGACTTCGGAAGCTCTACTGATTTTTTCAACGATTTGATTAATCAGGACAATCTATCTCATAATCACAATTTGTCATTTAGTGGAGGGACTGATAAAACGAATTATCGGGCTAGCATTAACTATCGAAATTTAGAAGGCATTTCCAAAGAAAACGGTCGTGAAGAATACACACTTAGATTAAATGTTAATCAAAAGGGCCTCAATGATCGCCTAAATGTTCAGATGAATTTAGTAACAAACGTTAATAAGGCTAATCTTTTAGGTGGTGGTGGTTGGGAAAGTGAATCAGCGAAAAATCCGACACTTTCTAATTTTAATCCAGATGGTTCTTATCGCTTTGATTTAACAAGTACAAATGAATATGCACGGTTATTTCAGGAAACGAATTACCGTAAACAACAAACCAGTTCTGCAGATATAAAGGCAGATTTGGATATCATCAAAGGACTAAAAGGCTCAATTTTTGGTTCCGTGATTAGAAATGGATGGGTTGATGGTCAATACCGGGTGAAAGCAAGTGAAAATTCTGTAGAGAATACAGATTTCCCTAATGGTGGATATGCTTACAAAGGAGATTTTCTTTCGCAGGCATATGCTTTTGAACCTACGTTAAATTATAATAATACTTTCGCCGGTAAACATAATATCACTGCTTTAGCAGGCTATAGCTACCGTTATTATATAGAAGAAGGTTCGAGCCTTTCGAACAGAGGTTTTATAAATGATCTCTTTCATGAAGATAATATCGGCCAGGGTGCTGCATTAGGTGTAGGTAAAGCTACAATGGCCAGCAATAAGAATGACAATACTTTAATTGCGTTTTTCGGAAGAGTAAACTATGCCTTTTTAGATAAGTATTTAGTACAATTTATTCTAAGAAGAGAAGGTTCATCGAGATTTGGCGCGAATTATAAGTGGGGTAACTTTCCGGCGGTTTCAGCAGGTTGGAACATCACCAATGAGCAGTTTATGAAAAGTGTAGCCTTTGTTAATTATCTAAAGCTAAGAGTAGGTTATGGTGTTACAGGTAACGCCCCAACATCGAACAATGTATCCAGAGTAACATTAGGTGGAGGTGGTAAATACCTATATCCTGATGGCAATTATTATGAAACGTATGGACCAGACCGAAATCCGAATCCAAATTTAAGATGGGAACGTAAGGAAGAAACGAATATAGGTTTAGATTTTACTTTGTTAAATAACCGTTTAACCGGTTCACTAGATGTATTCAAGAGAACAACGAAAGATTTATTAGACCTATACACTACTCCACAACCGCCCTATGTACGTGATATCTTACAAACAAACGTTGGTCAGATCTCATCTAAAGGGATAGAATTAGGTTTAAGTTATTCTGTAATAAAAAGAGATGGCTTTAGTTGGGATATGGATGCAACTGCCAGCACTTTGAGTAATAAATTGGATAGCTATTCTAATGACGTTTTTAAAGTAAAATATATAACCAGAGGTAGCATTGGTGGTGCCGGAGATTTAGGTGATGCTTTTACCATTTTTGAAGGGGGTAAAATTGGAGAGTTCTTTGGCAAAAGGTTTGCTGGCTTTACACCTGAAGGTAAATGGCTATTTTATAACAGAAATGGCGAAAAGGTTTTAAACGGACAAATCAATACTTCCCGTAATGATTTAAATACCTCTGACTTAGCCGTTCTTGGGAATGCGATTCCTAAATATTATGCATCTTGGACCAACACATTCAAATACAAGAACCTTGATCTGCGTATCTTTCTGAGGGGTAAGTTTGATTTTGATATTTTAAATACAACGGCTTTAACTTATGGAAATAAAACTTGGAGTGGTAATTTGCTCGAAAGCACATTTACAAAGTATGCAGGTATCAATGATACCTACATGTTTTCTGACTATTATTTAGAAAGCGGAAGTTTTGTTAAGCTGGATGAGGTTACACTAGGGTATAATTTCAAACTTAATACAAAACTAATTCGTAGGCTTCGTTTATATGCAACCGGGCAAAATCTTGCCGTTATCACGGGTTACTCTGGAAATGATCCTGATTTCGTTCAGGATAATGGCATTGGAAATGACATAGAAGGAAAAAGTTTAGGAATTGATACTAGAGGGCCTTACCCAAGCACCAGATCATTCGTAGTAGGTTTAAATGTTGGCTTTTAATAATAAAAAATGAAAAATAAATCAATAATATATGCTTTGCTTGCAGGTGCTTTAAGCTTCTCAAGTGCTTGTACCAAACTGGATGAGAATGCTTACGATCAGTTACTCACCGATAACTTTTACAATAATAAAACGGAAGTATTATCTGCCGTATTAAGACCATACACACATGCAAACGCATGGGTAACGCCATCAGGTCAAGATGGTTGGTGGAGGTTGGCTGAATTATCTGGTGATCAGTTAGCCTGGCCAACGAAAGGGAGACATGGTGAGGATGGTGGTAAATGGAAAAGGTTACATTATCATACCTGGACTGTAGATGAAGGTGGCTTCAATCAAGCTTGGGTATTGATGAATTGGGGTATGGGATTATGTAATGACCCCATAGAAAATATCGAAAAAAGAGATATTTCGAAAATGGGTATTACACAAGTAGAAAAAGAAGCTTTCATTGCAGAACTTAAACTGTTAAGAGCATTCCACTATTTAAAGTTGATGGACTTATTTGGGAATATACCAGTAGTTACTCAAGTGGGAATACCTGAGAGGCCAGCTACTATGTCTCGCAAGGAAGTATTTAATTTTATCGAATCTGAAATAAAAGCCAATATCGAGAAAGCGCCTGAACTTTCCCGTGCAATGGTAGGAAGGATTAGCCAGGCTGCGGGTTATGCTATGTTGGTAGAGCTTTACTTAAATGCTGAAGTTTGGACTGGAACCCCAAGGTGGGATGATTGTATTAACGCTGCAAATAGTTTAATTGCAAATCAGGGCGGTGGTCAAAACGGTCCAATGGCTTTAGATCCTAATATTACAGATCAATTTAAAACAACTAATGATTTATCAAAAGAAGTGATTTTTTCAATTGCCTATAATTACACAATTGCTAATTTCCAGCCTTCTTGGCCTGCTGAATTTTACCATTTTAAACAACAGCAAATTTATGGCGGTGGAAGAAATGGTAATGATGGGATAGTTGTTATTCCAGGAGTTTACACCAAATATGAAAATGCAGATTTAAGAAAAAAAGAATGGCTACTTGAAGGACCTCAATTCCAGTTTGTAGCACCCACACAGCCGGTTCTGGCTTCTGAGGAGTATAATGGCTCACAGTTAATCTTTGTTGATAATATTCGAAAAAACAAAAGCAATTCAACTGTAAGTAATATGAGTGAGGGGGAGGAAAATAGTGGTGTACGCTTTAATAAATATAAACTTGGCAATCAGTTTCCAGGACCAGGGGGCGTTCCAGCTATTGACGTAAATTACAATAACGGCGATTGGAATATTTATCGTTTAACTATGATTTATTTTGCAAAAGCTGAGGCCATTATGCGTAAAAATGGTGGAGTTGCTACAGACGAAGCAGTTCAGTTGATAAATGATTGTAAAAAACGAGCATATTCTGCAACAGATTGGGGGACAAGAGCATATACTACGGCTTCATTAACCCTTGATGAACTTTTAGATGAACGCGGTCGTGAATTTATTTTTGAAGGGATGAGACGAGATGATCTAATTCGCTTCGGCAAATTTTCTACAGCTTCATGGTGGGATCATAACCCCACTAACCCCACCAAAGCGCTTTACCCAATACCTTTAAGACAGTTGAGCTTGAACGTAAACTTAACTCAAAACCCAGGTTATTAGTTCTCAATAGTAAAAAGGCACCAACTTGGTGCCTTTTTACGTTTTAAGTTAAAATTAGCAGAATTATCAAGTTTAACTCAATCAATCTGAGTGTTTATACGTTATATTAGCCAAACTCAGGTTAATTTTAGTTGGTTTGCCTGCCATTCACCCAGTAATCTATTCTATAAATGAAAGCTCTTTCTATAAAAGATATCGCCATTGAAGCTGGCGTTTCCATTACAACAGTTTCTTTTATCATTAATGGTAAAGCCAGAGATAAATCAATTAGCGAAGCGGTAATAAAAAAAGTTGAAAAAATTATTACAGAGAGCGGGTATAAACCGAATCAGATTGCGCGAAGCTTAAGAACCGGAAATTCAAACATTATCGGTTTAATTATCGAAGATATTTCAAATTCTTTCTTTTCCAGAATAGCACGGTTAATAGAAGATAAGGCCTATAAAAAAGGATATAAAATTATTTATTCCAGTACCGAAAACAATATTGATAAGGCTAAAGAACTCATCAATATGTTTAAATCAAGAAAAATTGATGGTTATATCATTTCGCCAATTAAGGGGCTGGAAGAAGAGATTCAACAACTATTATCAGATAATAAACCCGTAATTTTATTCGATAGAAACCTGCCGGGTCTGGATACCAGCTATGTAGGCGCCGATCATTTTAAGGCTACCTATGAATCCATTGAAAGTTTTATTAAAACAGGTAAAAAAAGAATTTCGCTTGTTACCACGGATATTGATGTACAGCAAATCACGGAACGTTTAGCTGCCTATAAAAAAGCACTTGATGATTATGGGATTGTGTATGATGAAAAATTAGTTTTACAGGTTCCTTTCAATCAGGAAGAAACAGATTCTATGATCCAGCTGGAAAAACTATTTCATACAGAAGATATCGATGCCGTACTTTTCGCAACGAATTACCTGGCCATAAGCGGCCTCAAGGTTTTGAAGCAAATTGATAAAAAAATAGGGGATAATTTCAGTGTGATTGCCTACGATGACCATGAGGTTTTTGAACTCCATACCCCGGGGATTTCCGCCGTGCAACAGCCGCTGGAAGAAATCGCAGAAACTGTAATTCAATTGATATTGAGTCAGCTCTCTTCTAAAACCAAACTCGATAATCAACAAATCGTTATTCCAGCCAGACTTATCCAAAGATAATACTTCCCGTCATGTAAATGTTACCGGATGTGATGTTAGTCTTTGCGCATTAGTTTAGAATTACTAAAACGTTTTATTAATTTCGTTTTATCAATATAATTCAACTATTACAGATTAGTAAATGCTGCGCCTGAACTTAGAAGTGCCTTCACTAATTATAAATAAGAATATTTACCTAACCAATATTGCCCTTATGAAAAACCTTTATTCCCTCATCATTCTAATCTTTTGCTGTTTTTTTGCCTTTGGGCAAGATAAAGCACCTGCTTATCCACTCATCACACATGATACTTATTTAAGCATTTGGTCGTTCGGTGATGGGCTGAACCAATCTGCCACTAAACACTGGACTGGTAAAGAACATGCCCTCACTGGAATCATTAAAGTAGATCAACAGCTTTATCGCTTTTTAGGCGCAGAAAGTAAAGCCTATCAAACGATTTTACCTGCAGCAGATGAGGTAAGTTATCAAGCCAGTTTCACCACTCAAAAACCTGCTAACGACTGGAGTAAGCTGACTTTCAATGATGCATCATGGCAGAAAAGCGCTGCTCCATTTGGAGATAATGAACTGTCAAAGACCAAATGGGATACGGATGAGATTTTTTACAGGAGGAAATTTGTAATCACCAAAAAGTCAGCAGAGAAGAAGTATTTAAAGCTTAATCACGATGATAATATAGTGGTTTACCTGAATGGCAAAATCATTTATCAAAAGGAGGGATGGGTGCAAGAATACATTTATATTCCGCTTCCGGATAACGCCTTGCAGGCAGGTGAAAATCTCCTCGCTATCGATTGTAAAAACACAGCCGGTGGCAGGTTTCTGGATGCCGGAATCGTTGCGGAAATGCCGAAGGAAAATTCGATTTTAAATGCAAATCAAACTAATGTATCTGTATCTGCCACCAATACCCGATATACTTTTACTGCCGGAGGTGTAAATCTCGACGTTACCTTTACTTCGCCATTATTGTTGGATGATGTAAACCTAACTGCCAGACCAATCAGCTATATTACCTATGCGGTTAAATCTGCAGATGCAAAAGCGCACCAGGTTGATGTTTATTTCGGTGCCTCATCAAATCTCGCCGTTAATACGCCAAACCAACCCGTTTCAATCTGGAAAAGCACGCACAACAAGCTATCTCTTTTAAAGGCCGGGTCTGTAGAACAGCCGATACTGAAGAAGAAAAATGACGACTTGAGAATTGATTGGGGCTACCTGTATGTTGCTGTACCCGCTCAATTTAACGCCACACAAATGATTGGTGATCCTTCAGAAAATGTTAATGGCTTCAAAAGCGGCAATTATGCCAAAAGTGATCAGGCGTTAAATGTTAAAACAAAAGATTTAGGTACCGTAATTCCTTTTGGTAAGGTTACTGGTAAAACCATCGAAAAGTATGTGATGTTGGGTTACGATGATTTAAAATCGATTGAATATTTCGGCGATCAGTTATTGCCAATCTGGCGAAAATCTGCAGCGAGTAAGTTCGAAGATCAGTTAACTACTGCAACTAGCGAGTACACCCGGATGATGTCTAAAACCAAGGCTTTTGATGCTCAGTTATTGGCCGATGCCACAAAAATTGGTGGTAAAGAATATGCAGATTTATGCAAGTTGGCGTACCGACAAGGCATTGCCGCACATAAAATTGTTTACGCACCAAATGGTGATTTACTTTTCTTATCAAAAGAGAATTTTAGTGGTGGCTTCATCAATACGGTAGATGTTACCTATCCATCGGCGCCTCAATATTTATTGTACAATCCAGAATTATTAAAGGGAATGTTGAACGGTATTTTCTACTACTCAGAAAGCGGGAAATGGAAAAAACCATATCCTGCGCATGATATTGGTACCTATCCTGTGGCTAACGGACAGATTTACGGTGAAGACATGCCTGTGGAAGAAGCGGGGAATATGCTTATTCTGGCTGCGGCAATTACCCGTGCAGATGGCAATACGGCCTATGCGGCTAAACATTGGGAAGTGATGTCTATCTGGGCAGATTACCTGCTGAAAGAAGGTTTTGATCCAGCTAATCAATTGTGTACCGATGACTTTGCCGGGCATTTAGCCAGGAATGCAAATTTATCAGTTAAAGCAATTGTAGGCTTAGGCGGTTATGCGCAGATGGCCGGTTTACTAGGTAAGAAAGAGGTAGCCGCAAAATATAGAAATGCAGCGTTAACCATGGCTAAGAACTGGCAATCGCTGGCTGATGGTGGCGATCACTTTGCCTTAACATTTAACGATAAAAAAACATGGAGCCAGAAGTATAACCTTGTTTGGGATAAGCTGTTAAAGCTCGATCTTTTCCCAAAAGCCGTATATAAAAAAGAAATCGACTTCTATTTAACTAAACAGAATGACTTCGGTTTACCATTGGATAGCCGTAAAGATTATACCAAGTCTGACTGGATTATATGGACGGCCACGCTTGCTGACAATCAAGCAGATTTCGAAAAATTTATTAAACCCGTTCATAAATTTGCGGCGGAAACAACAAGCAAGGTACCGTTAACAGATTGGCATGAAACCAAAACCGGCACCAAAGCTGGTTTCCAGGCCAGGAGCGTAGTAGGCGGTTATTTTATTAAAATGCTGGCCGATAAATGGGGCATTAAATAATTAAGGAAATTATGGTGCTCCATATTAAAGTCCATTAGCAATTTGCTAATGGACTTTAATATTAATTCCCCCGGTAAGTAGCATAACCATAGGCAGATAAAGTAATGGGCACATGGTAATGTTTCTCATCTTCTATCTGGAATACTACATCTATAAAGGGGTAAAAACTTTTCATCTTTTTTGTATTGAAATAGTCTTTTACCAGGAAAGTAAGTTTATAGATCCCTTTATTCGAAGATTTCGATTCCAGGAAATCTGGGATGCGGCCATTTTCATCTGTTTTCTTTTCATCTATTTTAGCCCAGGTACTATCTGCTTCTTTAAGTTTAAAGAGCTGTACAGGTACACCTTGAGCCGGTGCGCCAGCAGAAATATCCAGAATGTGACTGGATAACTGATAAACTTTGTTCTGCGCATGCGCAAATGCAATAGCGCACGTTAAAAAAGCGCTTAAAATTATTGTTTTCATAGAATTGAATTTTTAGAATTTATCATTTTCCCTTATGCCCATACTCCTAAATCTTTGATGATTGGGATATGATATGGATGTAAGGATGTTTTTTTTAAATCACCATGCAAAGCTATGTACCTCGAGGATCAAAAAGATTGATCTGGAGCAACATATTGAAAGCAATTAAAGTTTCGCTTTGATTCGGCTTAGGGTAGAGGCAGACATGCCCAGATAAGAGGCAGCCAATTTGTTTGAAACCAGACTGAAGAAGTCTGGCTGATCGCTGATTAGCCACTTTACTTTTTCCATTGCAGTGAAACCCTGGAATCCGTAAATTCTTTTTTGAGCTGTAATAAAACCCAGTTCTAAAATGCCCAGGTATACGCCAACAAATTGAGGGATGGTATCAACCAATTTGTAAAAGTCTGCCCGGCTAATGCAAAGTAGTTCTGATTTTTCAGTAGCCCTTAAATATTCCTGTGCCCGGTTCTGTTCAATAAAACTGGGTAAGGCTGTACCAAATTTACCCGGAAAGGCAAAGAATCTGGTCGTTTCATTGCCTTCACTGCTTAGGGTATAAATGCGCAGGCATCCTTTGTTTACAAAATAATAAGTTTTGCATACCTCGTCAAAATCTAGCAAGAGCTGATTTTTCTTCACCAGAATCATTTCGAAATGACTACAGATAAAATCCAGGCTTTCGTCTGTTATGCTGAACCTATCTGAAATGTACTTTCTTAGCAAATGATACATAGCGATAAAGATAACGTTTCTTAACTAGCTGGAGCAGAATGTTAACCCCACTTCAATCGCTTAACAATTTGCGAAACGTTTTTAAAAGTCGTGGTGTTTTCTTAGGTATAAAACCTAGAATATGATGAAAGTTTCCAATTTTTACGGCCTGCTTGCCTGCTCATTGTTTTTTATCGCCTGCGGCGGAAAAAACACAGATTCAAATGTTGAGAGTCCCGGAGGGGAAAAAACGGCAAAAGATAAAGTGCTGAATACGGGTGCTGATTTGTTGCAGAATAAGGCACCATTAAATAAGTTCAATGCCTATCTGGATGGATTCCATTTCTACAATGGCAATATTAATGCGCAAATGGAAGCTCATCATTATGTAGATCAGCTAAATGAGGATCTTTATCAGGCCATCATTTTTGATGGCAATGAAAAGGATGCAAAAATTATGGGAATTGAATACATCATCACCCCAAAACTATTTAAAACCTTGTCTGCAGAAGAAAAATTGCTGTGGCATTCTCATCACCACGAGGTGAAATCGGGAACATTAATTGCACCTGGCATCCCGGAAGTAGCAGAGCATGCGTTAATGGAAAAGCTGGTGTCTACTTATGGCAAAACCATCCATACCTGGCATACTGATCAGAAACGCTCGCTACCGGTTGGCGCTCCCATGATTATGATGGGCATGACTAAAGACGGGCAGTTAAATCCAAAATTATTGGCCGCGAGAGATAAAAGATTTAATATTTCCACAGCCGAAATAAAAAAGAAGCGGGCCGATATACCAATGCCTCAGGTTGATCCTGCTGCCAATGCCTGGGAGAAAGGTAAAATCAGGCAATTTACCATTTCTAGCGAAACGGATAGCGCCAAACACAAACATCAGGGAATCCCTAACCAGTCTGAAAAGTAAGCTTAGATTATCAAATCGCTAAACCAATTTAGTTAGCTATTGTTGGTTTAGCCGTTTGGTGGCAGAAATAAAAAATCCCTCCTCTAACATCTTAAAGGAGGGAAACTGATTATTTAAAGAACATTAATGTAACAGCGCAACGAAGAGTGCGCCTGTTTTTTCTTTATCCTGTGCGGTTTCAAACGCATCGTTAATTTGGTCGAGTGGAAATTTATGCGTAATCATTTTGCTTGCATTTATTTTGCCCTTCGCCAGTAAATCAAGACAGGTTTTCATTTCAGGATAAATATCCCGGAAGGCATAACTTGCACTTAAAATGAGTTGAATCTGTCCTTTCTGTAGCCTTTCCCAGTTAAGCGTAATGGGCGTTTCTCCGGTTTCAAAGCCACCAACTACTACCACTCTTCCCCCAATTCTGGTTAGGGTGGTGGCAAGCGCTAAGGTTTCGCTCATGTGTTCTCCACCCACGCACTCGAAGGTAATATCTGCGCCGCGGCCATTGGTAAGTTCCATAATCCGGGCCTCAACATCTTCATTTTTTGAATTAATTACTGCATTTGCACCAAGGGCCGTAGCAATCTCTAATGATGAGTCTACAATATCTATCACAAATACGTCTGCACCGGCGGTTTTAGCCAGCTGCAACTGCCCAATACCAATTGGCCCTGCGCCAACCACTACCACCTGGTCATTAACCTGTATGCCGCTCTGGTGCTGGGCATGCAGGCAAACGGCAAAAGTATCAAGCACGGTGGCTTCTTCAAAGCTTACCTCATCAGGCAAGAGGTGAAATTTGGTTGCCGGCCCGGTAACATATTCTGCAAATGCTCTGGAAACTGTTTCCATTCGCACTTTATATAAATTTGGGCAAAGGTTATATTGTTGTACACGGCACCATTCGCAAGTGCCATCGCCCAATAATGTTTCAATTACCACCCGGTCGCCAGGTTTAACATTGGTAACTGCACTGCCTACTTCTACCACTTCGCCAGCCAGTTCATGCCCCATAATTTTGCATTGCAGTTCTGGTTCATGCTTTTTCCAATGGCGAAGGTCGGTTCCGCAGATCCCCGAAACCTTTACCCGGGCAAGTACCCAATCATCCTGAGGAATGGTAATTCGTTCTACCTGTTTAACTTCGAAGGTTCCTTCAGCTGTTTTTAATGCAGCAGTCATTAATTCTTTCATCGCTTCATTAATTAAGTTTATTTTGAGTGTTAATTTTCCCGCAGTTCTGCAACGCAGGTGGGGCATGGAATCTGCAAATGTTCCTTACTAAATTCCAGCATTCCATTTGGGAGCAATTTGAAAATCGAAACATTATCGCTTTGTTCATTTGCGGCGAGTAATAAACCCTGTTCCTCGCAAATTAATAATCCCCTCGGGCTAAGGCCGGCTGCCCCGGTACGTTGTAAAAAAAACAGTTGTCCGCTAATGGGTTCTACCGAAAAAACTACAATTTCATTGGCATTACCACGGTTACAGGCATATAGGTATGCGCCATTGGGATGAACTTTGATATCAGCGGCTTCAATTTTTCCGCTGTAGCCATCTTGCAGCAAAGAAATTTTTTGCAACCAACCCGCACCAAAGTTCAGGGTATCAAACACAAATATTTCTCCGCTTAGCTCGGTGATCAGATAAAGCCATTTTCCGTTTGGACTTAACGCTAAATGTCTTGGCCCGCAGCCTGCCGGTAGTTGAATATACATGGTCTGGTCTGGTTGCAGCGGGAGATCTGCTTCCGGCTGATACGAGAATCGGTATAAACGATCAGCTCCCAGATCGCTGGAATACAGGTAACGTTCATCTTTAGAAAGCAGGGCCGCATGGATATGTGCTTTCTCCTGGCGCTCGGTGTTCGGACCGCTCCCATCAAATTGCAACTGCTGTACCACAGTACCCGGCAGGTCGCCTTCAGGCAACTTAATTACCGTTAAAGTGCCATTGCCATAATTGGTAATAAATGCATGCCTGCTGGTGGTATCTCTGCTAATGTAGCAAGAGCCTTCGCCCTCAAATGGAATACGGGTAGTCAGGCTCACCTGATCTTGCGCAACATCAATTTTATAAATATGTAATTCGGCATCGGCATCTTCTTTCTTTTCTGTAATGGCATAAATCAACTCGTTGGCAGAATCAATATTTAAAAATGATGGATTTTCGATCCCCGTAATATTTGCTGTGTTTTCAAACCTGTTTTCAACATCATCCCAGCGGTATAAATGAATTCCAGGACTATTTACTTTACTATAACTTCCAACAACCACTACCATATTATATGAATTGGAATTGAGGTTTAATTTGCATACCAACCACTTCGCAACCTTCCTGTTGTGAAAGGCAGAAGGCCACAGCTTTGGCAATATCTCTGGCAGGAAGCATTTCCAAACCATCTACCTGCTGTTGTTTTTCTGCTGAACTATCTGGCTGCATGTCTGTATTAACCGCACCCGGTTCAATCAGCGTAACCTTAATTTTTTCTGGATTAAGCTCCTTTCTAAGCGCTTCAGAAAACCCCTGAATTCCGGATTTTGTAGCCACATACACAGAACTCCCTTTCTCCCTAACATCAGCACTCATAGAGCCAATGTTAACAATATGCCCTTTGCCTTCGTTCTTCATGCGCTCTATAGCATAATGTGCGCAAGCCAGGTAAGCAATAAGGTTGGTTTGCACGATGTAGCTAATCTGCTCATAACCACCTTCGGTTACACTGCCATAACCAAGTGCAGCATTGTTAATCAATATATCCAGGCCGCCTAACCGAGCATCCACTTCATGGTATAAAAGTTTAATTTCATCGCCATTAGCCAACTCTGTAACCACGCCCTGGCAATTGCCTGTAGAAATAGTGTTTTTTGTGGCCGCAATCGTTTCATCAATCTGCTCCTGGTTTCTTCCGCAAATCAAACAATTCGCACCAAGGGAAGTTAATAAAATGGTAATCTCCCTGCCTATTCCGGTTGTGCCCCCGGTAATTAAAATGCGTTTTCCAGATAGATCTGTACTGCTTTTCGTGTTAATTTCTTCCTTTACCATAATATTCTTTTTCTCTAAATTCTTCTCTTAATCAAACAATTGCAAATAAAAATAGTGTTAGCCTAAGGCCTTGCTTGTTAATGGTAAAAAGCCTAAAATCTGCGTTTTGGAGCGCTAAAGACATTTTTTGCTTTGGTAAGGTGGGATAGATCGGGTATAATTACTTAGCAAAACACGTATGTATCTTGCTTAAGCCAAATAAGCTGTGCACGGAGAATGATATGTAATTCCTAAATAAATAGGCACCGTTAGTGCCTAGCTTTTCCTGGGGTTTGAAACTGGAAGCAAAATAACAATGATGAAGATTACCTGGATGGCTGCATCTGCCAGGTAAATTTTTGAGATGGTGCCATTCAAGGTATAATAGCTGTCTATACTTAAAAAAGCAAGTGCAGATAACAGGCCAAGTAACCTGGGTAAGCGTTTATTCACCACCTGTGCAATGAGCTGGATGCTGATGCTAATTGATAACAGCCCTACCATTTTTACCAGCCAAAGGTCAGTTTTATATCCCGTTACCATCATAAAACTGCCAATATGGATAATTGGCCAAAGCCCGGTAATAAAATAATAGATGCCTTGAGCCAGGAGCATATATTTTCTTAGTTTTTTGATTTGAGGGGAGAAATTGCGCATACGCTTCATAATCTGGTGATAACTGTTGCCGGCATCTCTCTTAAAAACAACTGTTTAAACGGGATGGTTTTGCGAGCCATATGCTGGTTGAGAAGGCACAATTGTTTTTTGCCTGTTAGCGCAGGCTACGATGTTGAATCCTTTAAACGTAGAACTACTTATTCGCAGGGTCAATTACCTGATTTTGCATTGAACTAAACTGCAAACCCTAAGGCTTGTTTTTGAAATATATCTAACATTTAAAAACATGAAATTCAATTACACAAAAAAATGTCTTGCTGTGATGCTGATCATCTCAGCAACTGCGATTAGCTCCTGTAAAAATGACGACAACGATCGCGATTATGCATTAAGTAACCAGGAATTTGTTAACCGTGCATCAAGCAGTAATCAATTTGAAATTGCAGCTGGTGCACTGGCCGTAAACCGCGGTGTAAGTGCCGATGTAAAACATTATGGCGAGCACATGGTTGCAGACCATACCACTGCTGCAGTAGAGATGAAAAACCTGGCCAATGGCAAAGGCTGGATAGTGCCAGAAGCGCTTCAATCTAAAGAACAGCAAAACCTTAACAGGTTAACCGGTTTAAACGGTGTTGATTTTGACCGCGAATTTGTAAACGTAATGGTGCTTTCTCATCAAGATGCGGTTTCACTTTTTGAAACAGCAGCAGATGGTTACGGTGTACCAGACCCAGATTTAAGGGCAATGGCTTCGGTAAAATTACCAGTACTCCGCGAGCACCTTAAAGATGCAATTGCGCTTAAAAGTAAGGTGAATCCTTAACGTAAAAAGATGCCTTAAAGAAGACGATACAAACGGTTTTCCCGCTTAAGGGAAAACCTTTGCCGTCTTACACCAATAACTTTGTTGGCTAACTAAACGTTATGATGAAGAAAATCAAAAATAGCTACCGCCATTTATTTGCCTGTTTCCTGGCGTTTTGCCTATTGTCAGGCTGTGGCCAGGCCGCTAAAGACCAGTCCATTAAAGCAGACCTTACTGTAAAAGCCAAAGAAGATGTAAACTTTGCAGGTGTACATTTCTCGGTAGAAAAGGGGATTGTAACGCTCACCGGCAGTTGCCCAACCGGCAAATCTATAGACATGGTGAAACAAAAGATTAAATCTATCCATGTGATAGATAGTGTTGTAGATCATTTGGTAATTGCTCCGGTAACACTTGGGCCCAGTTTTAATATAAAACAGCAGGTAGATAGTGTGCTTGCCAAATATCCGGCTGTAATTGCATCAGTTTCTGACACTGCTGTTGTACTCACCGGAAAAGTAAAGGAAACAGAGCGAAATAAAATGGTAGCAGCCGTGGGTAAGATCTATCCCAATGTGAAATCAGATCAATTGGTTCAGGAAATTAAATAGCGATAGGCCATCTTACAAAGCATGGCCTTTTTGCATCAGTTACCTGTAAGGGGTAAATATTATGAAGAAGGAAGAAATACATTGGTTGGATTGGCACCGGATATTGTTCGGCCCTACTCCAGAATACTTTTTGTTAGAGGTATTGGTGAGAACGATCATCATCTACCTGTGTTTATTGATTATTTTAAGACTGCTTGGCAAGCGGATGGGTGGACAATTAACCATCTCAGAATTAGCCATTATGCTTACACTCGGGGCTATTATTTCGGTACCAATGCAGATACCAGAGCGGGGTTTGCTCCAGGGATTTTTGGTTTTGCTTTGTGCGCTCGTTTTTGAACGCGGGGTTAATTACCTATCCGTTAAAAACCTCAAAATAGAACGTTTTGTGCAGGGTAGAGAAAGTCTGCTGGTAAAAAACGGAGTGATGCTCGCAGATCAGCTCAAAGAGATGAAGATCTCAGAAGAACAAATGATGGCTGTACTTCGGGGCCAGAAAATCTATAACCTTGGCGAAGTACGCCGGGCTTACATAGAAGCCTGTGGTTTGTTTTCTGTATTTAAATATCCAAAAGCCCGGCCAGGTTTAGCCCTGCTACCTGTAAATGATGCTGCAGCTGGCACCGAACTTTCTATTGTTAAAGAGGTAATGGTTTGCATTAGCTGTGGGTATCCTGCTCAAAATAGCAGTGAAGTAGGGCAGCCCTGTAAAAATTGTAACGCTAACGAGTGGACAGCAGCCGTAATTGCTAAATAATTATGAAAGAATTTGAAATTAAATTCAACGATTTTCAACGTATGTTAATCGGTGATGTGCCATTGCACTTTTATATAGAGGTTATTTTTAGAACAGCATTAATCTACATTATCCTATTGGTATCTATGCGGCTAATGGGTAAAAGAATGTCTACTCAACTAAGCAGAAATGAAATGGCTGCTGTGGCCTCGCTAGCAGCAGCAGTTGGTATTCCATTAATGAACCCCGATAGAGGAATGTTGCCGGCAGTAGTGGTTGCCATTGTCATCATCATTTATCAGATTGTTATTGCCAGAAAAGCGGCCGGAGATAAAAAATTTGAGTCGCTTACGCAAGATAAATATAATATGCTGGTGAAAGATGGTGTATTAAATACCAGCGCCATGATGCTCACCAGGATTAGCCGAGATCGTGTTTTTTCGCAATTAAGATCAGAAGGCGTTAATAATCTGGGTACAGTGAAACGCCTTTATTTCGAAGCTGCGGGCAATTTTAGTATTTTGATGGAAAGCACGCCAAAGCCCGGACTAACTGTTTTACCAGAATGGGATGAAGAAATTGCAGAAGATTTACAGGTAGTGGTTGACCGTCAGCTTTGCCAGTATTGTGGCTCCAGTCAGCCAATTGAGCGAGAATCTAAAATGATTTGCAAAAATTGCCAGCATGATGTTTGGGTAAATGCGGTAATAAACAAGGAGGGTGCTTAGATCTAATAAAGGAATTGTGAAATCGATCTTGAATAATTCAAAGATGATTGGTATAGTTTAAATAATTTGTCCCGCAAATTTCGGATATTTTCGCAGAGCTAGGTATCAAAAATCTGCGAAGATCCTATTGATCTGCGGGCAACATTCTTGCCTGGGGTTAATTCAGCCCATAATCTATCCACCACGTCGCCCTGATGATTGGTATGGTTAAATAAGTTGTCCCGCAGATTTCGGACATTTTCGCAGAAGTAGGTATTAAAAAATCTGCGAAAATCATATTGATCTGCGGGCAACATTCTTGGCTGAGGTTAATTCAGTCCACAATCTATGAATTGCCAGGCCCAGCCGGCACCCCTCCAATGGAGTAAAATTGCCATTGCATCCTGCCGATCAACACTCGCTATTGCCACCCTGCTATCCGGCCTAGGAAATGATGGAAGGAGAAAACGTTTAAAGCTTAAACCACAAACTTTCAAGCTAGTACAAGCCAAGGCAGCGCGTCCTCTCCCGATCCTCCATCGGGTGCTTGTGCTGCCGAAACAAAGCTTTAACGCTTTTATCCGACATCAGTTCCAAGCCTTGATTTTTTTGTTACTTTTTTGATCAAGCAAAAAAGTAAAAGCCCTTCGGCGGCCAGCCGAGGCAAGCCAGCGCAGCGGTAAAAACCCTTATCCACCTAACGGCACCTTTTCCCTAAAAAGGAAGGGTGTGTAATAGATTTCTTGGCAGCTAGTGGATCAAAAAAGGTTCTGTAATAAATCGGAAAGAGAGATTGCTTCGTACTTCGCGATGATGAATGCTTTAGATAGCGATTGCGACTAATATCATTTGCGAAAATTGCACACTTACTGCTTCCGCCCGCTATTTATTACCCTGCTATCCGGCTAATCTATTTAATGAACTGTGAAATCAATCTGGAATGATAAAAAGATTATTGGTATGGTTTAAATAATTTGTCCCGCAGATTTCGGAGATTTTCGCAGAGCTAGGTATCAAAAATCTGCGAAAATCCTATTGATCAGCGGGAAAATTCTTGGCTGAGGTTGATTTAGCCCATAATCTATCAACCACCTCGCCCTGATGATTGGTGTGGTTTAATAATTTGTCCCGCAGATTTCGGAGATTTTCGCAGAGGTATGTATTAAAAAATCTGCGAAAATCATATTGATCTGCGGGCAAATTCTAGCCTGAGGTTGATTTAGCCCACAATCCATCGACGATCTTGCGCTGAAGATTAGGTATGGTTTATTTGTCCCGCAGATTTCGGAGATTTTCACAGAGGCAGGTATTAAAAAATCTGCGAAAATTATATTGATCTGCGGGCAACATTCTTGCTTGAAGTTAATTCATTCCAATCAGAAGAAACGTAATATTGCCCGATCATTTTATCAAAACAACCCCCCAACAAAAACAAAAAAGCCCGAATCACTTCTGATCCGGGCCGCTCTACCAATACACTGACCTTACGATCAGGGTTACCATTTAATGGTTACCTTCTGGTTACCAGTTAAGTTATAAATAATGGTGCCACCTTCGGCTTTTTTACCTTTAATCGGTTCTTTATCTGCTGCTGTATGCACTTCAAACTCCGGTAATTTTTTCCGTCCTTGTTTAATAATTCTCATTTCACAGCTTAGCCTTTCATCGCCCAAAACGTTAAACTCAACAGATTTATTTTTGCCTATTTCGTAACCAAATATTGGATAGTTGATGTAAATCATAAAATCCTCTTCCGGAACCTTATAGTATTGTCTCGGCACAATCCCGAAGGCAATCCCAGCACCATAAACTTCCTGGCCAACCTCACCTGATTTTTCCCATCCATCATGAATATCCTCAAGCGGTACCCATAAATTAGGATCCACTTCTCCGGTTTTAACTTCTTCAGATAGCATTTCCTGCGGCAGGCGTGGCGGGTAATAAGAAGAGATTCTTGCTACGGTATAGCGTACAAACTCGGCAAGCAACAAACGGATAGATGGTAATATCTCTACGCCCTCTGCCTCTGCAATATATTCCAGCAATCCGGCATGTACCTCTTGCTCTTCGTAAGCTGCGGTGTATGGCGCATCACTTAAAGGGAAGATGGCAAAGAAAGTAGGGAAATTTTTACCATGGCCATAATTACAATCCCAGAGTTGTACATTTTTAAAAATAGCGGCAATAAAAACATAGCTAATCTTCAGGTATTTTTCGTCTTTTGTTTCTTTGTATAACCTAAGCATTGCCTTTGCAGCGAAAGATGTGTTATTGGCCTGATAAAAGATGTCGAATCCTAAATCAGCCAGTTTATCGGCCGCGGCCCTGGCTTCGTCAAAATAACGTTGCTCTCCGGTTAGTTTCCAAATCTCCAGCATTAGATGGGCGTATGATCCTGGCACATCTTTCTCTCCACCTTCTCCGGGCTTTGTTTCTGATTTTAGTACCTCCAGGTTCTCCATCTGATAAAAAACAGGCCATTGGTATTCAAAATGCTTTGCCACATTTATGGCATAATCAATAGAATCCAGCAGCAACTTTTTGGCGCCCTCATCTCCTGTACCGGCAAGCCTGGTTAGGTTAAGTAAAGGGTGGTGCAGGTACCAGGAATCCATTACTCCATCTTCTTTTTGTTCTTCAGAACCATCAAGGTCATCTTTTTTTGCAGGTAACCAGCGCACTACGGTTTTTAATTTCTCATCATAAAAAGCAGGCACGCCATCTCTAATGTCTTGGATAATGGGGTGCGGTGCTTCTTTCCAATGGCAATATTCCATTAAGGGAATCAATACGGCCATTTGTACCATCAATTCTGGCGGGGTTTGGTAATCGCACACATAAGCGTTTAGATAAGGATGGCCGTTAGCAAATGACCAGCATCCCTTATGCGCGGCCAAACCAGTTAACCCGTTTTCTGCGGTTTCCGGCCAATCGTGGTAAACGGCATCCGGTTTCGGTATAAGCAGATAAATGGCAGCCAGGTATTCAAGGAATTGGCTGGTCGTTTCAAAATTATCTGCAGGCACTGCATCCGTAAGCAATACAAAGGCATCAGAAATGGTAAACTCTTTTTCGGCCGGTATTGGCGAATCAATTGCCGGGGGTAAGGCGTAACCAAGCTCTGGCCATTTACCACCAACCAGTTCCCCGGCTGATGTTTTGGTTTCTTCACAGTAAGCAGCAAGCGCAGTAAGGTTCTGGAAGTAGAAAACAGAGGCAGCTTGTGGCGCTGGCAGGCTAAAAAAAAGCAACCCGGATCTGGTACCAACCTGCTGCATATGTACGGTACCTTCTTCACTCACTTCTCCGTTTCTGCCAAATGGAAGGATATCTTTTGGCCAGAAGGGCAGGAGTATGGTTTCATTGCACACCATAGTTGTAGTATAGCGGAAGATGGGCTGTTGCGGATCAGGAAAAACAACAGCGGTTTGAAAAGTTGCTGTTAAGGTTTTCACAGTAATACTCAGACCGTTTTCCTGCTCTTTTATGTCTTTTACAACCAAAGGATCATTGGCTGTAAAAACCAGGCGAAAGCCTATACTTTCTCCTTTAGGATATTTTGCAACGAGCCAGAGGGAATCGCCTGTGTTGAAAATCTTAAAGCTATAATCTAAGTGGTCAAGCGCAACAATCGGCGCTTCGTGATTCAAATCAGCTTGGGCTACTCTTGCCCATGTGGAGACTGGATTCATAGTTGTTTTATTAATAATAGACTAGTTAATACTTTGTTACCCACTATATCAGCACTATTTCCGCGCTTTACTTTACGTGGCGAGCGGAAGGCTTGTAAATTCATCGCCATGTGCACCGTTGTGCTATTGTTATGCTTTTACCCGCAGTTACCATTACAAATTGGTTTATTCATTCAATTAATAAACAGTTGCAAAATGCAATGGTTTATGTTTGGAAGGGTGTCTATCTACTTCGGGTACTAATCGCGGCGGTAAGGTATAACTACGCGGTTAGTATTAAGCGCTGTTTACCTAAGCGCTGATTAGTCTCAATTCTGAACTGCCATCTTATTTTGTTTTAGTCGGCTGAAGCGCCCCGCCTGGCCTTGCGGTTAACTTTATGCCGCTATCGGTTACCGCTACTTCTCCAGTTAGCAAAGCTGCTGGTTGCGGCAATTACTTGTTTAAACAAATGCAGATACGTCTTTTTTAAATTGGCAGAACCTACCTGTAAAACAGCTTGTTTTTGGTACGGTATTTTGTTGAAGGCGATGATCCTACAGCTAAAATCTCAAAGAAATATTAATTGTATTTCTGGTTTCCACCCTAAAAACGGTATTCAATTATGGAAGGTATTGACATTCTTGGGATTATTGCGGGTATCTGTACCTCCTCGGCTATTATCCCTCAAATTGTAAAAACACTTAAAAAGAAAAAAGCTCAGGAGGTGTCTATTTTTATGTTTATTGTATTGATGACGGGAAATGGCCTCTGGGTTTACTATGGCGTGGTGAAATCAGACATTGCCATTATTTCTACAAACATTTTCGCGTTATCGCTGAATATCATCATGATTGTGCTCAAATACCGGTATCGGAAATAAGCGCTTGAAGCACCGCTGCAAGCAACATTTTGAGGCAGACATTCATCTCACCGCATAAACTACAAACTAAAACAAATATTTATGTTCATCATTACAACATGCGCAGGCATTACCCGCTCCAGAAAGTTATTACTGGTATGGCTTACCGCTTTAATTTCGATTGCCCTTTTAAATGGATGCGCCACTGCCGATATTGGCCCGTCTCTACAACGAAAAGTAAAAGAGAAAACCTACGTAATTATTGGTGCCTCTAGCGGGTTTGGCCGTGGGGTGGCCGAAAAGGTAGGTAAAACGGGCGCGAAAGTGCTCATTGCCGCCCGCCGTGGTGAGGCGCTGGAAGAAGTAGCCCGTGTAATTAGGGCTGGGGGAGGAACAGCAATTGTATTGCCAACAGACATTAGCCAGCCCCAAGCGGTAGCCGCACTGCAAAAGGTTGCCATAAGAGAACTAGGCCATGTAGATGTTTGGATTAACATGGCAGGTGTTGGTGTGATTGGCCGTTTCTGGGAAATCCCTATAGAAGACCAGGCGAAGATTATAGATATTAACCTTAACGGTTTTGTGTATGGTAGCCATGCAGCGGTAAACATTTTTAAAACCCAGGGTTACGGTACGCTGATCAATATGGGCTCTATAGAAAGCATTAATCCACTGGCCTATCATGCTTCTTATTCTGCCACCAAAGCCGGGGTGCTCAACCTTTCCAAAACAATTAATCATGAGTTGCGACTGGCGGGATATAAAAACATTAAAGTGGTAACCATAGAGCCCTGGGCTGTAGACACCCCATTTTGGCGCCATTCAGCAAACTACAGCGGTGGTACGGCAAGGATGGCAGCCATGGATCCGCCAGAAAAAGTGGTGAATGCCGTAGTCAGGGTTTCCATCAGGCCACGCCGCGAACTGGCAGTAGGCTGGAAAGCCAAAGGGGCCAAGTTTTCGCACTGGCTTCTTCCTGGATTTACCGAACGGATTTCGGCTAATATTGCGCACCGATATCAGATCAGGAAAGCACCACCAGCAGATACCACATCGGGTTCAGTTTTTCATCCAGTGAAGGAAGGAACTGGAATAGATGATGGCGTAAGAGACCGAATGAAAAGAGAAAAAAAGGAAATGAAGAAAAAGCGTAGATAATTTAGATTAAAGCTCCTTGATGAGTTAGCATTCGCCTCGGTAACACCGCTCATCTTCCAGTTATATGATACCCAAAAATGAAATGCTAACTCAATATTGAAGTGTTTAAATGATCTAAAAAATCACCAAGTAAAACTTAGGTTTTTTGTTTCAAGGCTGTAAAAAGGCTTTAACGCTATCTGTAAGCGATAAAATACACAATTCTTATAGCTTTAGAAACAATTTTTATAACGCCTTCAGCGCGGAAACCCTAACATTGCTAATGTCAAATCTCCTGTAGATTGTGGCATTAGCTAACCGATATAAACTTATCCTTATTTATGAAAAAAAGCCTTAACGCTATGCTTATGAACTGCCTTTTTAGCGGCAGCTTCACATCGAAATCAAATCATTTTAACCAAATGTAACTTATTATGAAAAAAAGAAATTTACGCTATTTATTTCCATTTCATCAGGTTGGTAACTTCAAACGAATGCTGGCTTTGCCTTTGGTACTGGCCGCGGTGCTTGCTCCAAGTTATGCTTCAGCAAATACCAGCAACGCTTTTGAAATGAAGAAAAATCAATCCGACGTACAAATTACCGGAACGGTTAGGGCATCAACAGGTGAAACCTTACCCGGCGTTTCAGTAAGTGTAAAAGGGGGTGGTAAAGTTGTGGTAACAGATGCTGATGGAAAATTCAGTATTTCCGTTCCACCAAATGCTACATTGGTTTTTAACTACGTTGGCTTTAATGCCAAAGAAGTACTGGTAGGCGCTAACCCGGTGGTTAACGTAACCTTAACATCTTCTGATAATGCTTTAGATGATGTAGTGGTGATTGGTTATCAAACCATCAGAAGGAAAGATTTAACAGGTGCAACCGGATCAGTTAATACCGGGAATACCGAAAAACTGGTTTCCCGTTCCTTGCCGGAAGCCTTACAGGGACAAACTCCAGGTGTTTCAGTAAGAAATGGTGGAGCGCCAGGTCAGGAAGCTGTTGTGAACATCCGTGGTTTGGCAACTTTTGGAAATGCCAACCCGCTTTATGTGATTGATGGAATGATTGCCGATCCAAACACTACTGTAAGCCCAAATGATATTGAAGATATTCAGATTTTAAAAGATGCATCGGCTGCTGCAATTTACGGTTCTAGAGCAGGTAACGGTGTAATTTTAATTACCACTAAAAAAGGTAAGGAGGGGCCTGCAAAAATCAATGTCACCTCTAGATATAGTATTTCTGATGTGCCGAAAACATACGAAATGATGGATGCTGCTGCCTATGCTGCAACCAACACCCGTGCTTATCAGGCTTCAGGAATGGCAATTCAGCCTGGAATAGCCAACTACAATGGCGTAACCAATACCGATTGGATTGATGAAACCCTTAGAACCGGTTCGGTACAAGATTATAACGCCAGTGTATCTGGTGGTGGTAACGGATCAAAATACCTGATCTCTGCCGGTTACTTTAAAGATAAAGGCGTGTTAATTGCCAGAGAATTTGAACGGGCATCATTTCGGGTAAATACCGAAACAACTAAAGGCAGGTTTAAATTTGGTGAAAATATCGCCATATCGTCCTCAACTTCCCGCTCGCCATTTCAAGGTGGTGCCTTTGCAGGTAATCCATGGTATGATATGTTTACCAGTGTGCCATTAATTCCTATTCAGGATAATGCCCTGATCAGTACCAATAATCCGGGCGGCTGGGGCTATGGCTCAAATGCCAGTATCAATACTTTTTCACGCAACCAAACTGCTATTGCCAACATTACCTCTGTAAAATCAAACTTTGCAAAGCTGTTGGGTAATGCTTTTGTTGATTTTAAAATTATTGAAGGTTTGAATTATAAGTTTAATGCCGGTATCGAAACCAGTTTTGACAAAAGTAAATCGCTTAGAAAAGAAGGTTCATGGTATCAAAATCAATCGCCAGATTTTAGTCAGTTAAGCGATAACCGTTCACAGTTTCTAAGCTACTTATTAGAACACACCTTGAATTATAATTATGTGTTTGGTAAGCACAGCATTAATGGGGTAGTGGGTTATACCGAGCAAACTACGCAAACGGATAATACCTTTGGAAGCGGAATTAAACTTGCTCAGTTTGGTGGCGATTACTTCAATACTTTAACCTCAACTGCCGGAGAAGGACGTACCTCATCAGGTACTTTATATAAAAGCTTACTAAATTCTTACCTGGGAAGATTAAATTACAATTACAACGACAGATACCTGGTTACCTTCACTTTCCGTGCAGATAAAGACTCTCGTTTCTCGCCACAGTTTAGAACCGGTTACTTCCCTTCAGGCGCTTTAGGGTGGAGGATTTCAAAAGAAGATTTCTTTAAAGTGGATTGGGTTTCTGATTTGAAAATCCGCGGATCTTACGGTGCTTTAGGAATTAATACTTTAAGCCCTTATCAATATATTGGTTTCTTAAACCAGGCACCAGATGTGGTGTTGGGTACCGGTCAGGTTACCAATGCTGGTGCAATACAGGCCAGGTTAGCATCGGGCGATTTAAGATGGGAGAAAAAGAAAACCACCAACCTTGGTTTTGATGCATCGCTATTTAAAGATCAGTTAACGGTTAACTTTGATGTGTTCAGATCAGTTTCTGAAGATGTATTGCTAAGTCAGCCGCTACCAGGGTATTTAGGTAATTTGCAAGGCGATCCAATTGTAAACATTGGTTCTATCGAAAATAAAGGTGTGGAATTGAACCTTGGTTACCGCCCAAAACTCGATGGTGAATTTAAATGGGATATTGCTGCCAATGTAAGTGTAATCAGAAATAAGGTTTTAGAATTGGGTAATCTGGGAATTGATTTAGATACAGGTTTACCAAAAGATTATATCCAGTCTGGAAATACCAGAACGCAGGTTGGCCGCTCTATTGGTGAGTATTACGTATTAAAAACTGATGGTATTTTTCAGAACCAGGCAGAAATTAATGCCCACAAAGCCCAAAGTGCTTATGCAAAACCAGGCGATATCCGTTATGTGAATACCTTCAATGGTGGAACAAATGACGATATTAATGATAAGGACCGCGTATTTGCAGGCTCTCCATTTCCAAAATTTACCACAGGCTTACAGTTTAATTCCAGGTATAAAGATTTTAGCCTTTCCATTCAATTATATGGTGCTTTTGGCCAGAAATTATATAACGATGTGTTAAGGGAACTGGATAGTTATGGCAATTCAAACTACAGAACAGCAATTAACCCGTGGACGCCTACCAATACCAATACTTCCTTTCCAAGATTGGGTTATCAGTTTGCCGCAAATGATAGAGGTATTAATGAAAATGCCCGTGGCAATACCGATCGTTGGATCGAAGATGGCTCTTTCTTAAGGTTAAGAAATGTAGAATTGGGATATAACCTACCCTCAAAACTAATTACTAAAGCCGGGATTAGCAATGCCAGATTGTATGTAAGCGGACAGAACTTATTTACCATCACGAAATACAGTGGCCTTGATCCTGATGTAGTGGGTGCTAACGCCAATCTGGAGCCTGGTGTAGATAACGGAAATTATCCCTCTTCGAGAATTATTTCATTTGGTTTAAGTGTAGGATTCTAAATTAATTATAACAGTCATGAAAAAATATATCATCATACTAACGGTATCAATTATCGCCTTTTCAGGTTGTAAACGAGATTTTGATGCCGTTAACCCAAATGCGCCTACCATTTCCAGTTTCTGGAAGACCGAGCAGGATGCAACAAAAGGCATTAACGCCGTTTATAGTACTTTTTACCGCACAGCAAGTTTGTATTCCCGTTGGATGTTTTACCATGGAATCTTAAAATCTGACGAAGGTTTTGGTTCTGGCGGAGATGGAGGATTAAACAACTTAATGCGTTTCAATCAAACCAATTACAACGATGGTTTAACTGCTCAAACCTGGTCTAATTTATATGTGGGCGTTTTCCGGGCAAACCAGGTAATTGCGAACGTTCCATCCATCACCATGAATGAAACCAATAAAAAAAGAATTATTGCAGAAGCTAAATTTTTGCGGGCATTATTCTATTTCAACCTGACACTTTATTATGGCCGCCCGCCGTTAATGCTCGAGCCTTCTCAACCTAAAGATGTTCCGGCAAATGCGACTACAGAGCAAGCCTATGCACAGGTTGCCAAAGATTTAACGGAGGCAGCAGCAGATTTACCGGTTAGCTACCCCGCTTCTGATGTGGGTAGGGCAACCAAAGGTGCTGCTTACGCCTTATTGGGCAAAACTTACCTTCAGCAAAGAATGTATCAGCAGGCTGCCGATGCTTTTGCTTACCTGGTTACTGGTGCTGGAAGTGGTACCTATAGCTTAACCGCAGATTATCGCGATAATTTTATCATCACTAAAGAAAACAACAGCGAATCTGTTTTTGAAATTCAGTTTAGCGAAAATCAATCTGAAAGTACTGATGATGATGTAGACGAAACCAGAATTAACAACACGGGTACCTCGATTGCTCAATTCTTCGCTCCGCCGGGCGTTGGGTTTTCTGACGGTGCTGCGCGAAGATGGGTAGTGGATGAATTGTTACAGGAAAAAACCTTAGCGGGTACGCAAGATCCACGGTTGGCGGCTTCCTTTATTTTTAATAACGCAAATCCCGCTGGTCCTGCAGCTACAATAGTGTATGGCCAAAGTTTCCAAAGCCGTTATGGCAATGGGCCAGATGCCAATGGCGTTTGGTTCCGTAAATTACTTAACGACCATTGGAGAAACCAGGAAGGTTTCCGCTCTCCAAACAATTACCGTTTAATCAGATATGCAGATGTGCTTTTGATGTATGCTGAAAGCTTAAATGGTTTAAACAGAACGGCAGAAGCTTACCCTTTTGTTGATCGGGTGAGACAGCGAGCTGGTTTAGCTACGTTAAGCGTTGCAAAACCAGGGCTAAATCAGGCACAGTTTTTAAACCAGCTAAAGCATGAGCGCGTAACAGAGCTTTCGGGAGAAGGATGGCGCTGGGCAGATTTAGCGCGCTGGGGAGATTTAAGTCCGGCATTGGCCAGTAGAGATCCGGAATTTAGCGGCTTCATTGTGGGGAAAAACGAATTCTATCCAATTCCACAAAGTGACATCGATTTAAATCCGAACTTAACTCAGAATCCAAGATTTTAATTAAAACCCGGCGGCTTCTCGTTGCCGGGTTTATACTACTCAAACTATGAAAAACATAAAATCGAAAGGGTTACGCTTTCCATTAATTTTGCTTGGTATGCTGGTTGCTATTGGCCTTTCTTGCGGAAAATCAAATAATCCAGCACCTATACCGCCAGAGCCAGCTAAGGCTGCGGGTACATTCGCCAATCCATTGATGAACGGTGCCGACCCATCTGTTTTTCAGAAAGATGGTGTGTACTATTACCTGCAAACCAATGGCGTATCAATCAACCTGTGGTCTACCACCGCGATGTCTAAATTATCTTCGGCGGTTCCGAAAACGGTTTTTACACCTCCGGTTGGGGCACCAAATTCAAGAAATGTATGGGCACCTGAAATGTTCTTTTTTGATGGTAAATGGTATATTTACTATACCGCCGGCAATGGTAATGATGTTACCCAGCGAACATGGGTACTGGAAAACAGCAGTGCAGACCCAACCACCGGAACCTGGGTAGATAAGGGAAGAATTTTTAGTGCTGATGCAGATTTCTGGGCAATAGACGGCTCAGTATTGGAGTTAAACGGCAACAGGTACTTTCTTTGGTGTGGAAGACCAGATGTAACCAATGTGAATTTGACACAAAATATTTACATCGCTAAAATGGCAAATCCTTATACCTTAGAGGGGCCATCAACACGATTAACATCACCTGAATTAAATTGGGAGCGAAATGGTTTTGGTGTAAATGAAGGTCCGCAGGCATTGATTTCTCCAGATAATAAAGCCTTTCTGGTTTATTCTGCGAGTTATTGCGGAACGGATGATTATGCACTTGGTTTGTTAAGCTTAAAAGCCGGAGGAAACCCGCTGGTAAAAGCCGACTGGACAAAGTCTGATCAACCGGTATTTAGCAAGCAACCGCAAAGCAATGCTTTTGGCCCAGGCCATAATTCATTCTTTAAATCGCCAGATGGAAAAGAGAACTGGATCATCTACCATGCCAACTCATTCACAAATGAAGGCTGTGCAGATAAGAGAAATGTAAGGATGCAGAAATTTACCTTTAAGGCAGATGGTAGTCCTGATTTTGGAACCCCTGTAGCCACCGGTTTACAGATTAATATACCCGCTGGAGAGAAATAAGATGAACACTAAAATTAAAAGATTCAGAATTATATTTGCCTGCATGTTCCTCTGCATTGTTCAAATGGGCATGGCACAAACTTTTAAAAATCCGCTGCTCCCTTCTGGCGCAGACCCATGGAGTATTTATAAGGATGGCTATTATTATTACACCCATTCCATGCAAAATAAACTGGTGATCTGGAAGACAAAAAATCTTGCCGAACTTAAAACGGCCGAGCAGAAAACCATTTTTGTTCCGCCAACAGGTACGGCCTATTCTAAAGAACTATGGGCACCCGAAATTCATTTTATTGGCGGAAAATGGTTTGTATATTTTGCTGCTGATGATGGTAACAATAACAACCACCGCATGTATGTGCTCGAAAATGCTTCCAAAGATCCACTAAAAGGAACCTGGATATTTAAAGGAAAAGTAGGCGATGCTGCTGATAAATGGGCCATAGACGGCTCGGTTTTTACTTACCAAAACCAACTTTATATGGTTTGGGCAGGCTGGGAAGGAGACGTTAACCAGAAGCAGGAAATCTACATTGCTAAAATGAAAAACCCATGGACTATTGAGGGTGAAAGACATAAAATATCGAGTCCGCAGTTTGAATGGGAAAAACATGGTGATTTAAACGATCCCAATAATCCGCCACATGTAGATGTGAATGAAGGGCCTCAAATTTTGATTAATAAAGACAAGGTTTTCCTCATTTATTCGGCTAGTGGTTGCTGGACAGATTTTTACGCCTTAGGGATGCTCACACTAAAAGGAAAAGATTTGCTTAATGTATCTTCATGGGAGAAAAGCAATCAACCTGTGTTTAAGCAATCGCCAGAAAACGGCGTTTATGCGCCAGGACACAACTCTTTTTTCAAATCTCCAGACGGGAAAGAAGACTGGATTTTATACCATGCCAACTCCGGACCGGGGCAGGGCTGCGGTGGACAACGTTCGCCACGGGCACAGAAGTTTACCTGGAATGCTGATGGCTCTCCCAATTTCGGGATCCCGGTGAATACCAATCAGGAGTTGAAAATTCCTTCACAAAATAAATAAATATCAATTGGTGCAAGCCAGTAAATACCTTTAATCTATACTATGAAAAGATACTTTAATTATTTAGCACTCATTTTGTTAAGCATTGCAACCACCGCAAATGCGCAAACCAATACCGAAATAGTAGGTAAAGTCTGGTCGCTGGAAAAGGCCAATGCCTGGTATAAGCAATACAAATGGATCAATGGCGCAGACTTTTTGCCAAGTACCGCTATTAACCAGCTGGAGATGTGGCAGGCAGATAGCTTCGATCCGGCAACTATTGATAAGGAACTCGGCTGGGCAGAAAGCATTGGTTTCAATACCATGCGGGTTTATTTACACAGCTTGGCATGGAAACAAGATCAACAAGGCTTTAAAAAAAGAATGGATCAGTACTTAGCCATTGCAGACAAACACAAGATTAAAACGGTTTTTGTTTTCTTTGACGATTGCTGGAATAAACAGGCCAAAATTGGCAAGCAACCGGCACCAAAGCCAGGTATCCACAATTCTGGATGGGTTCAGGATCCCGGAGATCCGGATTCAAAAGAACCGGCTAACTTCCCAGCATTGGAGAAATATGTAAAAGATGTGCTTACGCATTTCAAAAATGATAAGCGGATTTTGCTTTGGGATTTATACAATGAGCCAGGTAATTCTGGTAAGCTCACCACTTCTCTTCCATTATTAAAAAGTGTGTTTACCTGGGCAAGAGCGGTTAATCCGTCTCAACCTATCAGCGCAGGACTTTGGGCCTGGGATTACAAGGAGTTGAATGCATTTCAGGCGCTAAATTCAGACGTGATCACCTATCACGATTATGAAGAACCACAATGGCACCAAAGAGTTATTGATATGTTGCGATCGCACGGAAGACCTATGATTTGTACCGAATACATGGCCCGTACCAGAGGAAGTCGTTTCGAAAATGTTATGCCAATCTTAAAGAAAGAGAATATTGGTGCCATTAACTGGGGTTTGGTAGATGGAAAATCTAATACCAAATATGCCTGGGATACACCACTTCCAAATGGTGAAGAACCAAAAGAATGGTTTCATGAAGTTTTTAGAAAAGACGGAACGCCTTATAGAAAGGAAGAAGTAGAAGTCATAAAAAAACTCAACGATATTAAATAAAGTGCAGAAACGGTAAAGATCGCTATATTGTATACCCTATCTAACATTTATGAAAATCAAAAAATTAAGCAGGGCATTTGTCCTGCTACTTTTTTTTAGTTTTTTAATGCATCCTGCCCGGGCGCAAAAGATCTTCTTTCGGCATTATACCGTTACCGATGGTTTGTGCGCCAACACCATTTGGGATATTGAACAGGATGAGCAGGGCTACATGTGGTTTGGTACTAAATACGGCTTAAGCAGGTTTGATGGTTATAATTTCCGCTCTTTTCAACAGCAAAAAGCCGTGCCCGGAACCCTGGGGAATAATTTTATCAGAAAGATATTCAAATTTGATGCTACCCATTTCTGGATCGGAACGGATGAAGGCGTTTATGTTTTTGATCTGGCAACAGAAAAATTTAAGCTTTTTGAACCTTTAAAAAACCTTTTCATCAATGATATTATCAGATCCAAAAATGGCAATATCTGGATCGCTACAAAAGAGAAAGGAGTATTTTGCTTTTCTCCATCAACCAAAAAAATCAAACATTTTTCGACCAGTTCATCCCTTCGCATTTCTTCAAACGAGGTCTCCAAAATATTGGAAGATGATGCAGGAGAGATCTGGATTGGCACTTATGGTAAAGGAATTGATGTCTTAAACCCATCCAACAATCAAATTCGCCGCTATACCTCGTCATCGCCAAAAGCAAAACTTTCCAGCGATGTGATTTTAGATTTATATAAAGATTCGAATGGCGACATCTGGATTGGTACCATGGCTGGCGGATTAAACTTGTGGAACAGGCAATTGGATCGGTTTACTGTTTATCAAAAATCTGCGGGCAATTCCATCAGCGATAATATTGTCAGAACCATCTATGAGCCAAAACCGGGCTACATCTGTTTAGGTACCGAAAAAGGATTAAACATCTTTGATCGGAAAAATAATCGCTTTACCGTTTATCAGAACAAAAATAATGATCCATTCAGCATTAATGATGATGCGGTTTATAACGTTTTTAAAGATAAGGAAGGCGGCATTTGGGTAGGCACTTACTTTGGTGGTTTAAATTATTACCATGAAGGAAGTTCAGGCTTTGAGTTTTACTATCCTTCAGGGGTAAAAAATTCGCTTTCTGGAAATGCTGTGAGTGCTTTTTTAGAAACCAAACCCGGCCAGATGTGGATTGGAACAGAAGATGGTGGATTAAATTTCTTCAACACTGTAGATAAAACCTTTAAAAAGTTTCCATTTGCGGCGGGGCAAGACAGCCTTTCTTACCACAACATTCATGCACTTTACAAAGACCATTCTGGCAACATCTGGATCGGTATGTATACAGGCGGCCTTAATGTGCTGAATCCATCCACCGGGAAAATTAAAAGGTATAAAAGCGACCCCAAAAATGCCACAACACTAAGCGATAATAGTGTTTATGCCATTGAAGAAGATCGGCAGGGCAGAATCTGGGTATCCACTATTGCAGGTTTAAATCTCTACGATCCGCAAAATGACCGCTTCATTCGGATAAAAGGTAAAAACCTGGATAAGAGTTGTATCTATCAGGTTTATCAGGATACTGATGATGTAATCTGGATTGCAACTTATGATAATGGCCTGATTAAGATGGATCAGAACGGGCAATTGACACAATATGCATATTCGAAAAAGGCGGGTTCCATCAGCTCGAACAAAGTGATTTGTATGCTGGATGACGAGCATGGTAATTTGTGGCTGGGGACGGATGGAAGCGGCCTGAATGTGTTGAACAAAAAGACTGGAAAATTTAAAGCATATGGCGATGAAAACTGGATTAAGAGCGCGGTTGTTTATGGAATCATTAAAGATAACGTTGGCAAATTGTGGTTTTCAACCAATAATGGTGTCTTTGAATTTGACCCTAAAACCAGGATAAAACGGAGTTTTGGTAAATGGGATAACTTGCAGAGCCAGCAGTATAATTACAAGGCTTACTATAAAGATTCGTCTGGAAAACTTTATTTTGGCGGTATAAACGGCTTCAATGCGTTCTATCCTAATCAGGTAAAGCGCAGCGTGTCTGCACCCAAAGTTTCGTTTACCAATTTCCAGCTTTTTAATAAAGATCTTGATCCGAACGATGAAAAAAGTCCGCTGAAAAGCGCCATCAATTACACCAACGAAATTGTATTGGAAGCTGACCAATCTGTGCTCAGTATTGAATATGCCTCTTTGAGTTTTATTGCCCCTAATAAATTGCAATATGCTTTTAAGATGGATGGTTTTGATAAAAGCTGGAATGATGTGGGAAGCCAGCGAAAGGCAACCTATACTAATCTTCCGGCTGGGAATTATCGTTTCTTAGTCAAAGTTATAGACGATTCGGGCACAGATGTTGGTCAGGTTTCGAGTATAAAAGTGAAGATCCTACCACCGTTTTATCAAACTTATACTGCCTATATTATTTACCTTATTGCCTTCATTTTCGGGATTTTCTGGTTGCGGAGATACATTTATCAAAAGGAACGTAAGCGAAATGAGATCAAGTTGGAACGATTGAAAAATAAAAGTGAACAGGATTTTTATAAGCAGAAAATAGAGTTTTTCACGGCAATGGCACACGAGATACGTACACCGCTTTCGCTGATTATTGCACCACTGGAAAAGCTGCTTTCGCGGAAGGACAAAGACCCGGAAAGTACAGATCAGTTGCAGGTAATGGAAGAAAATTCTGACCGGCTGCTTACGCTGGTTAACCAATTATTAGATTTCAGGCGGATAGAAAGCGATATTTTTGAAATTCACACCGAACCAATAGAATTGATTCATTTGGTGAACAGCATACGCGATCGTTTCTCCCCAATAGCCCTTAAAAACGAAATAGAATTTCCCTTAATCAGCCATTTTAAAAAGCTGGAGGTGCATGCCGATCCGGAGGCTTTGATGAAAATCCTCAGCAATTTGCTGATTAACGGCTTCAAATTTGCCAGGAAAAAACTGGAAATAAGTGTGAATGAATTACATGTTGATGAACATGGCGAGCAGATGATTTCCATAAGTGTGGCAGATGATGGAATTGGAATTCCTAGCGCCCAGCTGGATTCGATATTTAAGAAGTTTTTTAAAGTTTCTACTGAAGAACATCATTACACTAACCTGGGCGGTACCGGGATCGGATTGGCGCTGGCGAAATCGCTCACCGAAAAACACGGCGGGCAGCTGGATGTAAAGAGTGAAGAGGGGATAAGAACGATTTTTACGGTGCTTATTCCGTTCAGGCAACAGGAGCTAACCATTACTGATCCGGTAGATCCGGTTGAAGCAAATGAAGGAAAACAAGCTATATTAATTGTAGAAGATGACCCCTCATTGCTTGATTTTCTTTCTAAAAGCTTTACCACAGAAGGCTATTATGTGCTTCGTGCTAAAAATGGAAAAGAAGCACTTAAACAACTGGATCAGCATCAGGTTGACCTGGTGATTTCTGATGTGATGATGCCGGTAATGGACGGCGTTGCGCTTTGCAGAACAATTAAAAACGATATCGAGTATAGTCATTTGCCGGTGGTTTTATTAACGGCTAAAACCAACACAGATGCAGAGATAGAAGGATTGGAAAGTGGCGCTGATGCGTATATTTCCAAACCATTTAAGTGGAAACACCTTTCGTTAATTATTAAAAATTTACTGGAGCTGCAGTCTAATTTAAAGCAAAGATTTGCACAAAGTCCGTTGGAGGGTACAGAAATTCTGACTGGTGGAAGCAGGGATAAAAAGTTTCTGGAAAAAATAACACAAATTATCGAAGCCAGGATTTCTGACTCACAGTTTTCTGTTGAAGACCTTGGCAGAGATGTTGGCCTCAGCAGATCAAGTTTGTACAAGAAAATTAAAGCAAAAACCGGTCATGTTCCCAATGAATTTATTAGACTCATCAGGTTAAAAACAGCTGCAAAGCTGTTGCTTGAACAAGAGTTTACCATTGCAGAAATTGGCTACATGGTGGGTTTCAATTCACATTCCTATTTCAGCAAATGCTTTTACACTCAATTTGAATTAACCCCGAGCGAATTTGCGGATAAATACAAGAAAGACATTCCTGTTGACTGATGCTACTCCGATTCTTTGATTGCACATTAAGGCCTCCTAAAACCTGAGGGAGTGATTTTTTATCTACCAACGGTTAGAAAAATCGTTTTAGCAGCTGTATAATCTACCAATTATCAAAACATTTTGAAGATGACACCAAACATATCCGATTTTTTATGGTTGACATGTTAAAAGTGTATAAATCAATCTATGAACATTGGCATCATTGCGCATCTTAAACATCCCATCCGCAAACCATATATGGGCGGACTTGAAGCCTTCACTTATGAGGTAACAAAAAGACTAATTTCTAGGGGCCATACGGTAACCCTTTATGCAAGCGAACTCTCAGATCCAGACTTAAATGTTAATGTGATTTTGAGTGATATGGATTACGACCGAGAAACTTTTAGCAGATTCCGGACGCATGAAATGAGCGAAGACTTCATTTCCACACATCACGCTTACCTGGAACTGATGCAGGATATTGATGGCAAAAATCACGACGTAATTTTCAATAATAGTTTAAACTATGTGCCGGTAACGATGGCAACCATCCTTAACACGCCAATGGTTACCGTGTTACACACACCGCCCATTTTCGAACTGAAAAGAGCAATGGCGCATGAGCGTAAAACTGGAAAAGTTAGATATGTAAGCGTTTCAAAGCCAAATGCTCAAGCCTGGCAACCCTATTTAAATCATTGCGAAGTGATTGGGAATGGCGTTGACATGAAGTTGTGGCGATATTTTGCTGAACCAGCTGGCGATTATTTAATCTGGTTTGGACGGATTCATCCTGATAAAGGAACGCATCTCGCCATCCAGGCGGCGAAGCTTGCTGGCTATAAAATCAAAATTGCAGGAAGCATTGCAGATACTCATTATTTCCAAACCTATGTAGAGCCACTGATAGATGAGCAGGTTGAACTATTGGGCAATTGTACGCACAAAGAGTTGAACGAATTAATTGGCAATGCAAAATGTTCCATTATTACACCATGCTGGGAAGAGCCTTTTGGCCTTGTTGTGGCAGAAAGTTTAGCTTGTGGTACCCCAATTGCCGGAATTGCCAGAGGTGCTTTACCGTTTTTAATCAATGCAAACACCGGTTGCTTAACCTATAGTAACGATCCGGTTGAGCTTTCAAACTGCATTAAAGTGGCCGTAAAACTAGATCGGGCGGCTTGCAGGGCACACGCAGAAAAAGAATTAAATATCGAGCTTATGATAGAATCTTACGAAGAATTATTAATAGATACCATCGCCCAACAAGAATTGAAGCGTGCCGTGTAACGTTATATTTTATGTGCATCATCACGGTTCGGGTCATTTGATGCGCTGCCTTGCCATTGCAAAAACGTTATCAGATTGCAATGTAACCTTCATGGGTAGCAATCTAAAGAAGCAGGCCGGACTAATAGGAGATGAAATCAAAATTGTTGATTTGCCACTTGATCTGCCAACAGCTAACGATGCGCACATCATTCAAAATACTCCTGAAGGCTTACATTATGCCCCTTTAAATGTAAGCGGGCAATTGGAGCGGGTAAAAATAATGACAGATTTTTTTTTCCAGTCGACGCCTGCTTTACTTATTGTAGATGTATCTGTTGAAGTGGCAATGTTGGCCCGGCTTTGCGGTGTGCCTGCAATCATCATGCGTCAGCATGGGCGTCGGGATGATTTACCACATCAAATTGCCTATAGAAATGCAATTGGTTTACTTGCACCATATGATCGATCGATGCAAGGCGAAGAAGAAAAATGGATTACTGAAAAAACTTATTATGCAGGAGGCCTTGCACGTTTTAAGCAGCAGCAAGATACCGCTGATGTAGCAAACCGAATGGTTGGAATAATAGTTGGTAGCGGCGGATCAAGTATTGACGGAAAATTTTTGCTTCATCTTAGTCGGAGTTGTCCAAAATGGCAATTTCAGCTGCTTGGAGAGATTGATATTGAAGGTAGTTTGCCCAATAACCTTATTTGCCACGGCCGCGTGAAAGATCCGTTAGCGCTTTTACAGCCTTGCTGTTTAATCATTGGAAATGCAGGACACAATACGGTGATGGAAATGGCTTCTCTTAATAAAAGATTTATTGTGATTCCGGAAGAACGTCCTTTTGATGAACAACTGGAGAAGGCAGAGATTCTGTCAGGTTTGCAGTTAGCAAAAACAGTTTTACCAGAAAGACTGATGTCGACAGACTGGAATACACTTTTAGAGGAACAGCTAGAATATGTTCCAAACTGGAAAAACATGGTGGATACTCATGCAGCTGAAAATGCTGCAAATTACATCAGGAAATGTTTTCAGCAAGTGTTTAAATTATCAGAACGGCTTCAAAGCTTTTGATAGCTCTTCCTCTTCAGGTAATCGAATCAGCTCTATTTTATTTTCATTAAAAGTTATTAAACCTGCATCGGCGAATTTTTTCAGCCAGCCTTCCATTGGCCAGGTTCCCCATTTAACGTAGAATCTCGAGGCATTTGAAATGATATCTTTCAGGTGGTTGAGCGGCGGAGAATAACTTGGATGTGGCTGATGAAAAGCAAAAGCGTCTATTGTTTTTATCGATACATTTTCTCTTCTGGCCAAAAAGCCAAAATCAGTATCTTCTGCACCATATCCGGTAAATTCTTCATCAAAGCCACCAATAATATGAAATGTAGATTTGGTGCAGGCAAAATTTAACGACCAAAAAAGTTCGTATGGATATTGATCTATTTGGCCCCGAACCGGATCTTTTGTGGCAGAAGAATTTAAGTTTTTTAGGAGATTGGGTGCTGCCATTGCAGTCGGCGATAAGTAAGCTACCCGCCCAGAAAATAACGCGTCAGTTTCATCAGCAAAAGCTTTTTTATAGGTTTCAACCAGTTCTGGCCCCGGAATACAATCGGCATCCAAGAAAATAACCTCCTCAAATCTGGCATGCGTCATGGCGTAATTTCTGGCTTTTGCCAGCGGAAGTTTCTCTGTTGTTTTTAAGTTGATTTGCCTTATCGAATACGCGCTCTCCGGCAGTTGATAGGGTTCTTCATTCATGTGCACAACCAATAATTCAGCTGGCAAGGCTAAACCCTGATTAATCCCTAAAATCATGTTAACTATAGCAGTATGGCGGTTTTTTACAATGGTAACAATAGAAATGCTCATTAGCTTGTTTAACCTTTGGGCAGGCAAAAGGTTTTGATTATACCATTTTAATTATCAGGTGCTAGTTAAGTGGCAAACGTTTCAGTTTTGGGAAAAGACCGCTATCACTTCTTCTGGCAATCATTAATGTCCCCACCACGGTAAGCAACTTATCGATGTCGAATGGTTTATTCAGAATGGCATCGCAACCGTAATCTTTCAGGCCATATAAAATATTGGTATAGGCAGACATGATGATAATGGGCTTATATTCGAAGCCATTTAGCCCTCTAACTGCACCGCAAAGCTCACCACCGTTCCAGTCTGCAAGCATATAATCCAGAATTAACAGGTCAGGTTCAAACGCCTCGATAATTTCTAAAATCCCATCCGTATGATAGGTTCCTTTAGCTTCATACCCATGCTGATTAAGCACGTTCAAAATGGTTTCCAGTAACACCAGATCGTCTTCTACCACAAATATTTTTTTCGCTCCCATTTTATCGCATTGGTGTCTTATTAACAAACGATTAACCCTTATTGATTTATAATTGATAAAAAAAATGCCGCATTTAGCGGCATTTTTTTATTGAACCTCAATCATTCTTGAGATTGCTTTTGCTTCTTCCTTCTTGGGTAGGTTAATCATCAACACGCCCTCGTTGTAGCTGGCCTGGATCCTTTCGGCATCGGCGCTATCTGGCAGCGTAAAAGCCCTTACAAAAGAAGAATACTTAAACTCTCTTCTATTGTATCTGCGGTCTTCAGTTTTATTTTCGGTTGATGTTTCTGCTGATATACTTAGCTGATCCCGCTCCACGTTGATTTTAAAATCTTCTTTTCTTAAGCCAGGTGCGGCCAGTTCAATATGATAACCTTCATTCGATTCCATAATGTTTACCGGAGGAAGGCTTCCCATCCGCTGGTTTTCGGAAAAAAAGCGGTCGCCAAGTACAGATTCAAAGATGTCATTAAAGCCTGGCAATAATGAATTGTTCTTTTTTTCGGGATTAAATTTAACCAATGTCATAGTATGTTCTCCTTTTAAATGATGTTCAATAAATGGACTAATTAATTAATTGAATTTTTTCTTTTGGGCTGCGCAGCCATTTAAAGATTATCAACTGGTGTGCCAATCCCAAAATTCCAGAACCCGAATGTAGAAGACTGAAAATTTTTCATTTTTGCTGAAAAAAAATCAGTCTCAGGCTGAAAAATTTTCAGTTTTTTGTACTTGGGTAAGTATTAGACATGTGGCGGGTTACGCGCCGGAATGATTAATTCTTCACCTTTTGAAAGAATAGACACCCTAAGGTCGCGGATAGTGATTTTCCTTTGCTCATCAAATTGCTCAATATTGCTGCCATGACTGGATTCGCCATCAATCACAATGACTACGCCAGTTCCGATCACCTTGGCTTTTCGTCCTTCTGATACCACAATAGCAGTATCTTCTTCTATGCCGATGCCAATGGAAGCCGGATTGGTTGCAATAACTTGTGCCATTCTAACAAACCTGCCCCGGTGAACAAAATGCGTATCTACGCAAACATCTTTCAGAAATTCGAATCCGGTGGTAATTTTAACTCCTGCGGCAACCATTTCTACTTCGCCGCTACCATCAAAAATCATTGGGGTAGACATGGCCATGGCGCCTGCGCTGGTTCCTCCGATTACGAGTCCGTCCAGAATGTAACGTTGCTTAATCACATACATAAAGTCTGTGCCTCCGTAAATGGCTGTGAGTTTAAGCTGATCGCCCCCGGAGAAGAAAATACCATCTGCTTTTTTGATGCGAGCTATCAAATCTTCCAGGTCAGTTTCTCTGGTGTCATGGTGGATATGGCCGGTAGTCTTCGCGCCAAAATCTTTGAAACAGGCAGAATATTTTTCAAACGTGTCATCTACCTCCTGGGTTCCGGCAGTCGTAATAATTTCTATGGTTGGTTCCTCCCCGCAGAATTCTATGAATTCTTTCAAAACCATGTTTTTGATATCGGTGCTTTCCTGCGCCGATGATTTGTTTTCTGCCCCGCCAATAATAACGAGTTTTCCGTTAGGCAGTGGGCTCATTGGTATTTCCGTTTCTTCCATATCGTTCTGGTTAGTGTTGATATAAAGAACAGTTCTTTTTTTAAGTTGGTTTGGCAATTGCCACAAATCTGAATGCTTAGTACTTGTGAAAGTAGAATGGGCTGATGCTGGTAAGTGCCAAAAAGATCAAACCAACAAATCAAAGCGCTTGTTTTTAGGGTAGCGTTTAACGTTTAATTATTTAGTGTTTTATGATGGAAAACGAGAATTTAGGGACTTTGAATCAGCAAGGCTTAGCAAAGGATACCGAACTAAAGGAAAATGCAGATTATCGGGGAATTGCCGGAAAGGCCAGTCTGAATGCTGCGGATACAAAAGAAACCACAAAGGAGGCTGGTGCAGACGCGCCGCTGGATCATGGTGGAGAAGGATCGCCATCTTGATGTGGCGTAATATTCAGGTTAACTATTTAAGAATATTCGGTTTGTAAATTAAGGCTGATGGGTAAAATTAAAGATATGAAATGATCGTATTGGGAAGCGAAATGATATTGTTAAAGAGTGGTGATTTAGTGATGGTGATGCTGGCGAGAAACAAAGCAGACAGTGAGAGCCTTTATCATTATTTAAGGGTTGATGCTTTCGAGTTTAAGCGGCACGTTGCCGAACGGATGCCAGAGGTTAATTTCCTGTCATCTGGACACCGGACTGAAGCAGGCAAATTGGAATGGAACCACGATTACATTGATCTGCCAAAATGGTATGACTTAAACTAATGTAAGAGTAGCTAGCATTGTTAATTGACACTCATTACAAATTCTAATTATATGATAAATGCTCACTTTCCTCAATACAATTGATTGGGAGGTGAGCATTTATGAAGTCTTTAAAGACCTGTTTAGATTAACAAATCCTATTTTGTCGAAAGCTTTTTTGCCAGTTTATTCTGTTTTTTTTCTTCATCGCCAAGGATAATTCCCCAAGGTTTCATACTTTCTACTCGATCGAAAATAATTTTTAAAACTGCGATAACAGGAATGGATAAAAACATGCCGGATATCCCCCAGATCATTTCACCTATAATTACACCTAAAACGGTAATTAAGGCATTGATACGAACTTTTGAACCCACAACAATAGGCAAGATGATGTTACTGTCAATCAGGTGAACCACCACTAAGGTTACCACAACCAAAATTACTTTAGTTAATACAGTGGCGGTGGCAAAGGTGATCAGGGTACTCAGTATCAGCGCCACAAATATTCCAATATATGGGATAATGTTAATGATACCGGTAATTAAGCCCAGTAAAAATGCATACTTCACGCCTAATGCCCAGAAAACAATACTCACAATGGTAGCAACAATAGCCATCTGAATTAATAAGCCAATAATATATTTCCTGATAATGTATTGAACCTGCTCGATAATTTCATGTACCATTTTCTTGTTTTCTTCCAGAAATACAGACACCAGGAATTTCATTATGAGTGTTCTGTAAAGCAAAAAAAAGAACGTATAAATAAAGGTAAATACCAAAAATAACAGGATAGAAGATAACGATAAGACTGTTGCACCCACCACCGTAGATGATGAAGCCAAGGCTTTAGTTGTTGCGGAATGTACATAATTGAGTTGTTTGGCCGCGTCGATATGAAAACGGGAATCAATCCACTCTTGCAGATTTTGTCCGGTTAAACTCAGCTGCGCCCGAAACTGTGGCCAATCATTCACCAGGCCGCTCATTTGCCGGCCGATAATATAAAGAACAATACCAATTGCACTCAGCATTAAAATTACGGAAAGCATAGAGGCGGCACTTCTTGGGAGCTTTAGCCGGAACTCGAAAAATGAAGCCAGTGGCAGCAATAAAATTGAGAACAGACAAGAAAAAATAAGCGGCGAAAGAATTTCCTTCGCAATGATGATCAGGTAGCCAAGTGCCAAAAGGCTTACGAGAACGCACATCGTTTTTACATAGAATGGTCTTTGAGTAAATTTAGTATCCATTTTGTTAGTTTAAAATAGGTGTATAAATAGTTAATTATAATAGTTTATCTATGTCTGCTTTTGCTGCGTGTTTAATGGGAAGCTTAATAATTCTACTGTGTTTTCGAGGATTAATGAAAGGGATGCTGAAAGATGCGATGACCATCTTTACGGAGAAGGGAGGGGTGTAAGCAGGTAAGAAAAATGCTGCTTCCTATTTGAAAGCAGCATTTTCCGAATGGTGTATGAGAATTCTAGTTCACGTCACTTTTTACTTTGCTGGCTGTACGTTGTCCAGGTAGATAAATCTGGAAACCGAAAGAAAGATTCAGGTTGTTCTGTGTTGTAGCACTTCCAAAACCGATCAGGCCATTATACTTCAATAATGTTTCTAACCCAATATTAGGGGTAATAAAATAGGCAAATCCAGGTCCAACACTTAAGTTAAGGCCGTTGGTATTGCCACCGCCTTTGCTTACGTTAACCCCACCAATACCTGCTGTTGCTTCTGCAAAGAAACGACCATGACGTAGAACCTCTACATCTTTACCTGTATAATAACGACCTAATGCCCCCACACCGTAAGTGGTAGTGGTATTTGAATTTTTAGCAGTTTTAAGTCCGAAGTTAACATAACCACCCACGGCTACATTATCCTGGATAAACCACGCTGCCTTAGGCGTAATGTCTACACTAAAGATTTTTGGATTATCAAGACCAAGGTTAATATTGGTTAGGTTTCCGCCAACCATTACGTTGCCTTTCTGAATTTGTGCATTTGCAGCAAGAATAGTGATTGCAGAAAACATTACTGTTGTTAAAAGTTTTTTCATGATAGATTTTAATAGATGGGTTTAGTATAATGTGAATTCTACACGACGGTTTTCTTGACGACCGGCTGCAGTTTTGTTTGTAGAAATTGGTTGATCCGGACCGTAACCAGTTGCTTCGATTCTTGATGCATTAGCACCTTGAGAAACTAAATAAGCTTTTACTGATTCTGCTCTTTCTTTAGATAAACGTAAGTTT
>Ga0308159_1000272_pt1 | contig 152004 bp, 117 predicted proteins | sample PhyCR1_FD_201040 | JGI IMG/M metagenome (GOLD analysis project Ga0308159, IMG submission 201040) | Phyllosphere microbial communities from UC Gill Tract Community Farm, Albany, California, United States - DLSLC.R1 | ecosystem: Host-associated > Plants > Phyllosphere > Unclassified | place...
GAGTGGGCCGAGCGGCATGGATGCCGCGAGAGCCGCCCCCCGCCATGGATGGCGGATGGCGGCGGGCCCACGGAGCGTCGCCGGAGTGAGGGAACGCTGACGAAGGAAGCGCCAAACCAGGAGCAAGCACCCTTGGTTACTTGGGGTGCTTTTCCAAGTAACTCGCCGAAGGCGAAACAGGTCTGGCGTTAGCCAGATCCGTCTCTGCCGCGCCGCTATTAGGTAGCGTATCCAGATTTCCAGCTGCACACCGAACCCTGTGCTACAGCCCGGGCCGCGGTCGGACGATGAGGGTAAGTCAGGCGACTCATCTGCAACTGATAAACCGCTATCGTCCGAATCGCGGCCCGTACCGTCGTGACCTCCGGCGTCTCCCACAGGTACTGCGTCAAGATTGAAGATCACGGATGTACACACCAAACCCAGCGCCAACCCAAAAAATCTTGAACCCATCACGGAACCGATCCTGACCCCGATACCACCCACCAGCACCAAGCACTTTCGCTGGTGATGACCCAGGAGTAATCGACATGGCAGGTATCAACCCAATTTCCATGGCCGGCAACTTTGCCAACAGCTTGATCAACGGCGGTGGCCAGGCGGCGCAACAGGCGGCCAGCGCCGTGACCAACTTCAAGCAGGAAAGCAATATCACCGACGCCGCCGGCCCCTCCAAAGCCGAAGCGGCACAAAGCGCCGCCACCGAAAAGGCCGACGCCAGCCAGGCCCGCCTGATCGCCATGCAGACCGACGCCGACATCCGCAAACAGACCAACGACGTCCTCAGCGCCATCCGCTCCGGCAAGGAAGACAGCGCCAACAAGGCGATCAGTGCCGAAGCGCAGAACGCCAAAGGCATCAGCTACTGATCATTCAGAGCGCCCCCTGAACCAGGGGGCACCCACCTGAAGCTGGAGGTTTCATGCTAAGTCTCAACGCCAGTATCAACCCGCTGCAAAACGCGCACATCGGCACCGTCGTCTCGGCCGGCGCAACCAACGGCGCGCAAGGCCCGCAATCGCTCAAGGACGTCATCGACAAACTTGCCTCGGCACTGACCAAGGACGGCCACCTGGACCAGGACTCCCCGCTGGGCAAGATGGTCGGCAAGCAAATGGAAAAGATGAACCCGCTGGCCTCGCTGGGTGGTGGTTCGCCGGACATGATCAAGGCCGCGCTGGGTGAGGTCATCAAGGACAAACTGGGCGACAACTTCGGTGCCGCTGCGGATTTCGGCCTGGGCGGCGGTGCAGGTTCTGGCAAGCCGGACCTCATGTCGCAGGTGCTCAACGGCCTGGGTAAAGCTTCGTTGGATGACCTTCTGAGCAAGCAGGGTGATGGAACGAAGTTTTCCTCCGACGACATGCCGATGCTGGACAAGATCGCGCAGTTCATGGACCAGAACCCGAGCAAGTTTCCCGCCCCGGATTCCGGCTCCTGGAAGAACGAGCTCAAGGAAGACAACTACCTCGACAAGAGCGAGACCGGTGCCTTTCGTGCGGCGCTGGACATGCTCGGCGGCCAGCTCGAACAGCAACAGAATGGCTTGAGCGATGGTGGCGGGGCAGGCAGCCCGCTGGGTAACAACGCCCCGGCGGCCGACCCGTCCGGTATGCAAAACCCCGCCAGTGGCAACCCGGCCCAAGACCTCGGTCAGCTGCTGAGCGGCTTGCTGCAGCAAGGCATGAACGCAAGCCTGGGCAATGGTGCTGGCAACAATGTCGGCGGTGGCCTGGGTACGCCGGTCAACGATGCCGTGCAACCTGGCAATTCGGGCAACAGCGTCACGCAGGATCTGGGCAAGCTGCTCAGCGGCCTGATCGAAAAAGGCCTGGAAGCCAGCCAGAACGGCAACGGCGGCGTGAATGGCGCGAGCGGTCAGCCCAATCAGTTGTTCGCTCAACACGACCTGCAAAACAGTCTGGGGCAGGCGGCTAATGCCATTGTCTCGGCCCTGCTGGGTGCGGCCAACACCCAGAACGCGGCCTGATACCACCCCTCTATCGACACCGTCTGCCGGAGATCGCCCCGTGACCGTTTCCCATGTCAATCAACTCAAATCGTCGTCCCCCGATCTTGAGCAACATCTGGATCAGGGATTGGTGGCCGGGCCTTCGCAGGCGGATGTCGACCTGTTCAATGCCGCCATGCGTCCTGACATGGCGCTGCAGCAAAGTCACCTTTCCGAGCAGATTGCCAGTGCCCTGTCCGAACGACTGGGCGCCACCGACAAGCTGTCTCAACAAGCCGTGCGCAAGATGAAAAAGGCCTCGACCACGGACGACCCGCTGGAGATTGCGCAGATGAGCCGTTCGCTGTCGCAGTACTCGCTGCAAATGGCGTTGACCACCAAGGTCGTAAACAAGAGCGCTCAGGCGCTCGACAAGCTGACCAACCTGCAATAGAGGTTTTCCGTGAATTTTCTGACAGCGGGTCTGCTGTGCCTGATGCTGCTGCTGGGCGGGTGTAGCGACGAGACCGACCTGTTCAGCGGCCTGTCCGAACAGGACTCCAACGACGTCATCGCAAGCCTCGCCGATCAGCACATCGATGCGCGCAAACGCAGCGAGAAGACAGGTGTTGTGATCAGCGTGGCTACCGGGGATATCAACCGGGCTGTACGCATACTCGATGCTGCAGGGCTGCCAAGGCGCTCGCGCACCAGCCTGGGTGAAATTTTCAAGAAAGAAGGGGTGATTTCCACGCCGCTGGAAGAGCGCGCCCGCTACATCTACGCCCTGTCGCAGGAACTTGAGGCCACGCTTTCGCAGATTGATGGCGTGATCGTCGCGCGGGTGCATGTGGTGTTGCCGGAGCGCATCGCCCCCGGTGAACCGGTGCAGCCGGCGTCTGCGGCGGTGTTCATCAAACACACCTCGGCACTGGACCCGGACAGCGTGCGCGGGCGCATTCAGCAGATGGTCGCCAGCAGCATCCCGGGGATGTCTGGCGAGGCGTTGGACTCGAAGAAATTCGCCATCGTGTTCGTGCCCGCTGCCGAATTTCAGGACACCGAGCGGCTGGTCAACTTTGGCCCGTTTCTGGTAGACAGCGACAACCTGGGCTTCTGGAAAAACATCCTCTGGGCGGCGCCATTTGCCGCCATGCTGCTGATTCTGCTGTTGGTATTGGGCATTCGTGGCGACTGGCGTTCAGCTGTTCTGCGGCGCATCGGCCTGGGTCGCGGTGAGCGCTCGACGCTGCCGGTTCGGGCCTGATGCGCAGCCGCGAAGAGCGCTGGATTCACTGGTGGTGTGCACCCTGGCACTGGGCGCATCCAGTCTGGATGGCACGCTTTGCCGAGCAAAACGGTTTGCCGCAATCGGCCGCCGATGACCTTGTGCGTGTTCGGCCCGGTGCATTCTTGCAGAGCATCGGAATCGAGCCGAGCCAACCGCCGCAGCCGGTCGAATCGCTGGTGCAGTGGCTCACACTCAGCCCCGAGCAACAGCAGCAGGCGTTGAAGCTGGTGGGCAGGATCTGCCTGAGTCGTAGCACCGGCATCGCACCCGATCAGCACGAAGTCTGGTGCCGGTCGGTGGCCAAGGCCCTGCGTCCGGGTGCCTGGCTGCACTCGTCCCATGATGATCCGCGCTTGCTGTTGGCAGTCTGGACCGGAGAAACCTGCTGGCCACGCTTGCGCCTGACCTGGGCGCCGGGTGATCTGGCCGAAACCTTCGTCGACCTTCCAGCGAACAAATTGCAAACCCTCTGGCAATCGGTGTTGTGGCGAGTCATGACGCCTTGATCCCGTGCCCCGAACTTCATCTCCAGGAATGCCCACATGCTCGCCAATCGTCGCCTTGTTCTGTCTTCGTCTGCCGTCCTCGCCGAAATCATCCTGCGTCGTGAGGACCTGGCCGGCGTGCAGTTGGCGGGTCAAGTGCTGAACAACGCCCGGCACCAGGCCGAGCAGATTGTGCAGGCGGCGCGCGAGCAGGCGCAGCGCGAAAAGGATCAGGCCCTGGCGCAATTCTGGGAGGGCGCCAATCAGTTTCTCCACGATGTGCAGCAGCAACGGCGAACCCTGGAACAGGAGTCGATGGTGGCGGTGGAAGAACTGCTCACCAGCACGCTCACGCATCTGCTGGACGAAACCAGCCTCGCCGAGCGGACCCGCGCCTTGGTCAGGCATCTGGCGGGCAGTCAGTCTCATGAGGCGAGCGCAACCCTCAGTGCCCATCCGGACCAGTTGGACGAGCTTCGACTCTGGCTGATCGAAAGCCGCTTTGCCGAGCACTGGCAGCTCAAGAGTGACCTTTCGCTTGGCGCCGACAGCCTGCGCCTGAGCGATGCCAACGGCGCGTTCGACATCGACTGGGTCAGCCTGCGTCGCGGCTTGCTGGGCACCCCAGCGGCTTGATGACCTTTTCCTGAATCTGCGATGACGGTTTATGGAACCGGAGCGCAGGCAGCTTCCACTCAGGGGATGAACCCTTCAGTTGGAGTCGCCCCATGATCAGTTTCAAATCGCTGCAAAACCACCTCGACCACTCATTCAGTCGCGCCCAGTCGGAAATGGACGACGCCGCCGAGACCGCCTCGGACAGCGGCAGCATGGAAGACCTGCGCGCCTTCAATGACGCCTCCCAGCAGACCACCGTGGCCAACATGATCCTCAACGAAGGACTGCGTGCCAAACACGGCATCACCAAAGCGATCATCGATGGCGTTCAGTGATCCGGTAGCGATCCTCGGCCAGTGGCGCGAGCCGCAATCGTTCGTGTCGCTGGCATGCAACCTTCAATACCTGGCAACCGGGAGTGTGAAATGCGCAAGGCCTTTATGTGGTTGCCTTTGCTGATGATCGGCGTGACCGCGCCAACGCTGGCGGCGGTCCCCGAAGCGTGGAAACACACGGCATACGCCTATGACGCGCGGCAGACCGATCTGGCGACGGCGCTGGGCGACTTTGCCAAGGAGTTCGGAATCGGCCTGGACATGGTGCCGATCCAGGGCACCCTCGATGGACGCATCCGTGCGCAGAATCCGCAGGAGTTCCTTGATCGTCTGGGTCAGGAGCATCACTTCCAGTGGTTCGTCTACAACGAAACCCTCTACATCAGCCCCACCAGCGAGCAGACCTCGGCGCGCATCGAGGTCTCGCCCGAAGCAGTGGACGACCTGCAACAGGCGCTGTCCGATGTCGGGCTGCTGGACAAGCGTTTCGGCTGGGGCGCGTTGCCCGACGAAGGCGTGGTGCTGGTGCGTGGCCCGGCCAAATACGTCGACTTCGTGCGCAACTACAGCAAGAAGGTCGAGACGCCGGAGAAGGCCGAGAAGCAGGACGTCGTGGTATTGCCACTGAAGTACGCCAACGCCGCCGACCGCACCATCCGTTATCGCGACCAGCAGCTCACGGTGGCCGGGGTCGCCAGCATTCTTCAGGAACTGCTGGAAAGCCGTTCCCGTGGCGAGTCGATCAATGGCGTGAGCCTGTTGCAGGGGCAGGGCAGCACTGCCAGTGGCATGAGCAACGGCACCCACAATAACGGCCTGAACTACGGCGGGCTGGAAAGCGGCGGGCTGGACACCGGTGCGCTTGAACAGGGTCTGGACCGGGTATTGGGGACCAGCGGTAAGCGCGGTGGCTCGGGCAGTGGTGCCAGTGGTCGGGCGAAAATCCGCGTCAGTGCCGACGTGCGCAACAATGCGGTGTTGATCTACGACCTGCCCAAGCGCAAGGCGATGTACCAGAAGCTGGTCAAGCAGCTGGATACGCCGCGCAACCTGATCGAGATCGATGCGGTGATTCTCGACATCGACCGCAACGAGCTGGCTCAGCTGTCGAGCCGCTGGAACTTCAACGCCGGCAGCGTCAGCGGGGGTACCAATCTGTTCGAACAGGGCACCAGCTCGACGCTGTTCATTCAGGACGCCGGCAAGTTCGCCGCCGATCTGCACGCACTGGAAGGCAACGGCGCGGCCTCGGTGATCGGCAATCCGTCGATCCTGACCCTGGAGAACCAGCCAGCGGTCATCGACTTCAGCCGCACCGAATTCATCACCGCGACCTCGGAACGGGTCGCTGACATTCAGCCGATTACGGCGGGCACCAGCCTGCAGGTGATCCCCCGTTCTCTGGACAAGGGCGGCAAGTCGCAGGTGCAGTTGATCGTCGACATCGAGGACGGGCAGATCGACACCTCGCAGATCAACGAAGACCAGCCTGCGGTGCGCAAGGGCAACGTCAGCACTCAGGCGGTCATCGCCGAGCATGGTTCGCTGGTGATTGGTGGGTTCCATGGCCTGGAAACCACCGACAAGGTCAACAAGATCCCGCTGCTGGGGGACATTCCGGTGATCGGCAAATTGCTGTTTCAGAACCGCAGTCGTGAGCTGAACCAGCGTGAGCGGTTGTTCATCCTGACGCCGAGGCTGATTGGCGATCAGGTCAACCCGTCGCGCTATGTCGAGATCAGCAACCCTCACGATGTCGACGACCAGATGAAGCGCATCAAACAGCGTCGCGACGGCGGCGAAGAGCCCACTCGCGGCGATGTGCAAAACGTGTTTACGCAATTGCTCGATGGCGTCGCGCCGGTCGGCTTCAACAGCGGCGAAGCCTTGCCGTTCGAGGCTGACAGCCTGTGCGATCCGGGGGCAGGGTTGGTACTGGATAAACAACGCTCGCAGTGGTTCTCGAAAAATGACTGGGGCATCGCCGTGGTCGTGGCGCGCAACACCACCGGCAAACCGGTGCGCATCGACGAAAGCCGTTGCGGCGGGCGCTGGGTCATGGGCGTCAGCGCCTGGCCCCACGCCTGGTTGCAACCGGGGGCAGAGAGCGAAATCTACATCGCCCTGCGCCAACCCCAGGTGTCGACCAAGGCCAGCAAAAACCGTCCTTCGTTGCTCAAGGGGGCCACACGATGAACGCCCGTACTCACGTCATTCTGCTGCTGGTGTTTGCCGTTCTCGGCGGCTGCGCCAGCCACTCGGGCTGCTCGGGCTACGCCTGCAAACGCCCGGACTCCAACGACCGCGAGCTGGTGATCTGGTGGCCGACGGACATGCGCCAGGGTATCGACGAGCGCGACCATGAGCAGGACTTCACCGTTGTGCCACTAAAGGATTGAGCATGATTCGAGTATCGGAAAAGGCCGCGTTCTACGCCCACCTCGCGGCCGAGCGCGCGGCGATCTGGCCGGTAGCGACCGGGGTGGCATTCGTCAGCCGAAAGGAGCATCGCGACTGGGGCATCGCCTTGCACATCGAAGGCCGCGCCTTGCGCCCGGAACAGCTGAGAGACGCACTGGAGCGGCGTTTTTCTCAGGCAGAACTGTTCAACGATTACTTTCTTTTCCTCGATGTACAGCGCGACTTCGTGGTCTGGCACGCGGTGCCGAACCTGTCCGAATCGCCGAACAGCCTGGACAGCATCCGCCGGCATGAGTTGATGCTGGCGGGACTTGATCATTTGAGCGACGTGGGGTGGTGAGCTTTGGATACCGAGCGGACTCACTGCCCCTGTCGCTGCCGTCGTGGCCTCCGGCGTCTCCCACACAAACCGCGTACGTCGCTGTAACGGTGGGAGCAACCCGAGGTACGAGGGTCGCGAAGGCGGCAGTTCACTCAACATCAAGACCGCTGACTCAGCTCACTGCCCCTGTCGCTGCCGTCGTGGACTCCGGCGTCTCCCAAAACAAACCCCGTGTATCGCCAACCTGTGGGAGCAACCCGAGGCACGAGGGTCGCGAGGCGGCAGTTCACTCAACATCAAGACCGCTGACTCAGCACACTGTCCCTGTCCCTGCCGTCGTGGCCTCCCGCGTCTCCCACACAAACCCCCGTGCATCGCCGTACCTGTGGGAGCAACCCGAGGCACGAGGGTCGCGAAGGCGGCAGTTCATTCAACATCAAGACCGCTGACTCAGCTCACTGCCCCTGTCGCTGCCGTCGTGGCCGCCGGTGTCTCCCTCAGAAACTCCGTGCATCGCCGTACCCGTGGGAGCAACCCGAGGCACGAGGGTCGCGATTGTGGTGTGTCATTCATCGACAAGCCGTCTGAGCCACCACATTCGCATGCAATATCCCTCCCGCAGCTCCAGGGTCATGCTCGTTTCCCTCGTCGCGCTGATGGATCAGGTCCTGAAGCGCCGCACCAATCCATCCAGTTCATTGGACAGGGCGGCCAGGTTCTTCGAATCACCGCGCGCGGAATCCGCCAACTCTGCCACCAACTGGGCATCGCCGTGGATCTGGCTGATGTGGCGGTTGATGTCTTCGGCGACTTGATGCTGCTGTTCGGCGGCAGTGGCGATCTGGGTGTTCATGTCGCGGATCACGTCTACCGACTCGCGGATCTGCCCGAAACTGCTGCGGGCCTGGCCGATTTTCGCCACTGACTGCTGCGAAACGTCGAGGCTGGCGTGCATCTGTTGCGCCACCGAGGCAGTGCGCCTGGCGAGGTTGCCCAGCAGCGAGTCGATCTCGGCGGTCGAGTCCGCCGTGCGCTTGGCCAACGCTCGCACTTCGTCCGCCACCACGGCAAACCCTCGACCTTGCTCACCGGCACGGGCGGCTTCGATGGCGGCGTTGAGGGCGAGCAGATTGGTCTGCTCGGCGATTGAGCGGATGGTGTCGAGAATCGACTGAATGTCGTTGCTGTCCTTTTCCAGTTGGGTCATGTCCTGGGCAGAGCGGGAGATCTCCGCGCTCAGTTGATCGACACTGGTCACCGCGTCGTCGATCTGCCGCTGACCTTCGCGAGCCTGGCGCTGACCGCTGTCTGCAGAGTCGGCGGCCTGGCTGCAGGAACGGGCCACTTCGTTGGCAGTGGCGACCATTTCGTGGAACGCAGTCGACACCATATCCACCGCCTCGCGCTGACGTCCGGCAGCCTCGGCCATGTCGTTGGAGACCCGCGTCGAGCTGGTGGAGCTGTCCAGAATCTTGGTGGCCGCCAGACCGATGTGCTGAATCAGCCCGCGAATCGCTGCAAGGAACTGATTGAACCAGTTCGCCAGTTGCGCGGTTTCATCCTTGCCGCGCACCGACAGACTCTTGGTCAGATCGCCTTCGCCCTGAGCGATGCCTTCCAGACCGCTGGCGACACCGCGAATCGGGCGCACGATCAGGGTGGCGAAACTGGCGCCGATGATCGCGAAGACCACCGCCAGAACCGCAGCAATCACGCCGATCAGCCAGGTCAGGCGGGTGGCGGAAGCCATGACTTCATCCTGTTTGATCAGCCCGATGAAGCTCCAGCCCAACTGATCGGAAGGGAACACGTTGGCCATGAAGTGCTCGCCGTTGATGTTGACCTTGATCAACCCGGGGCCGGCCTTAGCCAGTTGGTTGAAGCCATCGCCCAGTTCACCCAGCTTCTTGAAGTTGTGCTCGGGTTGCTTGGGGTCCACCAGCACCGTGCCGTTGTTTTCGATCAGCATCAGATAGCCGCTTTCGCCGAGCTTGATCTGCTTGACGATGCCGGTGAGTTGCTTGAGCGAAACGTCGATGTTGACCACGCCACCGGAGTTGCCGAGGGCGTTGTTCACCGCGCGTACGGTGCTGACCAGTACCGCGTCGTCGCCGGCCCAGTAATAGGCCTCGGTGCGCAGGGTTTTGCCAGGGTTGGCCTGGGCGGTCTTGTACCAGGGACGTTGGCGCGGGTCGTAGCTGGCCATTTTCGGATCGCCCGGCCAGAACGCGTAGCTGCCATTCGCCAGGCCGTAGGACACATAGGAATAGGCCGGATGGCTCTGGGCGATGCTGGCGAACAGGCTGAAAATCTGCTTGTCGACATCGTTCTGTGCGATCTCCGGCGCCTGAGCACTCATGTAGCTCTTGACGCCATCGCCGGCTGCGGTAACGACTGGATGCGCGGCCAGGTAGTCGACGTTCTGACTGATCCCTTCGAAAAACAACTGCATGGCGTTGGCGACCTGACGAATCTCCCGGCCGCTGCTGTCGACGAAATCGCTCTCGGCATCGCTTCTCAGGTTAATGATGACCATTGTCGCGACCAGGATGATCGGCAGACAGGCGATCACCGCGAAAGCCCAGGTCAATTTCTGTTTGATGTTCATCGGCGCTCCTGATTGTTCTTGAAATCACGCGTAAACGGCCACCATGGCTGGCAGCGGGGTCGATCAGGACAGTGCGATGGGGTATGCAAAACCGTCTGATGGTATGCCAATATCGGCTGTGCTGGTGATTTCTTGAGAGGGAATCAGGCGGAACGCAAACGCAGAATCCGTGCGCCATCAAACGGATCGGTCAGCCAGTGCCCGACCACCCCGAACGTCGCGTGCAACCGCTCCGGCGTCAGCACCTCGAACGGCGAGCCCAGCGCCACCAACCGCCCGCCGTCCATCACTGCCAGCCGATCACAGGCCAGCGCCTGATTGAGATCATGCAGGGCGATCACGGTGGTGACCGGCAGTTGATGCACGAGCCGCAGAATCGATAACTGCTGCTGGATATCCAGGTGGTTGGTCGGCTCGTCCAGCAGCAATATCTGCGGCCGCTGCGCCAGGGCGCGGGCGATGTGCGCGCGTTGCCGTTCGCCGCCCGACAGCGTGTGCCATGGGCGGTGTTTGAGGTGTTGCAGGCTGACGTCGGTAATCGCCTGGTCGACGATAAGACGGTCGCGGTCACTCCAGGGCGCCAGTGCCGACAGCCAAGGCGTGCGCCCCAGTTCGACGGCTTGCTCCAGGCTGATGGAGTCGGTGGTCTCGGCGTGTTGTTCGACCACGGCCAGGCGTTGGGCGATCTCCCGCCGCTGCAACGCTGCGAACGGTCGACCATCCAGCCGCACCTCGCCCCAGGTGGGCCTGGCAATTCCTGCCAGCAGCCTGATCAACGTGGATTTACCCGAACCGTTGGGGCCGACGATGCCCAGGTTTTCACCGGGGCGAATGGTCAGGCTGACTTCCTTCAGCAACTGCGCGCCCTTGACGCAATAACTCAGGTGGCAGGCGCTGAGCAGGCTGCCGAGCAGATCGGTGCTGGCGTTCATCGTGTGCTATTCCCGCGAATGAGGATCAGGGCAAACACCGGCGCGCCCACCAGTGCGGTGATCACGCCGATGGGCAGCACCTGCCCCTTGATCAAGGTGCGTGAAAGCACGTCGGCAGCGACCAGAAACAACGCACCGCTCAAGGCGCTCAGGGGCAGCACACGTTCATGGCGCACGCCGGCGATCATGCGTATGGCATGGGGGATGACCAGGCCGACGAAGCCGATGGAGCCGACGATCGACACCATCACCGCCGTCACCAGCGCAGCAGTGGCGATCAGGATCGTCTGGACCCGCCGTACCGGAATGCCCAGCGATGCGGCGGAGTCTGCGCCAAACGTAAACGCGTCCAGGGAGCGGCGATGCCACAGACAGACCAGCAAGCCGAACAGCACCACCGGCACCGAAAGGCTCACCGACGACCAGCGCACGCCACTGAGATTACCCAGCAGCCAGAACATGATGCCTCGGGCCTGCTCAGCATTGGCGGATTTGGTGATCAGAAACGAGGTCAGCGCGTTGAACAGCTGCGAGCCGGCGATGCCCGCCAGGATGATCTGACCTGCGGCGGTCTGCCCTCGCGACGAACGCGCGAGCAGCGCCACCAACGCGAAAGCGGCAATGGCCCCGACAAACGCGCCCGTGGACAGCGAAATCGCTCCGGCGCCCAGGCCAATGATCGCCACCAGCACCGCGCCGGTCGACGCCCCTGCGGAAATCCCCAGCAGATACGGATCGGCCAGCGGATTGCGCAGCAGCGATTGCAGGACCACTCCGGATATCGCCAGCCCCGCGCCACACGCCGCCGCGACGATGGCCCGGGTCAGGCGGTAGTTCCAGACAATGCCTTCGTCGATGGGGTCCAGCGGATAGCCGGCGGTCCATAGCTTGTTCGCCAGCACCTTGAGAATCACCGGCAAGCTGATCGACGTCTCGCCGATGGCGACGCCCGCAATGATCGCCAGCAACAATGCGGCGCTGACCCAAAACCCGTGGCCCAGCCAGCGCCGCACGCTCGAAGAAATCATTGCGCCTGGGTAGCCTTGGCCAGTTGCTCGATGCCGTCGAACAGGCGAACGCTTGATTCCATGGCGCTGGCGTCCATGATCACGATGCGGTTGTTCTTCACGGCGTCCATGTTGCGGGTGACCGGGTCGGACCTGAGGAAGGCCAGTTTTTTCTCGTGGTCGTCAGCGGGGAAGCGACGGCGGTCCATCCGCGCGATCACCAGAATGGTCGGGTTGGCCTTGGCGATGGTTTCCCAGCCCACGGTCGGCCATTCCTCGTCGGAATCGATAATGTTGCGCATGCCCAGGGTGTCGAGCATGAAATTCGGAATGCCTTTGCGGCCAGCGACATACGGGTCGGTGTTGAGGTCGGGACTGGAGAACCAGAACACCGCCGACACAGGCTTGCTGTCGTGGGTCCTGGCCTGCTCGACGGCGTTGGCGAGCCGGTCTTTGTAGCCGGCAATCAGCTGTTGGCCGCGGTCCTGCACATCGAATATCTCGGCGATCTGCGCGATGCTTTTGTACAGCGTGGCGATGCGGAATGCCTCAAGACGAGTGCCGTCGGCACCGACCAGATTGTTCTTGCCCTCGCAATCGGAGGGCAGGATGTACGTTGGAATCTTCAGGTCGTGAAACTGCTCGCGGGTGGCGACCGCACCTTGCGGACCGACCATCCATTCGAACTGCACCGGTACAAAATCGGGACGCTTGGCGATCACCGACTCAAAGCTCGGCGCGTTGTCCGCCAGGCGCTCGATTTTTGCGTTGGTGTCCTTGTATGGCGGCAGGACCTCGTTGAACCACAACGACGTGCCGACCACCTCTGAACTCAAACCGAGGGAATACAGCATTTCAGTCGCGGCCTGGCCAATGGTCACTGTTTTGTGTGGAGCCTGGGCGAAAGTCAGTGGCAGACCGCAGTTGTCAACGGTCAACGGGTAGTGAGTCGGGGCGGCGAGGGCAGTGGTCGACAGCGTCAGACCGGTGATCAGCAAGGCAAGGCGGCGCAGCGACATGAAGGGCTTCTCCAGTGAACCTGTTGGCCGACAGGGCTGGCACTGGAAAGCACATCCCGACTCGCCGCCGCCAAGGCTGGGCAAGTGCAGATCACGCATGAAAAACGTGCACGGGTGTCCTCCCCGGACACCCCGCCGGTAGTGATTGACGCTTGCCGGCAGGTCTCCTGACTGGCGCGTCATCGCCATGCTCCGGCCTTCCCGGGGTAACCCAGTGGCAATCGTGAAGCAGGGCTCAGCGCCTACAGTTGCGGGGACAGTTCCGTTTGAGCCGTGCAGCGCAGGGCTCGCGGATTCCCTATTAATTCCCAGTGGAAACCGGCGGCGGGGATACTAAACGATTTGCGCCACACCGGCGAATCTTCGAGGCCTAGGGTCAATCGAAACGCAACGGCCAGCCCACGACCTTCTTTGGACGCGGCGTCGCATAGGTGCGGACCTTGGAAGTCTTGAGCCCCAACCGCACCAACGATTCGGCCAGCGCCACTGCGGCCGTCACGCCGTCGACCACTGGCACACCGGCGCGGTCGCGAATCATCTGATCCAGCCCGGCCATGCCGCCGCATCCGAGGCAGATCACCTCGGCCTTGTCCTTGTTCACGGCTTCCACTGCCTGCTCGGCGATGGCTTCCAGCGCGCGGTCAGGCATTTCTTCCAGTTCCAGCACGCTCATGCCGCTGGCGCGAACCGAGGCGCAGCGCTCGTAGACTCCTGCGAGTTTCAGCCGGTCCTCGATCAACGGCACGGCGCGATCGAGCGTGGTCACGACCGAGTACTTGTGGCCCAGCAGCATGGCCAGGCTCGCGGCGGCCTCGGTAATGTCCACCACCGGAACCTCGAGCAACTCCTGCAAACCCTCGCGGCCATGCTCGCCATAACCCGCCTGGATCACTGCATCGTATGGCTGATCGTAGGACAGCACGCGGTCCATCACGGCAATCGCCGCCAGATAGCTTTCGAAATTGCCCTCCACCGACTCCGCACCGAAGCGCGGGGTCAGGCCGATGATCTCGGTGCCGGGGGATGCGACACTGCGCGCCTGTTCGGCGATGGTCTGGGTCATCGACTGGGTGGTGTTCACGTTGACGATCAAAATGCGCATGGGTGGAAGTCTCTCGCTTGCGTTCAATGCTGGGTATCTTGCACGGCAATGGCCTCGCCACTGACGTCTTTGAAGGTTTTACGACGGTCGGCCAGCAGCAGGTACAGCGCTGCGCCAATGGCCGCGCCCATCAGCCAGGAAAACGGCGACACCGATTCGAAGGCCGGCAGCAGGGCGGTGATGGTGGAAATGATCGCCGCTGGAATGAACGCCCAGACCGCCCGCAGGTTGACCCCGCGGGAGTAGTGATAGGCGCCTTTCGGATCTTCGGTATACAACTGCGGAACATTCACTCGTCCCTTGCGCAGCAGCCAGTAGTCGGCGGTGATCACCCCGTACAGCGGGCCGAGCAGGGCGCCAAGGCCCGACAGAAAATACACGATCACCACCGGGCTGTTGTAGAGATTCCACGGCAGAATCAGCACCGCTACGGTGGCGCTGAGCATCCCGGCGCGGCGGAAGGTCAGGTATCGCGGCGCCAGGCTGCTGAGCACGAAGGCCGGGGCGACGAAGTTGGCCATGATGTTCACGGCGACAGTCACGATCAGGAACGCCAGGCAGCCCAGCACCAGAAAGAAGGTATTAGGGATGGTCTTGATGATGTCGGTGGGGCTTTCGATGATCTGGCCGTTGATGGAAAACTGCGCGCCACAGATGATCACGGTGATGAAAGCGAACAGCAGCACGTTCACCGGCAGGCCCCAGAAGTTGCCTTTGCGGATGGTCTTCTTGCTCGGGGCCGAACGGGAGAAGTCACAGAAATTCAGAATCAGCGTGCCGTAGATCGCCAGCCACAGGGCGCTGCCGGCGAAAATGCTGCGCCACATCTGCACACCTTCCAGAGGCGCCTTGGTCGACCAGGCGATCTGGCCATTGGCCTGGGTGAACATCCACACGGCGAGGCTGGCCACGGTGAGCAGAATCACCGGGCCGGCGAACGCTTCGTAGCGTCGAACCATTTCCATGCCGTAGGCCAGAATCACGAACTGCACCACCCAAATGCTCAGGAAACACAGCCACCCGAGGGAGGAAAGACCCAGCCAGGCGTCGTGATCGTATTCGGCTAACGCGGGATCCAGCGCGGTCAGCAACACCCGCAGTACCACCGAGGCCAGATAGGTCTGAATGCCGAACCAGGCAATGGCGATCACCGCGCGGATCAGCGCGGGAATCTGCGCCCCGAAAATACCGAAGCTGACGCGACTGATAACGGGGAACGGCACCCCTGTCTTCTGGCCCATATCACCCGTCAGGTTCATGCACAGATAGACCAACACAGCGCCGATTGCCAGCGACAGCATGATTTGCCAGCCCCCAAGGCCCAGCGCATAAAGGCCGATGGCGAAGGAGTAGTTGGCAAGATTGTGTACATCATTGGTCCACAGAGCAAAAATACTGTATCCACCCCATGTCCTGCCCTCGGTTTTGCTGGGCGCTAGATCTTTGTTGTAAAGGCGGGGGCTGAGCGCCGGATGGTCGGCGAAAGAGGCACGGGCGGCGAGGGCTGGATCGAGGGTGTTGTCTACGGGCATGTTCAACAATCTCCGGCGCTATTTGTATTTGTTTTTGTATACAGTGCGCTGGCAAGACTAACTGAAATGACAGATGAGTCAACGAAGAGGTTACAGATTCGGGGATTTCAGATGTAAGGATGCGGTGAGGGCAATGATGGTTTCGGGTGAAGAAAGGAGGTCGTGTGGACGGGCGCTTGCTGGCGAAGTTGCCAGCACAGGCACCACTCTACTGTGCGCCAGACCTCTTCGCGAGCAGGCTCCCTCCCTCAGAGAGGGGCTTGTTCAGATGAATCGCATTCAGTCCTTCATCGGCACAGGCGCCTGAGGTGCAATGAACCCCTGATCACGCATTGCCTGCCAGAAACCGTGCGGCACTTGCGCATTGAGGGCCGCAACATCCTCTGCAATCCGCGACGGACGGCTCGCGCCCGGAATCACCGCCGCGACCAGTGGGTTGGCGAGCACGAACTGCAACGCCGCCGATTTGATGTCGACCTGGTACTGGCGAGCGATTTCCTGAATGTGCGCGACCTTGTCGAGCATCGCCTGGGGTGCGTCCTGATACTCGAAATGCTTGCCGCCCACCAGCACGCCGGAGCTGTAAGGGCCGCCGACGACGAACTCGGCGTTGTGCTCGCGGGCCTTGGCGAACAGGCGTTGCAGCGGTTGATCGTGATCCAGCAGCGAATAACGGCCAGCCAGCAGAAACCCGTCGGGTTGCGCTTCGGTCAGATCGAGGGTCAGCTCACAGGGTTCGACGCGATTGACGCCCAGCCCCCAGGCCTTGATCACGCCTTCTTCGCGCAGGCGGGTGAGGGTGCGGAAGGCGCCTTTGCGGGCCACGTTGAAGTGTTCGATCCAGTCGTCGCCGTGGGCGTCCTGGGCGACGTCGTGAACGAACACGACGTCCAGCCGGTCGGTGCCGAGCCGCTCAAGGCTGGCGGCGATGGAGCGCATCGTGGCGTCGGCGGAGTAATCGGTGATGATCTTGTTTTTCAGCCCGTAGCTGAACGGACCGCTGGCGGCTTCGGCGTTCAGTTCATCGGAGATCAGGCGGCCGATCTTGGTGCTGAGGGTGTATTGATCCCGAGGCACATGGGCCAGCGCCTTGCCCAGCCGTTGCTCGGACAGGCCCGCGCCATAGATCGGCGCCGTGTCGAAATAGCGAATGCCCTGGTCCCAGGCCGATTGCACGGTGGCAGCGGCTTCCTCTTCGCTGATTTCACGAAACATGTTGCCCAGTGGCGCGGCGCCGAAGCCGAGGCGGCCGATGATCTTGTCGTGCAGACTCATGAAGGTGTCCTGTCTGGGGTCATGGGAGAGCCGCGCTGGCGTGACTGCAAGGTAAGGTGGATCGCGCGGCGTTCAGTACTGATCGTTGATTGAAGCAGGAGTTCGTCGGTTGTGAGTCCCGGTCGCCATGCAACTTTTCAAGGCCCCAAGGCTTCCAACCTTTCAGGCCGCGTCGATTATCGGGAAAGGGAGGGCAGTAGATGAGCGAGCACATCGTCCACTTCCATTGTGGGGTCGATCAGACCAGCACTGAGCATTTCCGTGACCGCTGCCTGGAAGCCATCGGCAAGGGCGCCACCGGTCTGCTGCTGAACCTGTCCACGGCAGGCGGCAGTACTGCGCTGGGGTTCACGATCTACAACTTTCTCAAATCGCTGACGGTGCCGATTCGCGCACTCAACAGCGGCAATATCGAGTCCATGGGCATCGTCATCTACCTTGCGGCGCAGGAGCGGATTGCCTGCCCTCATTCGCGATTCCTGATTCACCCCATGACCTGGTATTTCAGCCAAAGCTCGGTTGATCATTCCAGGATGCGCGAATACCTGCGCAGCCTGGACAACGACCTGCAGCGCTACGTGAACATCTACTTGAGTGAAACCGAGGGCGCCGCGCATCCGCTGGACATCGGACGCTGCCTGTCAGCGGAAGAAAAAGTCATTCGCGCCGAAGACTCCCTGGGCTGCGGCATCGCCCATCGCGTCGAGCAGCTGCAGTTTGCCGACGACGCGGTGCACTGGACCGTCAGCGGGAGCTAAGCTCAACCTGTGAAACCGGGTCGTGACCGGCCCAGCTTGAATAAAGAGGAAACTGCCATGCACACCGATTCGCACAAGACCCCGGACACCGCACCCCAGCGCGCGACTCAGGCGCAAGAAGACGTAGAAGTGGACGTCGATAACGACCCCGGCAATGAGGACCCCGGGTCTCAGTTCGACCGGGACGCGACTGTGCCGCTGATCGATCCGGATAAATGAGAGAAGTGATTGCCTGACATGAAAGAGCGAGAGCTTTCGCCCTCGCTCGCTGCGCTGATCAACGAGAGTCGATCAGGATTTACGGCCTGCGCCGCCTTGTGGCATTTGACCACCTTTTTTGCTGGCGTCGTCGCGTTTCGCGTCTGACGTTTTTTGCCGGTCGTTAGCGACATTGCTGCCACCCGAAGCCTGGCCGCCTTTTTTGCCTGCGTCGGAGGCTTTCTGGCGATCGTTGGCGAAGTTGCCAGGGTTCGATTTTCCGGTGTTAGCCATGATTACGTACCTCTTGTTATGAGAAGGGCGAGTCATGTGGCTCGCATTATCTGGGATGAAACAAGCGGCACTTGGTTTAAACAATCGGCCACTTACCGGACAAACGGATGATGGCGGGATGGGATCAATTGCCCAGTTCATCTGACAGTTGCGAACACGATCGCAACGCAGCGCGCCATCTCACATATGCACTTCGACTGCCAGGGGCAGATGGTCGGACAGATGCGTCCACGGGCGCGTGCCGAGGATTTTCGGGTTGTGGCTGGTGGCGTTGCGCAGGTAGATGCGGTCCAGCCGCAGCAACGGGAAGCGCGCCGGGTAGGTCTTCGCCAGCCGCCCAAGATTGTGTTCGAACGCCTCATGCAGGTACTGGCAGCGGCCCAGGCGCTTGTTGCCCTGCAACTGCCAGTCATTGAAGTCGCCGGCGATCACCACCGGCGCGTGCTCGGGTAGCGAATCCAGCAGTGAACACAGCAAGTCCAGCTGCAACTGACGGTGGCTTTCCAGCAGGCTCAGGTGGACGCAGATCGCATGCACCTCCTCATGCCCCGGCACTTGAAGCACGCAATGCAACAGGCCGCGACGTTCGGGGCCGGTGATCGAGACATCCAGATTGCGGTAATGCAGGATCGGGTACTTGGACAGCAGCGCGTTGCCGTGGTGGCCGTCCGGGTACACCGCATTACGGCCGTAGGCAAAATCGCTCCACATGCTGTCGGCGAGAAATTCGTACTGCGACATCACAGGCCAGTCGTGATAGCGGGCCGCATGGCGATCATGGCCGCCGAGGACTTCCTGCAGAAACACCAGATCGGCGCCGGTACTGCGTACCGCTTCGCGCAACTCGGGCAGGATGAAGCGACGGTTCAGCGCGGTGAAGCCCTTGTGGGTATTGACGGTCAGCACCCGCAGGCGGTGAACATCGCGCGTGCCGGCCATGTTCAAGGGCGGGACACTGATGCCGGAAGGGTCGCAGGTCACTTGCACGCTCCTGTGCAAAGGGGATGTGCTATTTCCGACCGATGCGGGTTCCGGCAGTTCAGCTTTTTCTGGCTGAATCTGACCGCGGCTTGATCACAGCCGCGTGTCTACGGCGGGACGTCGCGCCAGCAGCAGCGTCAGGCCCAGCGCGAGAATCGACAGCAGCGCTGCGAAAAAGAAAATCCAGCCGTAACCCATGCCCAGTGCGATAGCGCCCATCAACGGGCCGGAGATCGCCAGTGCCAGATCGAAGAACACGGCATAGGCGCCAAGGCCGGCGCCACGGCTGCTGTTGGGTACCTGCTTGATCGCCTCCACGCCAATGGCCGGATAGACCAGAGACAGGCCAAAACCGGTCAGACCCGCGCCGATCAAGGCCACCGTGGTGGTGGGCGAAAGCCACAGCAGGGTCAGGCCGATGGTCTCCACCGACATGCAGGTGATCGCCGAGCGGAAGCCGCCGAAACGGGTGATCGCATTGATGAAGAACAGCCGCGCCACGATGAAGCAGACGCCGAACACGGTCAGGCACCACGCCGCGCCTTCCCACCCGCGGTTGACGTAATACAGGGTGATGAAGGTGGTCAGGGTGCCGTAGCCGATGGACGACAGCGTCAGACTCAGACCATAGGGCGCGACTCGCCCGAAGACCGACCAGAACGCCATGCGCTCACCCCGAACCACGGGAACCGGTGGCTTGTTGCGAATCAGCAGCAGCGCGCCAGCCGAAAGTACCGTAAGTACCAGCCCCAGGCTGACGAAGCCCAGCGCGTCGACCATCACCACGCCCAACGGCGCACCGATGGCAATGGCGCCATAAGAGGCGATGCCGTTCCAGGAAATCGACCGGGCCGTGTGTTCCGCGCCCACTTGGCCGATGCACCAACTGATGGTGCCGACGCCGATCAGCCCCTGAGAGCCGCCGAGGATCAGCCGGGCGATGACCAGAATCACCAGACTGGCACTGGCGAAACTCTCCAGCAGGATGGCCACGACCGTCAGCACGCCACTCAATGCGATCCCTGTCAGCCCGTAAACGATGGCCCGTTTGGTGCCGATGGTGTCGCATATCCGGCCAGCCACCGGCCGGCTGAGCAACGTCGCTAGGTACTGTGAACCGATCACCAGACCCGCCACCACGGCGCTGAAACCGAGCTGGTTATGCACGTAGCCGGGCATGACGGCGATCGGCAGGCCGATGCACAGGAAGGCGACGAAGGTATAGAAAACGATGGAAACGATTTGCAGAGTAATCGCCATGGAGCTGGCGTTATGGGGCGGCGTATCGGGCGGCAGGGCGGCAGACATGGGACTCTTCGCTGGAGCGGTGGGAGTGCGTCATCATCGCCCGTGATGCAGAGAAATGAAAGCAGGCTAACGAGTTATAACGCGGTCGGACATTCTTCAGCTGCCCGGCGACTTCGGTAAACCCCGAACAATAAAAAAGGCCGCACGATCACGCGTGCAGCCTTCTGGGTTGGCTTCGTCAACTCACTCGCTGGCAACTTCCACTTTGCGCGGTGCCATGAAGTACAGCCAGGTCAGGGCGATGAAATACATCGCCGGGATCAGGGTGAACAACACGTTGTAGTTGTTGTTGGTCGCAGTCAGCACCGCACCGACGATCTGGGTCATGAACATGCCGCCAATCGCCGCGCACATTCCGCCGAAACCGAAGACAGTACTCATCATGTGCTTGGGCGTGTAATCCATCACCAGGCTCCAGATGTTCGCGGTCCAGGCCTGATGCGCGCCGACCGCCAGCGCGATGGCCAGCACCGCCACCCACAAGCCGCTGGCATTGGCGGCGAACACCACGCAAATGATGGTCAAGGCGAAGATCAGCATCGACAAAAGACGCGAGGTGGTCGCCCGCATGCCACGGCCGATCAGCCACGACGACAGGATGCCACCACCGATGCTGCCGAAGTCGGCGGTCAGCCAGATCAGGATCAGCGGAATGCCCATCTGGGTCACGCTGATGCCCAGGTTGTATTGCTGATTGAGGAACGGTGGCAGCCAGTACAGGTAGAACCAGAACACCGGCGCCGTCATGGCATAGGCCAGGGCGAAGGCCCAGGTGCCGCGCATTTTCAGGATCTGCGAGAACGGCACCTTTACTTGCGCAGGCTCTGGCTCGCCGGCCTGATTGATGTAGTCGAGTTCACTCTGGCGAACCGTCGGATGCTCTTCAGGGTTGAAGTACTTCAGGCGCCACATGATCACCCATATCAGACCCAGCGAGCCCATGCAGATAAACGCAGCCTGCCAGCCCCAGACGGTCAGGATCAGCGGCAGCAGCGCAGGGGTGACCATCGCGCCGACGTTGGTCCCGGCATTGAAGATCCCGGTGGCCACGGCGCGCTCGCCAGCGGGGAACCACAGGCGGGTGGTCTTGACGCAGGCGGGGTAGTTGGCGGCTTCGGTCAGCCCAAGAATGAAGCGACAGACCATGAAGCCCGCTGCCGAGGTCGCCAGGCCATGGGCGCCTGTCGCGAAGCTCCAGAGCAACACCGCGAGGAAGAACGCGCGCTTGACCCCGACTTTGTCGATGAACCGACCCTGCAACAGAAAGCCGACGGCGTAGCCGACCTGAAACCAGAAATTGATGTTGGCGTAATCCATGGCGGTCCAGCTCATCTGTTTGGCCAGGATCGGTTGCATCACGCCTAGTGCGGCGCGGTCGATGTAGTTCAGGGTGGTGGCGAAGAACACCAGGGCCAGCATGCCCCAGCGGGTCTTGCCGACAGCGAGGGCGCCGCGGATCTTTTCACCGATCCCGGCATGAGGATGCACAGGGGTGGCTGCGGCCGGCGCAGGCGAAGCAGGGTATGAGCGCATGAGCATTTAACCTGTCTTGGAATTGTTATGGTTTTGTCTGTTTATCGCTACACCGATGTAAGGCGGCATCGGCTGAAACGGTGTTCCTTGTCCGACAATGTGGAGATGATGGTGGAGCGCGTCGGCAGGAGCGTCAATTGACTCAAAACGCTTTTGGGCGATTATCGAACACAAAACTAACCGGTCCGTACATTTAAATTGCGGTGACAGGATACCGGGAGAATAATCGCTTTAACACCTGAGCATCAGCTGAAGAACTGTCCGCCGGGTGCAATCAACCAGGAGTCAGAACATGCAGCGTTCGATTGCCACCGTATCCTTGAGCGGTACCCTGCCGGAAAAACTCGAAGCCATTGCCGCGGCCGGCTTCGATGGCGTGGAGATCTTTGAAAACGACCTTCTTTACTACGATGGCAGCCCGCGCAACGTACGGCAGATGTGCGCCGACCTCGGCATCGCCATCACGTTGTTCCAGCCGTTTCGCGATTTCGAGGGGTGCCGACGCGATCGCCTGCAACGCAACGTCGACCGCGCCGAGCGCAAATTCGACCTGATGCAGGAACTGGGCACCGACCTGGTCCTGGTGTGCAGCAACACGGCAGCCGACTCCCTGGGCGATGAAAACATCCTGCTGGACGATCTGGCACTGCTGGCCGAACGGGCCGGCGCTCGCCAGCTGCGAGTGGGTTATGAAGCCCTGGCCTGGGGCCGCCATGTGAACACCTGGCAGCAGGTGTGGAACCTGGTGCGCCAGGTGGATCATCCGGCCCTCGGCGTGCTGCTCGACAGTTTTCACACGCTGTCGCTCAAGGGCGACCCGAGCGCCATCGCCGAGATTCCGGGTGACAAGATATTCTTTGTGCAGATGGCCGATGCGCCGGTGCTGGCGATGGACGTGCTGGAGTGGAGTCGGCATTTTCGCTGCTTCCCCGGCCAGGGCGAATTCGATCTGCCGGGTTTCCTCGCACCGATCCTGAAGAGCGGCTACACCGGCCCCCTGTCGCTTGAGATCTTCAACGACGGATTCCGTGCGGCGCCCACTCGCGCCAATGCTGCCGACGGCCTGCGTTCGCTGTTGTATCTGGAAGAGAAGACCCGCCTGCTGCTTAAGCGCGAAGAACGTGCCGTTGAGCCAGAGTTGCTGTTCAGCCCGCCTGCGGCCGGCACTTATGATGGCGTCGAATTCCTCGAGTTCGCAGTGGACGACGCTCAAGGTGCGCGTCTGACGGGCTGGCTGGAAAACCTCGGTTTCGCCAAACTGGGGCAGCATCGCTCCAAGGCCGTGAGCTTGCTGGGGCAGGGCGACATCAAGATCGTGCTCAACGCCGAGCCTTACTCTTTCGCCCACAGCTTCTTCGAATCCCATGGCCCGTCGCTGTGCGCCACGGCATTGCGGGTCGAAAACGGCAACGCCGCGCTGGAGCGTGCGCGTCAATACAAGGGCCAGCCGTATCGTGGGCTGGTGGGACCCAACGAGCGGGAAATCCCGGCGGTACGCGCGCCGGATGGCAGCCTGATCTACCTGGTCGAGCCTTCTGCGCCGGGCCATTCGATCTACGACAGCGATTTCAATGTCACCGCTCAGGCGCCGACAAGCGCTGGTTTGCAGCGAATCGACCACATGGCGATGGCACTGCCAGCCGACAGTCTCGACAGCTGGGTGCTGTTCTATAAAACCCTGCTGGATTTCGAGGCCGACGACGAAGTGGTGTTGCCCGACCCGTATGGCCTGGTGAAAAGCCGGGCGCTGCGCAGCCGCTGCAGTACCGTGCGCCTGCCGCTGAACATCTCGGAAAACCGCAACACGGCCATTTCCCACGCGCTGTCCAGTTACCGGGGTTCGGGCGTGCACCACATCGCGTTTTCCTGCGACGACATCTTCGCCCAGGTGGCGCGGGCGAAAGAGGCGGGCGTGCAGTTGCTGGACATCCCCCTCAACTATTACGACGACCTGGCGGCACGCTTCGATTTCGACGACGAATTCCTCAGCGAGCTGGCGTATTACAACGTGCTGTACGACCGCGATGCCAACGGCGGCGAGCTGTTTCACGTGTACACCGAAGCGTTCGACGACCGGTTTTTCTTCGAGATCCTGCAGCGCAAGAACGGCTATGTCGGATACGGCGCGGCCAACGTCGCCGTGCGTTTGGCGGCGATGGCCAAGTCCCGCAGCGGGGCGTCGCGGCAGGCGAGACTCTGATCGGCTGAGGGCCATACTGGCATATGCCACTTCCGTAACGCGGCGGTGCGGCTCATAATCGCGGGATTCCACCGTGGTCGTGAGCCAAGCATGAAAAATGTCGACGACACCCTCGCCGAAGCGCCCGTAGAGGCGCCACGCAAGAGCCGCAAGAACAATCCGGAAAAAACCCGCGACGGCATCCTTCAGGCGGCCGTCGCCGAGTTCGTCGCCCAAGGCCTGTCAGGCGCCAGGGTCGACGCCATCGCCGAACGCACGCAAACCTCCAAGCGGATGATCTACTACTACTTCAACAGCAAGGAGCAGCTGTATACGGAGGTACTGGAGAAGTTGTACGGCGACATCCGCAACACCGAAAGCAGCCTGAAACTCGACGTGCTGGCGCCCATGGAGGCGATTCAGCGGCTGGTCGAGTTCACCTTCGATCACCATGACCGCAACGTCGATTTCGTGCGAATCGTCTGCATCGAAAACATCCACAACGGCGACAACGTCAAGCAGTCGCCCACGATTCGCGCGCTGAGTCAGCACGTCCTGCAGGCCCTGGACGAGACCCTGCGCCGTGGCGAGAAGGAAGGAATATTCCGCCCGGGCGTGCAAGCGGTGGATCTGCACATGCTGATCAGCTCGTTTTGCTTCTATCGCGTCTCCAACCGCCACACCTTCTCGGAGATCTTCCAGATCGAACTGGAGGACCGCGAAGTGAAGGAGCGCCACAAGGCAATGATCAGTGATTCGGTGACGCGTTATCTGGCGCCCTGAAACAAATCGTCTGCAAGGCCTGCAGCTGCCATCGCTGCCGTCGTGACCTGCGGCGTCTCCCACAGGGACGGCGAAAAACTTCCAGAGCCGCGTCGCTTTTGAGCTTGCTTCTAAGCGCGCTAGCCGCCGTTGGGCCAGGGATGGCCGGTCGGCGGCGTGTCCCCGGAGCAATTACCACTGCGCCACCACCGGCAGGCCTAACCGCCGCAGATGTTTATTTCAGTCATCCAACGACCGAAAAAACGCCTGCATCCGCTCGGCATCGGCCTTTTCCCCGGTGAACAGCTCAAACGCCTTCACCGCCTGAAACACCGCCATCCTGCTGCCGTCCAGCGTACGGCAGCCCAACCGACGAGCGTGGGCGAGCAGTTCAGTTTCCAGCGGAAAATAAATGATCTCCGCGACCCACAACTGCGCGCGCAGCAACTCTGGTGGCAATGGCGTACCTGGGAGCTTGGCCATCCCCACCGGCGTGGTATTGACCAATCCGTCAGCCTTGGCCATGGCCGTCGGGAGATCATGACCGACCTGCGCACGGCCGGCGCCGAAATGAGCGTTCAAGTTGTCGACCAGACTTTGTGCCCGGGCCGGGTCAACCTCGAAAATACTCAGCTGTTCAACACCTTCGCTGAGCAGCGCATGGGCCACAGCGGCGCCAGCACCGCCTGCGCCCAGCTGCACGACCCGCCCGCGTGAGACATCTCCCAATCCTCGTCGGAACCCTTCGGCAAACCCCAGACAATCGGTGTTATGGCCAATGCGCTTGCCATCCTTGAACACCACCGTATTCACCGCCCCGATGCAGCGCGCTTCCTCGGACAACTCGTCGAGCAGCGGCAACACCGCCTGTTTGCACGGGAACGTGATGTTCAGACCCGTGAAGCCGCAGCGCTGGGCGCCATCGACCAATTGTGGCAAGGCGGTGATGTCGAGTCTCAGGGCGTCCAGATCGATAATTCGGTAGAGATAGCGCATGCCCTGCGCATCACCTTCGTGCTCATGCAGTGAGGGCGTGCGGGAGGCTTGAATGCCAGCGCCGATAAGACCCGCGAGAATGGAAGGTTGTTTAGCGTTTGACGTCATGGCGATCCGCTCTTGTTATTCGGCTGCTCAGGGAAGGGTGGCAGACATGATCAAAATGTACCAGATAGTTAATTCTATAGAAGCCCTGATTATCGGCGCCTTGAGCAATCCGTTCGATAATCGAACGATTCATTTTTGCCCTCGCTGATGAGGCGATTTGGCGCTGCGCGAAACAGTTTGAAACAGGTACCCTAGAGCGCTGCTGCCACGGAATAAACAAGGAAATGCGCTGATGTCGCAACGCCAATCGACGCTGATCGCTCTGCTGGTGGCGGTCACGTTTTTCATGGAAAACCTCGACGCCACGGTGATCGCCACCGCATTGCCGCAAATGGCCAAGACCTTTGGCGTCGCCGCCGTGGACCTCAACATCGGCATGAGCGCCTACATGCTGGCGATCGCGGCATTCATCCCCATCAGCGGCTGGCTGGCCGACCGCCTGGGGTCACGGCTGGTGTTTGGCAGCGCAATCGTCCTGTTCACCGTTTCGTCGCTGCTGTGTGGCATCAGCACCAGCCTCGATGGCTTTGTCGCCGCCCGTGTCCTGCAAGGCATCAGTGGGGCAATGATGGTCCCGGTGGGGCGTCTGGCGGTGATGCGCGCCACCGAGAAGAAGGATCTGGTGCGGGTGATTTCGCTGATCACCTGGCCCGGCCTGGTGGCGCCAGTGCTGGGCCCGCCATTGGGCGGTTTCATCGTCACCCATGCGTCATGGCCATGGATTTTCTATCTCAATCTGCCCTTGGGCCTGCTGGCGCTGATCGCCACCTGGGTGCTGATCCCCAAGCGAAACGAAGTCAGCCAGCGCGCTTTCGATGTGCTCGGTTTCATCCTGCTCGGCGTCGCCTGCACGGCACTTCTGTACGGCATGGAGATGCTCGGCCAGGGCCGCTCCAGCCAATGGCCGGGGCTATCGCTCACCAGCGTCGGCGTGATCAGCGGTGCGTTGGCCTGGGCGCACATGCGCAGGCGCAGCGAGCCGCTGATGAACGTCAGCGTGATCGGCATTCGCACCTTCAGCGTCAGCCTGTTCGGCGGGTCGCTGTTTCGGATCGCCATCAGCACCTTGCCGTTTCTGCTGCCGTTGATGTTCCAGCTAGGGTTCGGTTTGTCGGCATTCGATTCGGGTCTGCTGGTGCTCGGCGTGTTCGCCGGCAACCTGGCGATGAAACCGTTCACCAGCGCAATCATGCAGCGCTGGGGCTTCCGGCCGGTGCTGATGGTCAACGGTGTCATCGGTGTGCTCGCCATAACGGCCTGTGCGTTGCTCAATGAACAGATGGGCTGGGCATCGATTCTGCTGATCCTGTTCATCGGTGGACTGTCCCGCTCGATGCAATTCACCGCGTTCAATACCCTGGGCTTCGCCGATGTGCCCAAGGCGCAGATGAGCGACGCGTCGACCATGTTCAGCATGTTTTTCCAGCTGAGCATGGGGCTGGGCGTAGCCGTCGCCGCTTTGCTGCTGCGTGGCTCGATGTATCTGCATGGCAACGATGGCCAGGCGGTCACCGGGGATTTCCAGCTGACGTTCCTCTGGGTAGCGCTGATTGCCCTGCTGGCGTTGCTGGATAACCGACGCCTGTCTGCCGAGTCCGGCGCGGCGGTGTTGCAGCGCAAGACCTGACAATGAACTGTTTTGGCTAAACGAGGTGCGGCAAGCCACGCCGCAAAACGTCTGTGGATTACGGCACTGTCCAAAACCACCATCACCGATGCGCGCTTTGACTATTGCCCATCGCGGCCACAGGGCGGAGTATTTCGGCAGGTGGGCAACACACGCCAACAACAATAAAAGTGTAAGGAAGACACCATCATGCAGATCGAAGGCAAGGTATTTCTGGTCAGTGGCGGCGCATCCGGTCTGGGCGCGGCCACGGCGCAGATGCTGATCGAGGCGGGCGCCAGGGTGATGCTGGTCGACGTCAACGCCCAGGCGCTAGAGGCGCAGGTACGAAAGCTGGGTGTCAATGCACGCGCCAGCGTCACCGACATCACTCAGGAAGTTGCAGCCAAGGCTGCGGTCGACCAGGCCATGGCGGCGTTCGGCCAGATCAACGGCCTGATCAACTGCGCGGGTATCGTCGGTGCGCAAAAGATTCTCGGCAAGGAAGGCCCTCATGGGCTGGACACTTTCAGCAGGGTCATCAACGTCAATCTGATCGGCAGCTTCAATCTGCTACGTCTGGCTTCAGCTGCGATTGCCGAGGGCGCCGTCGACGAAGGGGGCGAGCGCGGCGTGATCATCAATACCGCCTCCGTTGCGGCCTTCGATGGCCAGATCGGCCAGGCAGCCTATGCGGCCTCCAAAGGCGCCATCGCCAGCCTGACTCTGCCCGCCGCCCGCGAACTGGCGCGCTTCGGCATCCGCGTCATGACCATCGCCCCCGGCATTTTCGAAACCCCGATGATGGCAGGCATGACCCCGCAAGTACGCGAAAGCCTGTCTGCCGGCGTTCCATTCCCGCCACGGCTCGGCAAACCCGAGGAATACGCGGCGCTGGCGCGCCACATCATCGAAAACAGCATGCTCAATGGCGAGGTGATCCGTCTCGACGGCGCCTTGCGCATGGCGGCGCGCTAATCGAGGAGGTTGCACATGTCACTCAACAAACGCCAAACGCAGATCGAAGACCCGGTGGTCATCGTCAGCGCCGTGCGTACGCCCATGGGCGGCTTTCAAGGCGACCTGAAAAGCCTGACCGCCCCGCAACTGGGCTCGGCGGCCATTCGCGCGGCAGTGGAACGCGCCGGCCTGAGCCCGACAGATGTCGAGCAAGTGCTGTTTGGCTGCGTCCTGCCCGCAGGGCTCGGCCAGGCGCCAGCACGGCAGGCGGCACTGGGCGCAGGCCTGAGCAACGGGACTTTGTGCACGACCCTGAACAAAATGTGCGGCTCAGGCATGCAGGCTGCGATCATGGCCCACGACCTGTTGCTCGCCGGCAGTGCTGATGTGGTGGTCGCGGGCGGTATGGAAAGCATGTCCAACGCGCCGTATCTCCTGGACAAAGCCCGTAGCGGCTATCGCATGGGCCACGGTCAGGTGATCGACCACATGTTCTACGACGGTCTGGAAGACGCTTACGAACGTGGCCGCCTGATGGGCACATTCGCCGAAGAGTGCGCCTCGTTCGAAGGCTTCAGTCGCGAGGCTCAGGATGCCTTTGCCGTGGCGTCTCTTACCCGCGCGCAGGACGCGATGAAAGAAGGCCGATTCGACGCGGAAATCGTTCCGGTGCAGGTCACGGTGGGCAAGGAGCAGAAAGTCATCCGGCAGGACGAGCAACCGCCCAAAGCCCGGCTCGACAAGATTCCCGGCTTGAAACCCGCCTTTCGCCAAGGCGGAGCGGTGACTGCTGCCAATTCCAGCTCGATTTCCGATGGTGCTGCTGCACTGACCCTGATGCGCCAGTCGCAAGCTCAGCGTCGCGGGCTCAAGCCGCTGGCGGTGATTCGTGGACACGCGGCTTATGCCAATCAACCGGGGCTGTTTCCGACGGCGCCCATCGGCGCCATCGAAAAACTCATGAGCAAGACCGGTTGGTCGCTGGGCGAGGTGGACCTGTTCGAGATCAATGAAGCATTTGCCGTGGTGGCGCTCGTGACCATGAGCAAGCTTGAATTGCCCCATGACAAAGTCAACGTCAACGGCGGTGCCTGCGCATTGGGACACCCCATTGGCGCCTCGGGTGCACGGATTCTGGTGACCTTGCTCTGCGCCCTGAAACAACGTGGCTTGCAGCGGGGCGTTGCGGCGATCTGCATCGGCGGCGGCGAGGCCACTGCCATGGCGATTGAAATCATTTAATTCAATTAAATCATTGAATTACATCATTTAGTTAAAGCTGGGTGATGTGATTTCCAGCTTTTTACGAAAATCCATAAATGGGCGTATAACAATGAGTTACACGACAATCCTCAAAGATATTCAAGGTCGCGTTGCGCTGATCACGCTCAATCGCCCGGAAGCGCTGAACGCGCTCAATTCACAGCTGATCAGCGAGTTGAACCATGCTCTCGATGAACTGGAAAGTAATCGAGAGATCGGCTGCATTGTTCTCACAGGCTCCGCCAAGGCCTTCGCCGCTGGCGCCGATATCAAGGAAATGGCCGAACTCAAATACCCGCAGATCTACCTGGACGATCTGTTCAGTGACAGCGACCGAGTGGCGAATCGGCGCAAACCGATCATCGCTGCTGTCGCAGGCTTCGCCTTGGGTGGCGGCTGCGAACTGGCATTGATGTGTGACTTCATCCTGGCGGCGGACAACGCGAAATTCGGTCAGCCCGAGATCAAACTTGGGGTGCTACCGGGTATGGGCGGCACTCAGCGCCTGACTCGGGCGGTGGGCAAGGCCAAGGCCATGGAAATGTGCCTCACCGGGCGCATGATCGATGCAGTGGAGGCGGAGCGCGCCGGGCTGGTGGCGCGCATCGTGCCTCAGGACCAATTGCTGGAAGAAGCTCTGAAAGTGGCACGGACCATTGCCGCCAAGTCGTTGCCAGTGGCAATGATGGTCAAGGAAAGCGTGAACCGCGCCTTTGAGGTGAGCCTGGCCGAAGGTATCCGCTTCGAGCGGCGGGTATTCCACGCAGCCTTCGCCAGCGAAGACCAGAAGGAAGGCATGGCGGCTTTCATCGAGAAACGTGATCCGGCGTTCAAGAACCGCTGATGGATCATCGGCGACGGGTTACGCCGGGCCCGGCACGATCGCTGTAGCCGGGCGTTGCTGGAAAACGCTGTGCAGGGTCCGGCAATGGCCTGGATGGACCAGGCACAGCGTGGCTTTGTCGTGTCTGTAGAGTTGCAACAATCGCATGTACTGGGCCGGGCGCAGGCCCAGCCAACCCTCGGCATCGGTCTTGCCTTCGAACAGGATGTCTTCGGCGCCGATCCGCGCCAGATAGGCGAGATCCGGCGTCGGCATGCGCACGATGTACCAGGTGCACGAGGCCAGAGGCTGTTGCGCATTGGCGGGATGCAGCAATTGCAGGTCCAGAGCGACGTCGCCTCGCGCGACATCGCCAGAGAGCGCGTCATCCGGTGCATCTGGCGGTACCAGCGGTGTGTAATGAATGCCGGATTCGGTAATGCTCAAGGTTGCCCGCCCCGTGTGCAGCATCATCGGGGCGTGACTGTCGATCTGCAGTCGTTCATCGGTATGCAGCTGTAACAGGGGTTCCACCGCTTCGAGGGCAATGCCGTCGACCTGCAACGTGCGAGTCAGTCGGGTGGCAAGAGGCGCGTCGGCGAAAGCGCCACAGATCACCGGCTGGTCTGGATCGCCTTCGAAAAATCTGACGTGAAGCCGCGTGCCGGACCTGTGCTCGCTCACAGTGCCCACGACCCTTGCCCAGCTGTCGTCTCCGCCGTTGGCAGGGTGTTGCGCCTGCCAGTCGTAGCGAATCCTGACGCGCCCCTGGGTGTCGGCCAGGTCGTCGGTCTGAACGGCCAGGGATACGTCGGTGACATTGGGCTTGTGGTGTTGCAGCGAAGGGCGAAACGGCATTGTCCACGGAATGACTTGAAAGCGGTTGGCGTAACTCGCCAGCACGGGTTTATCAAGTCTGGCGGGAGGTCTGACGAGGGTGGAGGGCGTCTGGTTGGCGGTGGCGATCGCCTGGAGCACCTCGATCACATTCCTCGAAGAGCAATGGCGCAGAGGCGCCAACTGCTTTCCCGAATGCTGGACCTCCGTCAGCAGCCATTGATCATTTAACGCCGTATCGGGATGTCCTTCCACACGGGCTATCTGGCCACTGCGCAACGAGGGCTGACGGCTGGCACCCATAATGTCTCGACGCTCGCAGCGATAGCGTTGCAGTTGTCGCTCACTGAGCTGCCGGTGCCGTCCCGCCATGCCGTCCGACCGGGACAGGGACCAGCGCTGGTTGTCCGCATGACTGTCCACAGGCGCAGGCGTCGATGACGGCGGGGCGTAATGTTCGCCCGCGTGGCTGCTGTAGCTGTTGCGAATGGAAAAATGCTCGGCGAGATGGTCGACGTGGACCGCTGATGGCGATTCGGGAAAGGCTGCAGGATCGTCGGAAAACACCAGCACATGGCGATTGTGGTGATGCTCGAAGCGATAACTGATGCCTTCCTCCTCGCACAGTCGATGCAACAGGTGCAGGTCGCTTTCATCGTATTGCACGCAGTGTTCGCGGGCGGGGTAGAGCCCCGTCAGCTGCTGAAAACGAAATGCGTCTTCGCCCAGCCCGTGGTCATGCAGCAGACGCACAATGATCTGCGGCGCACTCAGTCCGTTATGGGTCCTGCGGCGGATCCTTCCCTCCAGCCGCTGCACTGAGGGTGCCAGGCGCAGGCGATAAAGGCTCATGTCCACGCCGCGATACAACCGCCGCAGCGTGTATACCTCGCCGTGCACCTCATGGGCGTCGTCGGGGGCCGAACCCATCGTCAGCAACGCGCTCCGATGCAGCAGGCTGGCGCAGTTCAGCGCAGGGTCGGGGCTGATCAGATCGACATCGAAGCAGAAGGGGGCGTTCAGGCGGTCGCGGCCGTTGACGCCGATTACTTGCAGATCGGCCGGGCTGTCGGCGATGGCCAAGGTCATTACCACGTGCTGATCTTCGCGCATCTGCTGTTTCACCTTGAAAATTCGAGGCGCAGAGGGTACGAAAAGCGACAGGACAAAAGGGCGACTTCGGAATTTTCGGAAACGGACTACAGGCCCGGTTTGAATATCTTGGGTGTTGTGGTGATGTTTTCCTCGAAACTTATCCTGTTTCGTTTGATCGACGGCAGCACGGCGGGGGTTTCATCTGGCGCTATCGCGTATAAAATGCGCCGGGCGCCATGGATCTGCATCGGCGTGTCATCATCGGTCACCATTTTCAGCATTCATCGTCAGCGTCCCGGCGCGCCACGTCGGGGCGACAACGACGATTTATCGCCATCGGAACAAGAGAGCAATCATGGGCGCACAGTGGAAGGTCAAACACAAAGAAGCAGCAGCCAACGCCAAAGGGCGGATTTTCGGCAAGCTGTCCAAGGAAATCATGATTGCCGCGCGTTCCGGCGCTGATCCTGAAATGAACGCTCGCCTGCGTCTGGTGGTCGAGCAGGCGAAAAAAGCCTCCATGCCCCGCGAAACCCTGGAGCGGGCGATCAAGAAGGGCGCGGGTCTGACCGGCGAGCACGTGCATTTCGAGAAAGTGACCTACGAGGGTTTCGCGCCGCACAAGGTGCCGGTGATCGTCGAGTGCCTGACCGACAACGTCAACCGCACCGTCGCCGAAGTCCGTGTGTTGTTCCGCAAGGGCCAGATGGGCGCAGCGGGCTCGATCACCTGGGACTTCGACCATCTGGGCATGATCGAAGCAGCTGGCGACGGCAAGACCGACCCTGAAGAGGCAGCCATCGAGGCTGGGGCGCAGGATGTCGAGGCTGGCGATGAGGGGGTGACCGTGTTCTACACCGAACCGACCGATCTGGACGCCGTCTGCAAGGCGCTGCCGGAGTTCGGCTTTACCGTGGAGTCGGCGAAGATCGGCTTCCGCCCGAAAAACCCGGTGGAAGGCCTGAGCGACGAGCAGATGGCGGAAGTCGAGGCCTTCCTGGAAGCGATCGACAGCCACGATGACGTGCAGAACGTCTATGTAGGGCTGGCGGGCTAATCAGCCTGATTCGGTCCTGCAGTAGCACGGCTCGCCGGCGCTTGCGAATTCAAAGTCGCCACCGCCGGCAAGCCGTGCTGCTACAGTCCTGTGTGCAGGCTGCATTCAGCTGCTCAGCCTGATATGCCATCCGCGGCGAGCCGTTGTTCGATTTCGGCAAAACCCGGACGGCTCGCTACATCTCCCTGCACACAACGTGTCTGCAACTCGCGCAACGCCGCGGTTTCACCTTCATCCCCCTCGCAGCACGCCAGCAGCTCCCCTAGCAGAATGCCGAAAGCGCGTACTTCGATGCGCTGTAAGATCTGTCCTGTCTCTTCGTCGGGGTAAAACGCCGCTGCGCCGAAATCTCCCAGAAGACTCTCGCCGGTTTCTTCCCAGAGAATATTGTGGGCGTACAGGTCTCCGTGATTGATACCCCGCGCGTGCAGATGACGGCACGCCGAGGCGATTCCCGACGCCATTCGCTTGACCGTGGCCGGGCTCAGCCGTGTGCCGATGTAGACATCGCGGGTGCAGGATTCCAGGCTTGGCGGACGGGCAAGGGTGATGAACGTCGGCGATATCAACTGCATTACCAAGCCACGCGCTGCCTGCGGATGACCAACGATCTGGCCCTCTATGGGAATCAGGTTCGGATGTTGACCCGCTGCGATGCACGCCGCCATCTCGTTCAGCGGCGAGCCGTCGCTGGTCAGATCGCCCTTGTAGCGCTTGACCGCAACCTCTTGCAGCGTCCCGTGTTCGTCAGCCCATTGGCCTTGCTGGATCACCCCGGAAGCGCCTTCGCCCAGTACCTGATGCAGCGTCAGTTGCGACCAGGGAATCTGCCGGATCGGCGTTTCGGTATGGATGTCGTTCAGCGGATTGCCCGCGAACGCCAGCCAGGCCAGCGCTGGCATCTTCAGCAACCAGTGCGGCAACTGGCGGATGTCGTTGGCCGAAATGCGCACTAACTCAAGGCGCTGGCAGGCCGCCAGAGACTCGGGCAGGCTTTGCAGACGATTGCCTGCCAGCATCAGTTTTTGCAGGTATTGGCGCTGGCCCAGTTCATCGGGAAGAGCCTCGATGCAGTTATCGGTCAGGACCAGCGAACGCAGCTTCGGCGGCAAGGCGCGAGGGGACACTTCGGCGATTTTGCAGGCTTTGAAGCCGACGAAGAAAAGCTCCTCGCATTGCCCCAGCGCTTCGGGCAGTCGAGTGAACGGGTTGTTGGAGCAGAAGAGGATCTTCAGGTGTTTGAGCCGGTGCAGGTCAGCGGGCAGGTCGGTCAGCCGATTGCCGCTCAGGTCCAGGACTTCCAGCGTATCGCTGAGGCTGAAAATCTCGACGGGAAACTCCGCGAGATCGCAACTGAGGGTAAGCCGCTGGAGGCCCGCCAGCTTGCCGGCGCGCAGGTCTGCAAGAGTGTGCATAGGGGAAGAAACACCGGTGGTGAAAGGCCCGCCATGATAACCAGTCGGCGGGCGCTTGTGCTCACCCCAGGCAACGATCGAGCAATTGATGCATGCGTTCGAGGGTAGGCGCCGATTCGGCGTAGAGAATGCGATAAACCATCGGCGCGACGACGGCGTCGACCAGTTCATCGGCGCAAGGGCTGCGCTCGCCGCGGGCCTGGGCGCGGTCGATGATGATCTGCAACTGGTCGCGGACGATGTTCAGGCACTTGCCCGAGCACAGCGTTGCGCTGCTGGCGACCACGTCGCGCATCATTTCCCGGCCCGGAGCAGAGTTGGTTTCTTCAAGATAAACCTCGACCCACGTGCGCAGATCGTCGCGCAGGTTGCCGCAATCCACCGGTTCGTCCGGGCGCAGACGCTCCACGGCGGCGTCGGCCAGCAATGAGGTGAGGTCGCCCCAGCGACGATAGATCGTGGACGGCGTGACGCCTGCCCGTGCCGCGATCATGGGAACGCTCAATGTGGAGCGCTCCTGTTCCTGGAGCAGATCGCGCACTGCCGCGTGGATCGATGTCTGCACCCGGGCACTGCGGCCGCCGGTACGAATGCCTTCTTTGATAGCCATGGAGCGGACCTTAACACAAAGTATTTGCTTTAAGCGGATTCTGCTCGCACACTCTCTAACGCTAATTCGTAGCTTTTGTGGCGTGCTTTTCCGGGAGAGTGTACTCGTGTCTGATTCTTTGCAGAACCCGCAAGTCGATAGTCGGGGCCGGGGTCACCTTGGGTACCTCGCGTTCGTGATGCTTTGCTTTTTCGCAGCGTCTAGCGCCCCGACCCCGCTTTATCACGTGTACCAACAGGCGTGGGGCTTTTCGTCGGCGCTGCTGACGCTGATTTTTGCCGTTTACGCCCTGAGTCTTCTCGCGACCTTGCTGGTGTTCGGCTCGCTGTCTGACTATCTCGGACGGCGCCCGGTGATTTTCGTGGCGCTGGTGCTGGAGATTTTCTCCATGCTGCTGTTCATCGCTGCCACTGACGTCACTTGGTTGATCGCGGCGCGTGTGCTGCAGGGGATTGCCACCGGCATCGCCACCAGCGCGCTGGGCGCGGCGATGCTCGATACCGATCAGAACCAGGGGCCGTTGATCAACAGCATCACACCCATGTTCGGCATGGCCCTCGGCGCACTGGGCACCAGCGCATTGGTGGAGTTTGCGCCGATGCCGCTGTTGCTGGCGTATTTTCTGCTGCTGGCGGCGTTCGTCTTTCAGGCGTTTTATCTGCTGCGCGTGCAGGAAACCGTGACGCCGCAACCGGGCGTGCTGAAAACCCTCAAACCTGCGCTGCTTGTCCCTCAGCGCGCACGCAGCACCCTGATGCTGGTATTGCCGGCGGACATCGCCGCCTGGGCGCTGGGCGGTTTCTTTCTGTCATTGGCACCTTCTCTGCTCGCGGCGGCGACCGGTTCGAAATCCGTGCTCAATGGCGGTCTGGCGGTGGCAGCGCTGACCATCAGCGGGGCGATTTCGATCATGAATCTGCGGCTCAAGGCGCCACAGTTGGCGTTGCTGGTGGGCTGCAGTTTTCTTGCGGTTGGCGTCTCGGTGGTGCTGCTGGCGGTGAACCTGGGCTGGCTCTGGCTGTTCTTCACCGGCGCGGTGGTGGCGGGCATCGGTTTTGGCGCGAGCTTTCTCGGGGCGCTGCGGCTGTTGCTGCCGCTGGCTCACGCCCATGAGCGGGCAGGTTTGATGTCGACCTTTCTGGTGCTCAGTTATCTGGCGTTCTGCGTGCCGTCGCTGGTGGCCGGGCTGGCGGTGAAAACCGAAGGGTTGATCGTCACCACCAACGTCTATGGCTCGGTCGTGGTGGTCCTGGCACTGCTGGCGCTGGGCGGGTTGCTGGTGCAGCGGGGCTCCCGGACCAACGCCGCCTGAATCAGGCTTTACTCTGAAGCAGCGCGGCTTGACGGCGGTGGGGTCTGCGAAACCGCTACCGCCTGCAAAACGGTCTGCTACCAGGGACTGCGCAGGCCCTTGAGCTTCTGCTAATTTCATTCCTGTGTTGTCAGCCCTCATAAAAACAATCACAGGGATCCACGGATGAATGACAAAAAAGGCGCGCCCGCCAGCGCGCACTACGAGCACCATCATCAGCGTTCCATCGCCGATCCTCAGGTGTACTGGGCCGAGCAGGCGCAGCAGGTCGCCTGGTACCAGGCGCCCAGGCAGACCTTGGAAACCCTGCCCGACGGTACCCAGCGCTGGTTCGCCGACGGGCAGCTCAACAGCTGTTACCTGGCGCTTGATCGTCAGATCGAACTCGGCCGTGGCGAACAACTCGCCCTTGTCTACGATTCGCCGGTCAGCGATCAGCAAGTGTCTTACACCTTCAACCGGTTGCGCGACGAAGTGGCCCGGCTCGCCGGTCTGTTGCGGCAGTTGGGGGTGGAGAAGGGCGACGGCGTCATCATCTACATGCCGATGATTCCGCAAGCGGCCATGGCCATGCTCGCCTGCGCGCGGATTGGCGCCATGCATTCAGTGGTGTTCGGCGGTTTTGCGCCTCATGAGCTGGCGTTGCGTATCGACGACCTGAAGCCGAAATTGTTGCTCACTGCCTCCTGCGGTCTGGAGTTCGACCGGGTCATCCCGTACAAACCCTTGGTCGACAAGGCTCTGCAGCTGGCGAAGTTTCAACCCGAACACGTGCTGCTCTGGCAACGTCCGCAATCACCGGGGACTCTCGTAGAGGGGCGCGACCTTGACTGGCATTCGTCGCTGGAAGGGGTCAAGCCCGTTGATCCGGTCGCCGTCTCAAGCCTCGACCCGCTTTACATCCTCTATACCTCAGGCACCACCGGCAAACCCAAGGGCATCGTGCGCGAAAACGGCGGTCATGCGGTGGCGATGCTCTACACCATGAATCAGGTGTACGGCATGCACCCGGGGGATGTCTGGTGGGGAATCTCTGACGTGGGCTGGGTCGTGGGGCATACGCTGATTGTCTATGGCCCGTTGATGGCCGGATGCACCACGGTGTTCTACGAAGGCAAACCGATTCGGACCCCTGATGCCGGCGCCTATTGGCGTATCGTCGAGCAATACAGGGTCAATGCGCTGTTCTGTGCGCCCACCGCCATGCGCGCGATTCGCAAGGAAGATCCTGAAGGGCTGCTGCTGAAGGGCCGGGATCTGAGCTCGATCCGGCAGTTGTTCCTGGCGGGAGAAAAACTCGATTCCAGCACTCACCAGTGGCTCGAAGACCTGACTGGCAAACCCGTGCTGGACCATTGGTGGCAGACCGAGACCGGCTGGCCGGTGACAGCGCCGTGTCTGGGCCTTGAGGGCCATCGCCCCGCGCCGGGCTCGAGCAATCGCTCGGTGCCGGGTTATGCGGTTGAGGTGATGGACGAAGAGGGGCGTCTGCTCAAACCCGGCGAGCAGGGTTCCATCGTCATTGCCCTGCCGTTGCCGCCGGGTTGCAGCCAGACGTTGTGGGGCGATCATTCGCGTTATCTGCAGGCGTATCTGCAGGTATTTCCCGGTTACTACAACACCGGCGACGGCGGCTATGTGGACGATGAAGGTTTCGTTTACATCATGGGCCGCACCGACGACGTGATTAACGTCTCCGGCCATCGACTCTCAACCGGGGAAATGGAAGACCTGGTCGGTCAGCATCCGGCCGTGGCGGAGAGCGCGGTCATTGGTGTCCACGATGAAATAAAAGGTCAGGTGCCGCTGGCGCTGGTGGTGTTCAAGGACGGCGTTCAGCAGGACAAGGACGAGATCAGGCGCGAGCTGGTGGCGCTGGTGCGCGAGCGAATCGGCGCGTTGGCGTGCTTCAACCGGGTGGTGGTGGTCAAGCGCTTGCCCAAGACCCGTTCGGGCAAGACCTTGCGTGCGGTGTTGCGCAAGATTGCCGATGGCGAGGCCTACACAATCCCCGCGACCATTGACGACCCGGCCATTCTCGGGGAGATCACCCAGGCGCTTGCTTGATCCGGCCATGTTCGCAAGCGCAGCGGCCATGGATGGCACTGCGCTTTGTATCGCTAAAGTTACAATTGCCGTGGCCGACAGCCTGTGTAGGAAATTACTTACTCACTCGAACATGGAAGTGCCATGACAGCGATTTCTTCACTTTCGGCGACCCAACCGCTGGTGGTCGCCAAAGTTGCGGCGAACACTCCAGTGGCCGGCGCCGCAGTCGACACCGCGAGCCGCGCCGCCTCGCCATCCTCCATCGTGATGCTCGGGCAGGACACCAGTGTCACTGATGCCTTGACCTACAACGCCCGCGGTTCGCTGGGCGGCGGTGACGTTCCGCCTGCCTGGGAGTACACCCAGCAGGACAAGGTGTCGTTGAACATGACCGGCAATTTCAGCAGTTCGTCCACGGCCAGCCGTTTTCAGGGCCTGGGCGCGACGTTGCTGAATCAACTGGCGCAAACCGGCAAGGGCATCTCCCAGTCGGTGATCCGCACGTCCACCGGCAAAGCCCTCGAGCCTGCCGAGCTGGCCGCGGCTCAGGCGAAACTGCACAGCAACGCGGCAGACAACTCCATCAGCCTGACGCTCAAGACCGCCAGCGGCAAAACCGTGCAGTTGACCCTGTCCACTCAAGATAATGGCCTGGCGGTGCAGGCTCAGGTGTCGGGCGGTGACCTCAGCGACGACGAACTCGTGGCGCTGGGCAAGATGGCCGATGGTTTTCAGTCGGCCATCGACGGCCTCACCGCCAAGCCGCCGCAGCTCAAGCTGGACGCGCTGACTCAATTTGACCCGAAGGCGTTCTCTTCGGTCGATTTGAGCACCCGCATCATGCTTGACGAGAAAAACGCCCAGACCCTGGAACTGCATGCCGATGCCGACGGGCGTTCAGTGCGCATGAGCGGCGCCGACGGCGATCTGAACCTGTCAGTGGATCTGAAAAACGCCGCGGTGCTTGGCGACAGCAATCAGCAGGCCAAGGCGCTGAAAAGCTACATGAGCCAGATCGAAGCGGCACGCAAGCGCGGCGACGGTGACCCGCAGTTGCTGTCGATGTTCGAGGACGTCTTTACCAGCCTGCACAGCCACTATCCCGCGACCCGGGTTTCAACCGCGCCGCAGACCGTCAGCTCGATCGAACTGACCGACACCGATCACAGCATGCTCACCGGCCTTGCCGACTTCAGCGCCTCGGTCAGCGAGAAAAGCGAGTTCGCCAACCCGGCGCGCCCGAGTGAACTGGACAGCTTTACCTATAACCTGTCGCAGTCGACACAATCCAAAGGTCGCGATCAGTCCAACCGAAGCATCGTCCAGGATCAGCAATCGAACCTGGTGGCCAGCTATCACAAGCCGCTTTATGCCGGGCAGAAGCTTGAGCTGAGTCGTGATCCGACGACGCAGAATTATCTTTACTACCAGATCAACGATCAGGCGAGCAGCAAGACCAGCATCGGCTATGACAAGGGTGCGCTGGTCAACGCAACGGTGACGCAGGCGGCAAGCCAGTCGACGCGCATTTCGAAATACGTCATGGGCAAACTGGAGTCGGACACCCATACCCCGGTTTCCGCTTCCAAAACCCAGAACTTCCTCAGCGTGTTGAACCAGGCGTTGCAGCAGGACAAGGAAGCGAAGCTGGGGCGTGGGGTTTCCTGGCTGAAGGAAACCCTGGCCGGCATTCAGGACAGGGTGATGTTGCAGAGCAATCCGGCACAACTGAACGGGTAGCCGGACTGCTACAGGATGCGCAGCGTCAGATCGGCTGTTTCAATGCCTGGCGTGCCGCTTGCGCTGCCGGGTCGTCTGCCGGGCCGACGACGGCATAGTTGTAACCTGCACCCGACCAATAATCGGCCTGCAACTCGCCATCGCGGCGTGTGCCGCGGGGCAGCAGATGATTGCGGTCACCGGGTGGGCGAATGTAGAAACTCAATGTCCTTCCCTGGGCATCCTTGTACACGACCATCGCCGCAGCGCCCTGTTCGGTGCTGGTCAGACGCCCGCTGACCGGCTTGAACCCTGCCGACTCAAGATCCGGCAAGCGGTTGGCCTGGGCGAAGTTCTTGTCCAGCCAGACCTGTGCATTGTTGGGCTTGCCGGTGTTCCAGTCGCTGGCCATGTTGTCGTTGACGGCGAACATCCGGTACGCCTGCACCGCGTCCGCCATGGCTGGAACGCCACTGACCAGCGTCATCTCGCGCGCCTGCCACCCGCTCAGCCCGCCAACGCCGACGGCAATCAGCAAGACCGCGGCCGTGGCGAATTGCCGGGAGCGGCTGCGGCGCAGGCGCTGGCGAATGAACGCCGGGTCAAGCTCGGGGTTCAACGGCCTGTGCAAATCGCCGGAGAGGCCAGCGCGCAGGTTCTGCACATCGAGTTGCCAGGCCAGCACCTGTTTTGCCAGATCAGGATTGGCCGCCAGGTAGGTTTCCATGGTCTGTTGATCGGCATCGTTGAGCTGACCGTCGACGTAGGCATGCAAGTCACGTTCACTGGGGGGCAAGGTGATCATTTCAGTATCCGCAGGGCAGGGGTGGTGATTTCGCCTTCGCTGAGCAGGCGCAAGGCCTGACGCGCGCGCGACAGGCGGGACATGACGGTTCCCACCGGGACATCGAGGATTGCAGCCACTTCGTTGTAACTCAAGCCTTCGACCGAGACCCAGAGCAACAGCGCGCGCTGCTCGGTGTTCAGCCGCTCGAAGGCTTGCAGCGTGGTCTGGGCGACGACGGTGCGTTCCACGGAAGGCTCGTAATGATCCTCCTTGCCGCCAGTGAACAGCTCCAGCATGCGGCTGTATCGGCGGGAACGTCGATGGGCGTCGAGAAATTGCCTATAAAGAATGGAGAACAGCCAGGCGCGCAGGTCACCGTCGGGACGTTTGCTGTCCCAGGCCGACAGGGCTTTTTCCAGACTCGACTGCACCAGATCGTCGGCGCTGCTGTGATCGCGGGTCAGCGACACGGCAAACCGGCGCATTCGCGGCAGCAGTTCTCGTAATTGATCGTCGACATCATTCATGGGGGTGGTTCCAGGTCGATCGGCGGGATCGCTTCGGATCGTATGACCAGACAGACGCATGCCGTTGCAGGTTATTCCACGGTAGAAGAAATAAATATCGCCTCGTGGAATAAAAGCCGGACAGCCGCGTCCCACTTCACCTTATTCATTGCACGTCTTTGTTCACAGAGGCCTCAGGCCCGGAGAGTGTTCCATGGTAGACCGTGAGCCGCCGTACCCCCGTAAACCGCCGCTAAGTACCTCAGAAAAGCTCGTTCGCATGGCCGGCATCGGCCTGGTGGTGCTGATTGCCGCCAGCGCCTTTGCCTACGTCAATGGCAGTCTCGACCCACAACGGCTGACTCCGGCCCGTGTCGTCGATGTGTTCGAACACAGCAACGGTGTCCATCCGGGCTATCGTCGCAACCACCCTAAAGGCATATGCGTCGCCGGGTATTTCGAGAGCAATGGCGCCGCCGCGGCCTTGTCCAGAGCACAGGTGTTCGCTACTGGCCGCACGCCGGTGATCGGCCGTCTGGCACTGCCGACCGGTAATCCCTATTCGCCGGACAGTGCCGCGCCGATCCGCAGTTTTGCAGTGCAATTCACGCAAGCCGACGGCCAACAATGGCGCACCGGGATGAACAGCATGCCGGTGTTCCCGGTCGGCACTCCTGCAGCCTTCGTCGACCTGCTGAAAGCCACGGCTCCCGATCCGAAAACCGGCAAGCCTGATCCGGCCAAACCGCCAGCGTTCTTTGCCGCACACCCGGAAGCGCAGCCGTTCCTGGCGTGGGTCAAGACGGCAAAGCCTTCCGCGAGCTTTGTGACCGAGACCTACAACAGCGTCAATGCCTTCGTGCTGGTGGACGCGTCTGGCAAGCGGCAAGCGGTACGCTGGAGTCTGGTGCCGCAAGCCAAGGGTGATGCCCCGGCGCCTGACGCCAAGGACTACCTGCAACAGGATCTGACTGAAAAACTCGCCAGCGGCCCTCAGCGCTGGAATCTGCTGCTCACGCTGGCCAACTCTCAAGACCCGACCAACGACGCCTCGAAAGCCTGGTCGGGCGACCACAAGACCGTGAACGCCGGCACGTTGGTAGTGGACAAGGACAGCCCGCAACTCAGTGGCGATTGCCGCGACATCAACTACGACCCCCTGGTATTGCCGAGCGGCATCGAAGGCTCCGACGACCCGCTACTGGCCGCACGCTCCGCTGCTTACGCGGCGTCCTACATGCGCCGCACCAGTGAAGTCGATCAGCTGAAAGCCGAGCCTGCGCAGGAGAAACAGCCATGAGTACGCCCACCACGCATTTCGCCCCACTGGCTCGCGCGCTGCACTGGCTGATGGCATTGATGGTCATTGCCATGCTGTTCATCGGCGCGGGAATGGTGGCTTCGGTCTCTGAGCGCCACGAGTGGCTTTTGAATCTGCACAAACCCCTGGGCATCGCCATTCTGCTGCTGGTGATCGTGCGGTTGATCGTGCGTTTCTGCACCCGCACGCCGCCGCTCCCGGCTGACTTGCCGGCGTGGCAGGCGCTGGCGGCGAAGCTGTCGCACTATCTGTTGTATGCCCTGATGCTGGCGATGCCGTTGATTGGCTGGGCGATGATTTCCGCCGCCGGGGACCCGGTCATGCTGGGCAGTTCGGTGCGCCTGCCGTCGATTGTGGCTGCGCATGCCGAAACCTTCGCTTTTCTGCGCAAGGCCCATCGGTATCTGGCGTATCTGTTCTTCCTGACCATCCTCATGCACCTGGCAGCGGCGCTGTTTCATGGGTGGGTGAGGAGGGATGAGGTGCTGGACAGCATGTTGCGAGGGAAATAGCTCAGCCTGGCGTGCAGTGGCTCAGGGAGGCGCAATTGTCATGGAGGCGATGGTCTCTGTGGCAGACGCCGCAGGTCACGACGGCAGGGAATGGGGTATGTCAGCTTACGTGCTCGTATCTGACACACCGCTTTCGCGATCGTCGTCACCTCCTGTTGCTCCCTCAGTATCGTGCCGGGCCTGAGAATCAGCGCAAGACGGAAACCATCTGTCCCAGGATGGTCAGTACATCCCGCGCCAACTGCATCGAGCGCTTGCCCGACCAGCCGGTGACGACATCCGGTGCGTCGTCGTTGTCCTTGAACGGCATTTCCAGCGTCAACGCCAGGCATTTATAACGCTCGCCCACGCTGTTGCACGCCAGGTTCATGTTGGCTTGGCCCGGTGCAGCCTTCGGGTAGCCGTAGCGGGTCTGGAAATCCTGGGTCAGGCCACCCAGACGCGCGCGGAAGTCGGCTTCCAGGGCCTTCTGTTTGTCGGTGTAGCCAGGGTTGCCTTCACAGGCTGCCGTGAACACGTACGGGATTTCTTCATCGCCGTGTACGTCGAGGAACATGTCGACGCCGTACTTTTCCATCTGCTCTTTGACGAAGAACACTTCCGGGCTGAGTTCCGGGGTCGAATCCTGCCAGGCGCGGTTCAGGTCCTTGCCCTGAGCGTTGGTGCGCAAGTGACCATGGAACGAGCCATCCGGGTTCATGTGCGGCACCAGATACAGATCGGCCGACGCGAGCAGGGCCTGCAAATGGGGATCGTTCTCCTGCAGACGCTGGATTACACCTTCCATGAACCATTCGGCCATGTGTTCGCCGGGGTGTTGCTGGGCGATGATCCAGATCTTGCGCTTGCCCTCGGCACCATCGCCTTTGCGCAGCAGCGGGATATCACGGCCTTCGACGCTTTTGCCGGTGGCCAGCAGTTCGGTTCCGGCCTGGTTCAGTGCCTGATCGATCAGCCAGCCATGGCGTTCGCGGCTGTACGGCTCGAAGTAGGCAAACCAGATCTGCGGCTGTTCCGGGCTCAGGCTGAAATTCAGCGCTTTGCCGTCGAAGCTGCTCGGTACGCGAAACCAGGTTTTCTGGTCATAAGACGCTGCTGCGTTGTAACCGGTCCAGGCGCGGTTGTAACTGGACTCGCTGGCGTTGCCCAGGCTGAACCCGTGAGGCTGACCGACCTGCATGCCATCAACCTTGAAGTGAAACCACTGAAAGTGCGGGCTGCGTGTGTCCGGGCGGATGGCCAGCTGCACGTTTTGCGGGTTGCTGGCGTCGAGCACGACGATGTTGCCGCTGTCGAAATCACAGGTGATGGAGAGGGGGCTCTGGGTCACGGAAAAGTCCTGAATACGTTAATACCAACGCTACGCCTTCGGGCGACCGTCGCCGTGAAGCAGGACGGCCACGCAGGGCTGTTATGACAGGTACTTTACACGGATCGGAACAGCGGACCGCGACAGAATGTTTTGTCTTTGGGTCATGCTGGAGAGGCGCAGAGCGCCTTCAGGTAAAGGCTTCTGCGGTGACCAGAAGGCTGCACAGGAAGGCAGTCAGCAGCAACCAGCCTATATAGATGCGGCGCTTGCGACGGTGCCAGCCGCTGGCGCCGAGGATGGCAGCCGGTGCCTGAAGCTTGCGCCACAACCGCTCGGTGGCCTGAAACGCGTGCAAATGACGAGCGTCAGCATCCAGCCAATGGCGGAATTCGATGCGTTGACTGGCTGTGGCCTGAGGGCTTTGCAGGTGAACGTACCAGCGTCGCGCTTGCAGGCTGACGCTGTCGGGAGACTGGGTGTCGGCGGCCTCGTCGCTGCACTGGTCCAGCAAACGCACCATGCAGCGTTCGAGGGCGTCAACGTCCACTTCCAGCAAATGCGCAATGTCGGCGTAGGCCATTTGATCCAGACGACTCAAGAGAAAGACTTGCCGGGTTCTACGGGGCAGCTTCTGGATGCGACGGCGATAGGCGTCGGTTTCCGGGCTCACCGGGATGTCCGGCTGGCGAGTCGCAAGTGAGAAAAGGGAGGTGAGTTGATTAGTCATGGCCTATCACTCGCTGGTCATCCGTGGGTCGTCCTTTAAGGAAGGAGTGGGGGCATCGTCCGTGACGCAGCTCGATGTTAGTGCTTATGAGATCCATTCTCAAGAATCAGACTGTTTATTTCCGATTTTTCTTTCCAAATATGTGTTTTTGACCGTCTGAACGGTTCAGCGCTCATTTTTCTTTTGCTATCATGCGCGCCATCGAATCGACACCCTCTTCATTAGCCTGAAGAAGTAGCACCCGACCGAACCCAGACCCTAAAAAGGGCAAGAAAAAAAAGACCCGGCAAAAAGCCGGGTCAAAAACCGTGATTAGCCTGATGAGGAGATAATCCTGAAGCCGACCTAAGGCTTCCGGGTTACCAACCGATCTCACGACCGGTTGCGCTCAATAATAATCATTATCATTTGCACGTCAAATGTTTTTTCGCATTCCCGTGAAATTAATTTTTCGTGCGCCTGGCGATCAGTCGATCGGCAGCTCGGTAGTCCTCTTCACTACACTCATCGCAATGTTCGAATGTGCTTCCTGCACATGCGGGCTCTGCAGCAGGTGGTCCCGCAGAAATCGCTCGTAGCTGGCGATGTCCTGCACCACGACCTTGAGCATGAAATCCATATCCCCGGCCATCGTGTAGCACTCCAGTACTTCGGGGAAGCCGATGATCGCGTTCTCGAATTCGGTCAGGTAGCGCCGTCCGTGTCCGGACAGTTTCACGTCGACGAACACCGTCATGGTCAGGCCGAGTTTGGCCGGGTTGAGCAGGGCGACCTTGCGTTCGATCACGCCTTCCTCTTGCAGACGGTTGATCCTGCGCCAGCATGGCGATTGCGAGAGCTCCACGCGCTCGGCGATTTCGGCCGCCGACAGGTCTGCATCGTGCTGCAACAGCCGGAGGATTTTGCGATCGATGGGGCTAAGCTTGACCTGCATGAATTGACCCTTTTTTATTCTTTAAATGAAACAGGCATGCAGAATATGAGCAGATTTCAGACGATTTAGAAAGAAAAAGCCTATGCCGTACAGGCAGTATTTGCTCTGTGAGCGCCGGGTTGAACCGTCCCGGCGACCGAGCAGCGTGACCTTGGCTCACAAGGCTGATATTCGCGCCGCTCGCCACATTCAAATCGCACTAATAAAAACAAAGGAGTGCCTGAATGTCTTTGGCTGATATTCGTCTGGATGATAAGTACCGACTCGCCACCGGCAATCTTTACCTGACCGGAACCCAGGCGTTGACCCGCTTGCCGATGCTGCAAAAACAGCGCGACGAGGCCCGGGGCCTGAACACCGCAGGGTTCATTTCCGGTTATCGCGGCTCGCCACTTGGCAATCTCGACAAGAGCCTGTGGGATGCCAAGGATTACCTTCAAGAAAACGCCATCCACTTCCAGCCTGGAGTCAACGAAGAGCTCGCCGCCACGGCGGTGTGGGGCAGTCAGCAGGTCAACCTGTTCCCCCATGGCAAGTACGACGGCGTGTTCGCCCTGTGGTATGGCAAGGGGCCGGGCGTTGATCGCTGCGGTGACGTGTTCAAGCACGGTAACTCGGCAGGTGTCGCAGAAAACGGCGGGGTGCTGATCCTCGCGGGCGATGACCACGGCTGCAAATCATCGACCATCGCGCACCAGAGCGAACACGCGTTTATTGCCTCGATGATCCCGGTGCTCAACCCGAGCAACGTCCAGGAAATCCTCGATTACGGCATCATCGGTTGGGAACTGTCGCGCTACAGCGGGTGTTGGGTGGCGATGAAGACCATTGCCGAAAACGTCGACTCCTCCGCAGTGGTCGAAGTCGATCCACTGCGCGTTCAGACCCGGATTCCCGAAGACTTCCAGCTGCCCAAGGACGGCCTGCACATCCGCTGGCCGGATCCGCCGCTGGCGCAGGAAGCGCGCCTCAACACCTACAAGATCTACGCCGCCCGCGCCTTTGCCCGCGCCAACCATCTGAACAAGGTGATGATCGATTCGCCGCAGCCGCGCCTTGGCATTATCACCACCGGTAAATCCTACCTCGACGTGCGCCAGGCTCTCGAAGAGCTGGGCATCGACGAAGACCTCTGCGCCTCGGTCGGTATCCGCGTGCTCAAGGTGGGTATGAGTTGGCCTCTTGAGCCGGTTTCGGTTCACGACTTCGCGGAAGGCCTTGACGAGATTCTGGTGGTCGAAGAAAAACGCAGCATCATCGAAGACCAACTCACCGGCCAGCTCTACAACTGGCCGGTAGAGCAGCGCCCGCGGGTAGTGGGTGAGTTCGACGAAGAAGGCCGCTCTTTGCTGCCGAACCTTGCAGAGTTGACCCCGGCGATGATCGCCCGGGTGATCGCCAAGCGCCTGGCCCCGATCTACAGCAGCCCGAAAATCGAAGCGCGTCTGCAGTTTCTGCAAGACAAGGAAAAGGCCCTCGCTGCGCCGTTGTTCAAGACTCAGCGCACCCCGCATTTCTGCTCGGGCTGCCCGCACAACAGTTCGACCAAGGTTCCGGAAGGCAGTCGCGCGCTGGCCGGTATCGGTTGCCATTACATGACCATCTGGATGGACCGGGAAACCGATACGTTCACCCAGATGGGCGGCGAGGGCGTCACCTGGATTGGCCAGGCTCCTTTCACCGAAACGCCCCATGTGTTTCAGAACCTCGGCGACGGCACCTATTTCCACTCCGGGCATCTGGCCTTGCGTGCGGCGGTGGCCTCCAAAGTCAATATCACCTACAAGATTCTCTACAACGACGCCGTGGCCATGACTGGCGGGCAACCCATCGATGGCGTGTTGCGTGTCGATCAACTCAGTCGTCAGGTATTCAACGAGGGCGTGTTGCGAATCGCGCTGGTGTCGGACGATCCGGACAAATACCCAAGCCGTGAGCAGTTCGCGCCGATCACGACCTTCCACCATCGTCGCGATCTGGACGCGGTGCAGCGTGAACTGCGTGAGTTCAAAGGCGTGTCGGTGATTATCTACGACCAGACCTGCGCCACCGAGAAACGCCGTCGGCGCAAGCGCGGCACGATGCTGGATCTGGACAAGCGCGCGATCATCAACCCGGCGGTATGTGAGGGTTGTGGCGACTGTGGGGCCAAATCCGGTTGTCTGTCGATTCTGCCGAAAGAGACTGCGCACGGGCGCAAGCGGGAGATCGATCAGAGCGCCTGCAACAAGGATTTCAGCTGCGTCGAAGGCTTCTGCCCGAGTTTTGTCACGGTTCACGGCGGCAAACTGCGCAAGCCACAATTGCCGAAACAGGCGCAGGCGTTCGCCCAACTGCCTGAGCCTACACTGCCAAGCCTCGATCAGCCCTACAACATCCTTTTGCCAGGTGTCGGCGGCACCGGTGTGACCACCGTTGGCGCGATGCTCGGCTATGCCGCGAATCTGGAAGGCAAGGGCTGCAGCGTGCTCGATCAGGCGGGCCTGGCCCAGAAGTTTGGCCCGGTGGTCAGCCACATTCGCATCGCTGCGCGCCAGGAAGACCTGTTTGCGGTGCGTATCGCTGCGGGTGAAGCTCACCTGTTGTTGGGCTGCGATCTGCTGGTGTCTTCCGGCCCTGACGCAATCGCCAAACTCAATAGCGACAAGTCCCACGCCGTGGTCAACAGCCAGCAGACCCCGACCGCTGAGTTCACCCGCAACCCGGACGCTGAATTCCCGGCCGACGCGATGATGCAGACCATTGTCGAGGCGGTGGGTGAAGCGAAAACCCATTTCGTCCAGGCCACTGACCTTGCCACCAAGCTGATGGGCGACAGCATTGCCAGCAACCTGTTCATGCTGGGCTATGCCTTCCAGCTTGGCTTGATTCCGCTGACCTCGGCGGCGATTGAAAAGGCTATCGAGCTCAACGGCGTGGCGGTCAATCTGAACCAGCAGGCGTTCCTTTGGGGGCGGCGCGCGGCATTCGATCTACCCGGCGTGCAGGCTGCGGCCAATCCACAGGCAGCTCCTGTCCATGAACCCAAAGACCTGAGCCTTGAACAGCGTCTGGCGAGCAATGCGAAAACCCTCGGCGAGTACCAGAACCGTGCCTACGGCGAGCGTTACCTGGCGCTGGTGCACAAGGTTCGTGATGCAGAAAGCCGGCTGTTTCCGGGCGAACACCTCGTCTTGACCGAAGCGGTGGCGTTCAACGCCTTCAAGCTGCTGGCCTACAAAGACGAGTACGAAGTCGCGCGTCTTTACAGCAATGGTGAGTTCACTCGCCAACTGCAAGCCCAGTTCGAAGGCGACTACCGACTGGAATTCCACCTGGCACCCTCATGGCTGGCCAAACGCGACCCCAACAGTGGCGCGCCCCGCAAGCGCAGCTTCGGACCGTGGATGTTGAAGGCCTTTGATGTGCTGGCGAAGTTCAAATTCCTCCGCGGCACGGCGTTCGATCCGTTCGGTCGTAGCCTGGAGCGCCGTCTGGAGCGCGAATTGATCGACAGCTACGTGGCGGATATCGAACTGATCCTGAGCCATCTGAATGCCGGCAATCGCCACACCGCACTCAGCCTGGCACGTCTGCCCGAACGTATCCGCGGGTATGGCCATGTTAAGGAAAGCGCGATGAAGGCAGCGGCGTTGCAGGCGACGCGGATGCGTCAAAGCCTGATCAGCGGCGAAGTGGAGTTGCCGAAGTTGTATGAGGTAGCGGCGTAGATGTTTTGAGTTTTATGAAGTAGCGGCTTAAATGTTTAGAGTCGAGTGAAGACCTCGGGTGGAACACCCGTCCCTGTGGGAGAAGCTGGAGCTGTGCGACCGCCGCGATGGCGTAGCCAGCTGACCCACCGCTGTCGTCCGAATCGCGGCCCGTACCGTCGTGACCTCCGGCGTCTTCCACAGGGAATGAGTCTGCACGTGATAACTGGGTCTGCTTTTGAGCTTCGCTTACCTGGAAAGTTTTTGAGTTGAGTGAAGGCCTTGGGTGGAACATCAGTCCCTGTGGGAGAAGCTGGAGCTGTGCGACAGCCGCGATGGCGTAGCCAGCTGAACCTCCGCTATCGCTGCCGTCGCGCAGCTCCGGCGTCTCCCACAGGGAATTAGTCCGCACGCGATAACTGGGTTTGCTTTTGAGCTTCGCGCACCTGGAAGGTTTTGAGTCGAGTGAAGACCTTGGGTGGAACATCAGTCCTGTGGGAGAAGCTGGAGCTGTGCGACAGCCGCGATGGCGTGGCCAGCTGACCCACCGCTGTCGTCCGAATCGCGGCCCGTACCGTCGTGACCTCCGGCGTCTCCCACAGGGGTGGCGTCAGGACGCAATATCTGGGTTGGCGCTCGATCTTGGCGTGCGTCTGAGCGAAGGGCAGAGGTTGCGATATTCACAGGTGAACTCTGTGGCAGTCCGGCTTGCAGGCGGTGGCGATTTGAAAGTCGCCGCCGCGGGCAAGTTACTAAAGGGGTTGGGCGCTCAGTTCCACTAACACCACCCCCTCACTGACCATCTCACCTTCGGCGCAATAAAGCGCGGCAACGGTCCCGGCCTGGCTGGCGCGGATGCTGTGTTCCATTTTCATCGCTTCCAGGACCACCAGCGGCGTCCCGGCTTCAACCTGCTGACCCACCTCGACCAGCACTCGCACAATGCTGCCATTCATGGGGGCGCAGAGCCCACCTTGCTGGGTATGGCTGGCCTCGGCGGCAGCAATCGGATCGACCCGTTTAACCGGCAGCAGATTGCCTTTCCAGCCCAGGTAGAGCGTGTCGCCACGACGAATCGCCTGTGTCCGATGGCGCACGCCATCATGGTCGACAGTCAATTGATCGCTCTGCAACGCGACGCCTTGCGACGGGTTTCCCCGCAACTGGACTTTGCGGGTTTCGCCAGCGCAGCTCAGGTGCAGGTCGACTTCATGGGGCAACCCGAGACGCAGGCCACTGATGCCGGTCCACGGCGAATGAGGGTCATCCCGACGAACATTGGCGGCCGTACTCTGCCGGTACGCCTGTGCTGCAATTTGCCAGAAGGCTTCGCAAAGCGGCTCGGGTTCAGGCAGCAGATCGGCTTCGTAGCGTGGGATAAACCCGGTATCCAGCTCGGCATCGGCAAACGCCGGATGAGCGATGATCCGCCGCAGAAATGCCAGATTGGTTCTGAGTCCGCCCACCGCGAACTCATCGAGCATCGACAGCAGCCGCAAGCGCGCCTGTTCGCGGTCTTCGCCCCAGGCGATCAGCTTGCCGAGCATCGGGTCATAAAATGCGGAGACTTCGTCGCCTTCGCTGACCCCGCTGTCGATACGACGCCCAATACCAGGCGCCGATTCGCGATAAATCTCTAGCGTGCCGGTCGCTGGCAGGAAGTCATTGGCCGGGTCTTCGGCATACAGCCGCACCTCGATGGCGTGGCCCAGCAGCGGCACCTGTTCCTGGGTAATAGGCAGAGCCTCCCCCTGAGCCACGCGAATCTGCCAGGCCACCAGATCCAGCCCGGTAATGGCTTCGGTGACCGGGTGCTCCACCTGAAGGCGAGTGTTCATCTCCATGAAGAAGAACTCTCCACGCGCATCGAGCAGAAATTCGACGGTGCCCGCACCGACGTAGCCAATCGCCTGAGCGGCACGCACGGCGGCTTCGCCCATGGCGCTACGCAATTGCGGGCTCAGGCCTGGCGCCGGGGCCTCCTCGACGACCTTCTGGTGACGACGCTGGATCGAACAGTCGCGCTCATTGAGGTAGAGGCAATGGCCATGCTGATCGGCGAAGACCTGGATCTCCACATGACGCGGCTTGAGCACATACTTTTCCACCAGCATGCGCGAGTCACCGAAAGAGGATTGTGCTTCTCGCTGGGCAGAGGCCAGTGCATCGGCCAGATCCTCGTCACGTTCGACCACCTTCATGCCTTTGCCACCGCCGCCCGCCGTGGCCTTGAGCAACACCGGGTAGCCAATGCGTGCGGCAGCTTCGCGAAAGGTCGCGGCATCCTGCGCTTCGCCGTGATAGCCCGGCACCAGCGGCACGCCAGCGGTTTCCATCAGCGACTTGGCGGCGGATTTGCTGCCCATGGCGTCGATAGCCGAGGCAGGCGGGCCGAGGAAAATCAGGCCGGCCTGTTCCACGGCGCGGGCGAAACCGGCGTTTTCCGAGAGAAAACCATAGCCGGGGTGAATCGCGCTGGCACCGCTGCTTTTGGCCGCGGCAATCAGTTTGTCGATCTGCAAATAGCTGTCGGCAGCTTTACTGCCGCCCAGGTCCACCGCGACGTCCGCCTCACGGACATGCCGGGCATTGCGGTCGGTGACACTGTGTACGGCAATGGTGGTCAAACCCAAGGCCTTGGCGGTGCGCATGACGCGGCAGGCAATCTCGCCGCGATTGGCCACCAATACCGAGGTCAGCACAGAAGTATTCGGGCGGCTCATCAACGTGATTCTCCAGTCTTGTTGTCTTCGCGCCAGGCCGGCTCGCGCTTTTGCAGGAATGCACGCAGGCCTTCCTGTCCCTCGGGGCTGACGCGAATGCGCGCGATGGCGTTTTCGCAATAGCGGCGCAGGGCAGGGCTCAGCTCGCCATGGCCGACTTCGCGCAACAGGTCCTTGCTGACGCGCATGGCCTGGGGGCTGTTGAGCAGCAGATTGTCGACCCAGTGCTGCACCTGAGCGTCCAGTTCCGCTGCCGGGTAACACTCGGACAACAAGCCGATTTCCCGCGCTCGCTCACCGCTGAAACGCTCGGCGGTCAGGGCGTAGCGGCGCACGTGTCGCTCGCCAATGGCCTGAGTCACGAACGGGCTGATCACGGCCGGGGCAAGGCCGATCTTGACCTCCGACAGGCAGAACTGCGCGTCATCGGCGCCAATCGCCATGTCGCAGCAACTGATCAGGCCCAGCGCGCCGCCATAGGCCGCGCCTTGAACCACCGCCAGCGATGGCAGCTTGAGCCTGGCGAGGTTGTACATCATCTCGCCCAGTTCGCGGGCATCCCCCAGGTTGGTGTTGTAGTCCAGATTGGCGGATTCCTGCATCCAGGCCAGGTCTGCCCCGGCACTGAAATGCTTGCCCCGGGCGCGCAGCAGCACGAAGCGCAGGCTGCTGTCGCTCTGGATTCGGTCCAGGGCGATGATCAGCTCGCGAATCATCTGCGCATTGAAGGCGTTGTTCTTTTCCGGGCGATTGAGCCACAGGGTCGCGAAGCCCCGAGGGTCGAATTCCAGTTCCAGCGTGTGGAAATCATGCATGGGTCGTTCCTCGGTCACATCCGGAACACGCCGAAGCGGGTCGGTTCGATGGGGGCGTTGAGCGCAGCACTGATCGCCAGGGCAAGGATGTCGCGGGTTTGCGCCGGATCGATCACGCCGTCATCCCATAAACGAGCGCTGGAGTAGTAAGGATGACCCTGGTGTTCGTACTGATCGAGAATCGGCCGTTTGAGCTCGGCTTCCTGCTCTGCGCTAAACGTCTGCCCGCTGCGCTCGGCCTGCTCGCGCTTGACCTGAGCCAACACGCCTGCCGCCTGCTCGCCACCCATGACGCCGATCCGTGCGTTGGGCCACATCCACAGAAAGCGCGGATCATAGGCGCGGCCGCACATGCCGTAGTTTCCGGCGCCGAAACTGCCGCCGATGATCACGGTGAATTTCGGTACGCGCGCGCAGGCCACGGCCGTGACCAGCTTGGCGCCATGCTTGGCGATGCCACCTGCTTCGTATTTCTGGCCGACCATGAAGCCGGTGATGTTTTGCAGAAACAGCAAGGGAATCCCGCGCTGGCAGGCCAGTTCGATGAAGTGCGCGCCTTTCTGCGCAGCCTCGGCGAACAGAATCCCGTTGTTGGCGAGGATGGCGACCGGGTAGCCGTGCAGATGAGCGAAGCCACACACCAGCGTGGTGCCGAACAGCGCCTTGAACTCGTCGAACACCGAGCCGTCCACCAGCCGGGCGATCACTTCCCGCACGTCGAACGGCTGCTTGGGATCGGCAGAAATCACGCCATACAGTTCGTCTGACGAGTAGAGCGGCGCAATCGGCTCACGCATCTGCATCTCGCCCTGTTTACGCCAGTTCAGGTTAGCGATGCTGCGGCGGGCCAATTCAAGCGCGTGTTCGTCGCTCTCGGCGTAATGGTCGGCCACCCCGGAAACCTTGCAGTGCACATCGGCGCCACCGAGCTCTTCGGCGCTGACCACTTCGCCCGTCGCGGCTTTCACCAATGGCGGGCCCGCGAGGAAGATCGTCGCCTGCTGGCGGACCATGATTGCTTCGTCGGCCATGGCCGGGACATAGGCGCCGCCCGCCGTGCAGGAACCCATGACCACGGCAATCTGCGGGATGCCCTGGGCGCTCATGTTGGCCTGGTTGAAGAAGATTCGCCCGAAGTGCTCTCGGTCAGGAAACACTTCGTCCTGCCGAGGCAGGTTGGCGCCGCCGGAATCCACCAGATAAATGCACGGCAGACGATTCTGCTGGGCGATGGTCTGAGCGCGCAGGTGTTTTTTGACGGTGAGCGGGTAGTACGTACCGCCTTTGACCGTGGCGTCGTTGGCGATGATCATGCATTCAACACCTTCGACCCGGCCGATGCCGGCGATCACGCCTGCAGCGGGCACGTCTTCGCCGTAAACGTTGTGGGCCGCCAGTTGACTGATTTCCAGAAACGGCGAGCCCGTGTCCAGCAAGCAGTTGATACGCTCGCGAGGCAATAACTTGCCCCGCGAAGTGTGGCGTTCCTGAGCCTTGGGCCCGCCGCCTTGACGCACGCGGGCGAGGAGGGTGTGCAGATCATCGACCTGCTTGCGCAGCGCTGTGTCGTTGGCCAGAAAATCGGCTGAGCGCGGGTTGAGCTGGGTTTTCAGGGTAGTCACTTGAGTGTCACTCCGACCGGGGCCAGGCATTCGAGGGGGCGACTGACGCAGACGCTGTGGCGTGCGGCGAGTCGCAATCCACCTGCAGCGGCTTCACTTCGTTTCGTTGAACAGCTCGCGACCGATCAGCATGCGGCGGATTTCGCTGGTGCCTGCCCCGATCTCATACAGCTTGGCGTCGCGCAGCAGTCGGCCAGCGGGAAACTCGTTGATGTAGCCGTTACCGCCGAGAATCTGAATGGTGTCCAACGCCATTTGAGTCGCGCGTTCGGCGCTGTAGAGGATCACGCCGGCGGCGTCCTTGCGCGTGGTTTCGCCGCGTTCGCACGCCTGAGCCACGGCGTACAGGTAGGCGCGGCTGGCGTTGAGCTGGGTGTACATGTCGGCGACCTTGCCCTGGATCAGCTGGAATTCGCCGATGCTCTGACCGAACTGCTTGCGGTCGTGGATGTAGGGCAGCACCACGTCCATGCAGGCCTGCATGATGCCGGTCGGGCCACCGGAGAGTACGACGCGTTCGTAATCCAGCCCGCTCATCAGCACCTTGACGCCGCCATTGAGTGCGCCCAGCAGGTTTTCTTCCGGGACTTCCACGTCGTCGAAGAACAGCTCGCAGGTGTTGGAGCCGCGCATGCCCAGCTTGTCGAACTTGTTGCCGCGCGAGAAACCTTTCCAGTCGCGCTCGACGATGAACGCGCTGATGCCGTGTGGGCCCCTTTCCAGGTCGGTCTTGGCGTAGATCACGTAGGTGTTGGCGTCGGGGCCATTGGTGATCCAGGTCTTGCTGCCGTTGAGCACGAAACGGTCACCGCGCTTGTCGGCACGCAGCTTCATCGATACCACGTCGGAGCCAGCGTTGGGCTCGCTCATGGCCAAGGCGCCGATGTGCTCGCCGCTGATCAGCTTCGGCAGGTAGCGGGCTTTCTGTTCCGGGTTGCCGTTGCGGTTGATCTGGTTGACGCAGAGGTTGGAGTGCGCACCGTAGGACAGGGCCACCGAGGCCGAGCCACGGCTGATTTCTTCCATGGCGATCACATGAGCCAGATAGCCCAGCCCGGCACCGCCGTATTGCTCATCGACGGTGATGCCCAACAGGCCCATCGCGCCGAATTTGCGCCACATGTCGGCGGGGAACAGGTTGTCCTTGTCGATTTGTGCGGCGCGCGGGGCCAGTTCGGCGGCGACGAAAGCCTGCACTTGATCGCGCAGCATATCGAGGGTCTCGCCGAGGCCGAAATTCAGCGTGGGGTAGTTCATGAGCCTTCGTTCCCTTGTTGTTTTTGGAGGGCGGTCAACTGGCAATAATCTGTATCACCTTTACGTTAACGTAAACCTGCGAGCGCGAGGATGTCAACGGTTGATCAACAGAGGAGGGAAGCACAAGAAGAGGGGATTTTGCGAATGGCAGACAGCACGAAGGGGAGCCAGGGCTCCCCTCCAAGTTCAGTTGCATGCTCTTTTTTGTTTTTAGGCGGCCTGTTGTTGTTTTTGGTAGCCATACCTTTTTTGCTTTTTTGAGCGACCCCCATCCGGGGTCAAGAGCAAACGTATTTTTTTGAGCGCTGATACTGCTTCGATCTTCCGATTCAACCAGTTCGGGAGCTACCTGAAGGTAGTTTTATTGTTCTCTGCCCGGTTGTGAGGCCTAAGCCCTGCGCGAAGCGATCCACTCCAAAAAAATCAGTTAGCTGCGTCTCTGTCCGTGTTGTTCTTGTTATGTCAGAGCCGATACGTCTTGTTTTTATTGGGTTACTGCCATTTTTTATTTTTGTTGTACGTAAGACATAGCAGAAGCCATGCCAACTTTTAACAAGTCCCGGAAACCGTGGCCTTGAGGAAAAACCCGCATTCGGCCAGCTGCCGAATCCATTACCAGGTGTTTCCGTGTTACCCGTTTCCTTCGCTTCATTGCCCACGAGGGTAACACTGTGTGACAAGTTGTCGCACATCAGGCCGACAAACGTGCCTTTGCCACACGCGACCCGTTGGCACGGCCCAGCACGTGGCTGATTCGTTGGCCGGCGGCAATCAGTTTGTCGAGGTCGATACCGGTCTCGATGCCCAGGCCGTTGAGCATGTACAGCACGTCTTCACTGGCGACATTGCCGCTGGCCCCTTTGGCATAAGGGCAGCCGCCGAGCCCTGCGACCGAGCTGTCGAACACCTGAATGCCTTCTTCAAGGCTGGCGTAAATGTTTGCCAACGCCTGGCCGTAGGTGTCGTGGAAGTGCCCGGCGAGTCGGCCGCGGGGGATCTGCCCGGCCACTGTGTTGAACAACTCGCGCGTTGCGCGCGGCGTCCCGGTGCCGATGGTGTCCCCCAGTGACACTTCGTAACACCCCATGGCTATCAGTTCGTTTGCCACCGCAGCCACCTGTTTCGGGTCGACATCGCCTTCATACGGGCAGCCCAGGACACAGGACACGTAACCCCGCACTTTGATCCCGTGCAGTCGCGCGGCCTCCATGATCGGCAGGAAGCGATCGAGACTTTCGCTGATCGAGCAGTTGATATTGCGTTGTGAGAACGCTTCGGAAGCCGCTGCAAAGACTGCGACCTCTTTGACGCCGGCCGCCAATGCATCTTCAAACCCGCGCATGTTCGGCGCGAGTGCGGCGTAGGTCACCCCGTCTTTGCGGGCGATATCGGCAAACACCTGCGCTGAGCCTGCCATCTGCGGAACCCATTTGGGCGAGACGAAACTGCCGACCTCGATGTAGCAAAGGCCGGAGTCGGTCAGGTCGTTTACCAGCATCACCTTGTCGGCGACGCTGATGGGCTGAGATTCATTCTGCAGGCCGTCGCGGGGGCCGACTTCAACCAGGCGTACGCGTTGAGGGAGAGACATGGGGCGGCTTTCCTTGTTCGTGTTGTTTCTTGGAGTGTAGCTTAACGTATTGTTATTTAACGGAATTACTCAGTGCAATCTTGCATCGTTCTTCCGCCGTATCCAGCTCCAGTTGCATTTGCTGGATGTCGAGCAACTGCTGATCCAGCTGTGCACGGCGTTCGGTAATTTTGTCCAGCATGGTGACGAGCTGCTTCTGGTTATCACCGCTCGGGTCATAAAGCCCGATCAAGTCGCGGCACTCGGCCAGGGAAAACCCGATGCGCTTGCCACGCAGGATGAGCTTGAGGGTGACTTTGTCGCGGGCACTGTAGACACGCTCCAGACCACGCCGCTCGGGGCTGAGCATGCCTTGCTCTTCATAGAAGCGAATGGTGCGGGTGGTGATGTCCAGCTCGCGGGCGAGGTCGGAAATGCTGTAAGTCGGGTTGCTCATGGAGGTGCTCGGAGGAGAGTGCTTCGGGCTAACGTACGGCGACCTTGACGTTAACGTCAAGCGAACTCAGCACTCACATGCAACCACCCTGAACCCGTCCGGCTTGCCGGCGGCAGTACTCGACAGACCGCTACCGCTGGCAAGCTGGGCTGTTAAAGGGCGTTTATTTCAATAAAAAACGACGAGAAGCAGACCTCGAAACTGCTTGAACAATATCTCGAAACTACATGAGATTCTGCAGCTAACTCATTGCTCTAGCTCAGACAGTAGCCGTAGCCAATTCTTTCTCCAGTTTGCGCTCCTGCGCCACCACCAATTGGCACAGCTCGATGATCTGCTCGCGCATCCAGCGGTTGGCCGGATCCTGGTCAGTGCTTTCGTGCCAGTACAGATGCGTCTCCACAGTGGGCACGTCATTGACCGGCAGGTGAACGAAGTGCAGGTCGTTGCGACGGGCGAAGCGTTCCGGGACCGTCATGACCATGTCCGTCTGCTGCAACACTTGGGACGCCATCAGGTAATGCTGCGAGCGCAGGGCGATTTTGCGTTGTATCCCCATTTTTCCGAGAGCCAGGTCTACATAACCCAAACCGCTGCGGCGGCTGGAGATGTGGATGTGGGCCACCGACAGGTAATCATCCAGGCTGAGGCTCTGCTTCTGCGCCAACGGATGGCCCTTGCGCATGGCGCACACGTAGTTGTCTTCCATCAGCTTGACGTGGCGCACCTGCGGGTCGGTATTGAGCGGCGCGTCCACGGCGAAATCCAGTCGGCCGGCTGCCAGTTCCTTGGTGGTCTCCCGGCGTTTGGACAAAAAGCTTTCGATGGTCACAGCCGGTGCGAGGCGACGCAACCGCTGGAACAGCGCAGGCAGAATGATCGCCTCGGTGAGGTCGGTCATGCTGATCCGGTAGTTCTTGTTCGCCTGCAACGGGTTGAAAATCCGGCTTTCCTGCACCGAGACCCGCAGCAGTGACAGCGCATTGCGCACCGGGCCGATGATGTTCTGCGCCATTGGCGTGGGCACCATGCCTTGGGCGGTGCGCACGAACAGCGGGTCGTTGAAGGTCTCGCGCAAGCGGGCCAGCGCGTTGGAGACGGCGGGCTGAGTGATGCCGACGATCTGCCCGGCGCGGGTCAGGTTGGCTTCGGTATAGATGGCGTCAAAGACAATAAAGAGATTGAGATCGACTTTGCTCAGGTTCATTGCTGTGCGCCTCACGTTGCTTTTGTTATTGGGCGGTGGTTCGGGGCTGACTTGGTACTGACGTTCAGGAACGAGCTGATCATATATCGGTTATGAATGTTTATACACGCTGAGAATAGGTTAGATAAATGGAAAGCCATGATCTAGCATCGAGCCATGACTTGAAAACACCTCATCAGAAGGTAACTGCCCCATGGATTTCGCTTACTCCCCCAAGGTTCAGGAACTGCGCGAGCGCGTAACCGCGTTCATGGACGCGTACGTGTACCCGGCCGAGCCGGTCTTCGAACGTCAAGTGGCCGAGGGGGATCGCTGGCAGCCAACCGCGATCATGGAAGAGCTCAAGGCCCGCGCCAAGGCCGAGGGGCTGTGGAGCCTGTTTCTGCCAGAGTCCGAACTGGGCGCTGGTTTGACCAACCTTGAATACGCGCCCCTAGCGGAAATCATGGGCCGTTCGCTTCTCGGGCCGGAACCGTTCAACTGCTCGGCGCCCGATACCGGCAACATGGAAGTGCTGGTGCGCTATGCCAACGAAGGCCAGAAGCAGCAATGGCTGGAGCCTTTATTGCGTGGCGAAATCCGCTCGGCCTTTGCCATGACCGAGCCGGACGTTGCCTCCTCGGATGCCACCAACATGGCGGCCCGGGCTGAGCGAGAGGGTGATGAGTGGGTCATTAACGGCCGCAAGTGGTGGACTTCAGGGGCATGCGACCCGCGGTGCAAGATCATGATCTTCATGGGCCTGAGCAATCCCGACGGCCCACGTCATCAGCAGCATTCGATGATTTTGGTGCCGACCGATGCGCCGGGGGTGAAGATCGTCCGTCCATTGCCGGTATTCGGTTACGACGACGCACCCCACGGCCACGCCGAAGTGCTGTTCGACAATGTGCGGGTGCCGTACGAAAACGTCCTGTTGGGCGAAGGACGCGGCTTCGAAATCGCCCAGGGGCGCCTTGGCCCTGGCCGTATTCACCACTGCATGCGCTCGATCGGCATGGCTGAGCGTGCCCTGGAACTGATGTGCAAACGTTCGGTACAGCGCACGGCGTTCGGTCGTCCGCTGGCCCGATTGGGCGGCAACATCGACAAGATCGCCGACTCTCGGATGGAGATCGACATGGCGCGGCTGTTGACCCTCAAAGCGGCGTACATGATGGACACCGTCGGCAACAAGGTGGCGAAGAGCGAGATTGCCCAGATCAAGGTGGTAGCGCCAAACGTCGCGTTGCGGGTGATCGACCGGGCGATCCAGATGCATGGCGGTGCAGGAGTGTCCGGCGACTTCCCGCTGGCCTACATGTACGCGATGCAGCGGACCCTGCGCCTGGCCGACGGCCCGGATGAAGTGCACCGCGCAGCGATCGGCAAATATGAAGTCGGCAAATACGTGCCCAAAGAGATGATGCGCAGTGAGCATCGCTGAGATTGAGTAAGCGATGAGCTGCGCGTGGGAGGGCGCTTGCTGGCGAAGGCATTCGAACATCTGCAGGAGAATACTCTGGGTGTACTGACGCTTTCGCGAGCAAGCTCCCTCCTACAGCGACTGAGCTTTGTCAGTGATAGCGCGGGATGTAAGACTGCGAATCGTCACTCCACCCACACTTCAACCCGCCGATTCTTGATCCGGCCCTCGTCGACATCATTGGTCGCAACGGGCATTTCGTCGCCGAAACCGCGCACATCGCGCAGGATCACGTCGCCTTTCAATAATTCCCGACGCACTGCCATGGCCCGCAGTTTTGACAGTAACTGCGCCCGCGACGGGTCGCTTTTAGCGTCGCCAAAACCCACCAGGGTGACTTTCTGGTTCAGCTTGTCGTGGGCTTTCAGGTAATCGACCACGCGTTTGAGGTCCAGGCGTGCCTTGGTATCCAGTGAGGCGCTGCCCTGTGCGAAGCGAAAGTTCACCGACAGGCGCTCGGCTTCGCGGGTCAGGTTCTGGTAGTCGGCGGGCATTTCAGCGGTCGCGCGGACTTTCACCGCCTGTACCGTCTGCGCGACGAAACCGTTCTGCGCGACGATGGACTGCCCCTGCGGGCTCTGAGCAAAACGCACCAGCGCGTTGGCCCAGCGCTGTTTGGAGTCTGGAGGCAGGTAGAAGTAAAGCCTGCGCGACAGCGGATAATCCTCGGTGGCGATCAGGCTGATGCTCGGCAACATGGGTTTCGACTCGCCATCGATGATTGCCACCGCTTTGGCCCTGCGCACATAGGGCAGGCCGATGAACCCGATGGCCTGGCGGTCCTTGCTGACTTCATCGGACAAGCCCTCGCTGGATTCAAAACGCTGCGCATCGCGAGCCAGGCTTTTACCGAACCTGGTCAGTACCAGTTCGTTAAAGGTGTCGAAGGTCCCGGACTGCTGATCACGGGCGTATAGATGAATGGCGCCGCCAGTGCCGCCCAGTTCCTCCCAATCGTGGATTTCTCCAGAGAAGATCTTTGCCAACTGATTGATGCTCAGTTCTCGCACCGGGTTGGCGGGGTGGAGGATCACGGCCACGCCATCGATGGCAATTACTTGTTCGGCGTCCTGGCTGCGCAGATCGCCCAGGCCTGCAAGTTCCCTGACTTCGGCATTCTTGATCGGCCTTGAAGAAGCCGCGAGATCGGCCTGGCCGGTCTTCAGCGCGGCAAAGCCCGTGCTGGAACCATGGGCGGCAACGTCGATGCTCACTTTTTGCCCAGAAGGTAATAACCCTGTGACGCGTATTTCGTTGGGCTGGGTGCCCGGTTGTTGCTGGATGGAGCCGGCGCCCTGTTTATCGAGCAGTCCGGCGACCAGTGCTGGCCCCAGTTGCGCGCCAATGGTATTCGAGCCCTGGATTCGCAGTACAGGCGCGCCGTCCTCAGGCTCGGCCAGGCTGGTTGCATTTGCGCAGAGCGGAAAAACGCCGAGCAAAACTGCCGCGTATAGAGAGGGAATAAAACGGGTGCGCTGCATGTGCGGCATCTTCTTGGGCCGAGGGTTGGCCGGAGAATAAGACAGATGCGTTACGGCTATGTGACAGATGGATGTGACATGCCAGGCCTGTGGCAGTCCAGCTTGACGGCGGTTGCGTTTTTGAAATCGCTAATGCCGCCAAGCCTGGCTGTTCCAAAGGGAAATCGATGGCGTTTCAGCTCAATTCAAGCCAGATTGGTGCGTGATCCGATGGCTTCTCCATCCCGCGCAGATCGTAATCCACGCCCGCCGCCTTGATCCGCGGCTGCAAGCCGTGGGAGGCGAGGATCAGGTCGATGCGCAGGCCGCGCTTGGGCTGGTCCTCGAAACCGCGACTGCGGTAGTCGAACCAGCTGAACTGATCGATCACTTCCGGGTACAGATGCCGGAAGCTGTCCACCAGGCCCCAGTTCTTCAGCTTAGCCATCCATTCGCGCTCTTCTGGCAGGAAGCTGCACTTGCCGGTTTTCAGCCAGCGTTTGGCATTGTCCGGGCCAATACCGATGTCGCTGTCTTCCGGGGAAATGTTGACGTCACCCATCACCACCAGCGGCTGGTCATTGCTGAAGCGGGTTTCCAGCAACTGCTGAAGATCGGCGTAGAACCGGGTCTTGGCCGGAAACTTGGTCGGGTGGTCGCGGCTTTCGCCTTGAGGGAAATAGCCGTTCATGATCGTCACCGGCAGGCCGTTGCGATCGGCGAAAGTGCCCCAGATGAAGCGGCGCTGAGCCTCTTCGTCATCGGTGTCGAAGCCTTTGTGCAGCGACAGAGGTGCCTGGCGGGAAAGCAGCGCAACGCCGTAGTGGCCTTTCTGGCCATGAAAATGCACGTGATAGCCCAGCGCTTCGATTTCCGCCTGTGGAAACTGCTCGTCCGAGACCTTGGTTTCCTGCAGGCCAATGACGTCGGGCTGGTGTTTTTCAATCAGTGCCGCCAACTGGTGCGGACGGGCGCGCAGGCCGTTGATGTTGAAAGACACAATTTTCATAGACGGCAGTCCTGGCAAAAAACAAACAGCGATGCTAGCCGACCTCTCTGCCCACGGCCAGCCCATAGCGTCATATCAGGATCCCAAGTGGCTGCTACGCTGTGGGAAACGCCTGAAAAATTAGCCGGAACTGTCGTCAGAGGCCACCACTCGAACGCTTGACACTTTGAACCCGTCCTACCGAGTCGGGTCGTCATCGAAAGGGACACGCTCACATGCCTGAATCAGCGACTGAATTGGCCCAGATCCGTCAATTGGACGGGGGCTATTCCCGGGAGGCGCGCTCGCTGCTTTATCACGCCTACCGTCACGAGCCCAGCTTCGGTTACCTGTTCGAGTCAGGTCGCTCCGGTTATGAGCAGAGGGTTCGCGCGACCATTCGCGAACTGGTCAAACAGCATTTTCTGCAGGACATGCCGGCTCTGGGCCTGTTCGTGGAGGATCGACTGGTGGGCGTTGCGCTCATTGCGCCGCCTCAACGCCGCCTGGGCATCACGGAAAGCTGGGCGTGGCGCCTGCGCATGGTGATGAGCACCGGGTGGCGCTGCACCCAGCGCTATCTGGAGTATTACCACGCAGTGCTGGCCTGCCTGCCGTCAGACGCTGTCCATGTATTGCCACTGCTGGGTGTTCACCCAGATTTTCAGGGGCAACATTACGGCGAACAACTGCTGCAAGCCCTGCATGACTGGTGCGCGGTGGACGAGCACTCTCAAGGCATCGTGCTGGACACTGGAAACGGCCATTACCTGGAATTCTACAAACGACAGGGGTACGAGGAAATCGGCGAAGTTGCTGTAGGACCAATCCGAGAGCATGTTTTTTTCCACCCAAATCCTCAGGTTTCACTGGGTTCCATGGCTTGAACGCGGGTGAGTTTTCAATTTTTGCGGGTTCCAGCAGCACCCGCCGCTCGTGTTAGCATCCGCGCCTATGAAGTTTCCCGGTCGATTTACCAGCGGTTTTCTCCTGATGTTATCCAGCTGTGCGGCGCTCGCCGATGCCCAGCTGGACGTGCGGATCAAACCTTCCAACTCAGCGCTCAAATCCAATATTGAAGGGTACGTGGGCAGCCTCGGCGAGCGTGACGAACAAGCGCTGGAGCGCTTCAGCGTGGGCGCCGTCGAGCAGGCGCAAAAAGCGGCCCAGGCCCTGGGCTATTACCAGGCGCAGATCGACAGCGAGGTCAAGCACACCGACAAGGACCTGCATCTGGTCCTGAATGTGCAACCGGGCGAGCCGGTGCATCTGCGCAATGTCACGGTCCGCATCGAAGGCCCCGCCAACCAGCTCAAGGCATTCAAGGTGCCCAAGAGCGACGCGCTCAAATCCGGCGCTGTGCTCAATCATGGTCATTACGAAGACGCCAAACGACTGATCCAGAATCAGGCTGCGCGTTACGGATTTTTCAACGGCCGCTTCGTCACCCAGCGTCTTTCTGTCGACCCTCGGGCCGGTGTCGCCGACATTGAGCTTGTGTATGACAGCGGGCCGCGCTTCTCACTGGGCAAGGTGTCGTTCAGTGGCGATTCTCCGTTCGACGAAGACCTGCTGCGGCGCATGGTCCCGTTCAAGGAAGACACGCCCTACGATTCCGAGCTGATCGCCGAGCTGAACCAGGCCATGCAATCCAGCGGTTATTTCGAGGGTGTGCGTGTCGATGCGTCCCCTACGGACGCGCAGGGCCAGGTGATTCCGGTCAACGTTCAGCTGGAGACGCGCAAACCGCGCACCATGGGCCTCGGTGTGGGCTACTCCTCCGACGTGGGCCCGCGGGTCAAGGCCAACTGGACCCGCCACTGGGTCAACCCCCAAGGCCACAGCTATGGCGTTGAATCAGAGCTGTCGGCGCCGCGGCAGAACGTAGGCCTGTTCTACGACATCCCGCTGGATCCGCCCCTGACGGACAAGCTGCGATTCGCCGGCGGCTATCAGTACGAAGAAATCGCCGACACCGACAGCCTGAGTAAACTGCTCACCGTAGGCCCCGAATGGCACAGCAAATTGCCCAGCGGCTGGGAGCGCGTCATCTCCCTGAAATGGCAGCGTGAGGAATACAGGCTGGGCAACGATGAGGGCCTGAGCACCTTGCTGATGCCCGGCATCAGCTATTCCTACCTGCGAAGCGACAACCGGATCGACCCGCACAACGGCTACCGCTTGCAGTTCGAGACTCAGGTTGCGAAGGAAGGGCTGGGGTCTGACGCCAACGTGCTGCACGGCACCGCGCTGGTCAAGGGCCTGACCACCATTGCCCAGAACCACCGGTTCCTCGGGCGTATTCAGGTGGGAGGCACGGCCACCAACGGCTACAAGTCCATCCCGCCATCGCTGCGCTTCTTCGCCGGTGGCGATCAGAGCGTTCGCGGGTACGACTACCAGTCCCTGTCGCCGGAAAACTCCGATGGCGACAAGATCGGTGGCCGCTACATGGTCGCCGGCAGCGCCGAATATCAATACTCCATCGCCGAAAAATGGCGTGTGGCAGCGTTCGTCGACGAGGGTAACTCCTTCAACTCGCTGGACTTCCCGAGCCTCAAGACCGGCGTCGGTGTCGGCATTCGCTGGGTTTCGCCGGTCGGCCCGTTGCGCCTCGATCTGGCGCATGCACTGGATGACGATGGCGGTATTCGTCTGCACTTCTCGATGGGACCTGAACTGTGACGAGTACGGCACTGCTGAAACGTATCGCAATCATCTTTGGAATCAGTCTGCTGGCGATCGTCCTGTTGCTCGGCGTTGCCTTGGGTTTGCTACTCGGCACTCAGTCGGGCAGCCGCTGGGCGCTGGAACGGGTGCCTGGCCTGCACATCGAAAACTTTTCCGGGCATCTCGGCGGTGCCTGGCAGGCGGATTCGCTGGTGTGGCAACAGGGCAACAGCAAGGTCGAGGTCGATGCCCCGGTGTTCGAATGGTCGCCGTCGTGTCTGACGCGGATGACGCTGTGCATCAATACCTTGCAGGCCGGTGATATTCGGTTGAGTTTCCCGCCGTCTGGTAGTGAAGAAAGCAGTGGCCAGATCACACTTCCCGACCTCAAGCTGCCGGTGGCGATAGAACTGGGCAACGTGCAAGTGGGCAGCCTGCATCTGGACGGCACCGAGCAAGTCCGCGATCTGCATCTGGCGGCGCACTGGACGGCGGAGGGCCTGAAGATCGACTCGGTTCATGCGCAGCGCGATGACATCGTTCTGGACCTCAACGGTTTGCTCAAGCCCACTGCCAACTGGCCTCTGACTGCCCAGGGGCAGGTCAAACTGCCAGATGTCAGCGGTCAGCCTCTGTCGCTGGCGCTGAGTGTCGAAGGCGATCTGCTCAAGACCCTCACGATCAATGGGCAATCCAGCGGTTACATCCAGGCGAAGCTGTTGGGCCAGCTACAACCGCTGGTGGAAAACCTGCCTGCGGAAGTTGCAATCACCAGCGACCAGTTCAAGCCCGGGCCCGATCTGCCGGACACGCTGCAACTCAACAAGCTCACGCTCAATGCCAAAGGTGATCTGGCCCAGGGCTACGCCATTCTCGGCAACGCCAGTCTGCCGGCCGAGCAGGGGCCGGTAACGCTGGCGCTGCAAGGCCGGGTGGATGCCAAGGGCGCGGAAATCACCACGCTGGACCTGACCGCCAGCGCCGAGCAGCGCCTGAAAATCAGCGGCAAGCTGGATTGGCAAAAAGGTTTGAGCGCCGACGCGAAGATCGACTGGCTGGATTTCCCGTGGCATCGCCTGTACCCGGTGATCGACGAGCCGCAAGTCAGCGTTCACACCTTTAAAGGAGAGGTTTCCTACACGGACGGCAAGTATCTGGGCAACCTTGCGGGTGACTTCAAAGGCCCCGCAGGCCCGTTCAGCTTGCAAAGCCCGTTCAGCGGCGATTTGCAGCAGATCTTCCTGCCGCAACTGGAACTGGTTGCGGGGCAGGGCAAGGCCAGCGGTCACCTGAATGTGCAATTTGCCGACGGTGTCGCCTGGGACACGGCGCTGGACCTGAGCGCCATTGATCCATCGTTCTGGGTCGCCGAACTGCCAGGGTCGCTCGCCGGCCCGTTGCGCAGCAAAGGCGCGTTCAAGAACGAGCAGTTGAACCTCAACGCCGGTCTTGACCTCAAGGGCCGACTGCGCGGTCAGCCTGCGGTGCTGCAGGCCAAAGCCGATGGCGCCGGTGATAAGTGGAACCTCAGCGCACTGCAGATCCGTCTCGGCGATAACCGGATTGAGGGCACTGGCAGCCTGCAACAGAAGCTGGTCGGTCAACTGGACATGAACTTGCCTCGCCTTGGTCAGTTGTGGCCACGCTTGCAAGGCCAGGTAAAAGGGCGCCTCGATCTCGCCGGTACCCTGCAGGCACCGCAAGGTCAGCTGGCGCTGCAAGGCAATCAACTAGCCTACGAGACGAACAAGCTGCAAAGCCTGAATCTGGCGGCAAAACTGGACGGCGCCCAGCGCGCCACCATCGACCTGAAAACCAGCGGGATTCAGGCGGGCGATACCGCGTTGGGCGCGCTGACGGTCAATGGCCAGGGCGATATCAAACGCCAGCAGGTCAAGCTCGATCTGCAAGGGCCGCTGCTCAAGCTGGCGCTTGCGCTGGACGGCACACTGGACAAGGGCAACTGGCGAGGTCGTCTGGCCAGCGGCGATATCCAGACCGGTGGGCAGGACTGGAAGCTCCAGCAACCTGCCAGACTGGAGCGACTGGCCGACGGCAAGATCAATTTTGGTGCCCATTGCTGGATGTCGGGGCCGGCCAGCCTCTGCGGTGAAGACCAGCGTCTGATGCCCGACCCGCGTCTGCGCTACCACCTCAAGCAATTTCCCCTGGAAAGCCTGGCGCAGTGGTTGCCCAAGGACTTCGCCTGGAATGGCGCGCTGAATGCCGATGTGCAGCTGGATATCCCGGCATCCGGCCCCAATGGTCAAGTGGTGATCGATGCCAGTGGCGGCACCCTGCGGGTCAAGGAAAAGAATCAATGGCTGGACTTCCCGTATCAGACGTTGAAGCTGACCAGCAGCCTGACGCCGAAAAAAGTCGACACCAGCCTGAATTTTCGCGGGGGCAAGCTCGGCGAGCTGCTGGCCCGGTTGAGCATCGATCCATTGGCGAAGAACAAGACCGTCAACGGTGACTTCAACCTCAGTGGCGTCGATATTTCCGTGGCGCGGCCTTTCGTCCCGATGATCGAAAAGCTCAACGGCAAACTCAACGGCAGCGGTCGGATTTCCGGCGGTCTGCTGGCGCCACAGGTCAACGGCAACGTCACTCTGAACGAGGGTGAGGTGTCAGGGCCGGAGCTGCCGATCAGTCTGGAAAAACTCAACGTTCAGGCCTTGATTGCCGGGGAGAACGTCCAGCTCAAGGGCAGCTGGAACAGCGGCCCCACAGGCCAGGGCAGCATTGGCGGGCACATCGCCTGGGCCGAGGCACTGAACGTCGACGTGAGCCTGCAAGGCTCGCGGCTGCCAATCACGGTCGAGCCCTATGCGAAGCTCGAGGCCGCGCCGGACCTGAAAATCACCCTGCAGGGCGATCGGCTGGCGGTGTCCGGCAAGGTCCTGATTCCCAAAGGGGAGATCACCGTCCGGCAATTGCCGCCATCCACGGTCAAGGTGTCTGACGACACGGTCATCGTCGGGGCGCAAACCAAAGAGGGCAAACCGCCCATGGCGATCGCCATGGACATCAACGTTGAAGTCGGCCAGGAAAAACTCAGCTTCAGCGGTTTTGGCCTGACGGCCAACCTGGCAGGCCATGTTCACATTGGCGACAACCTCGATACCCGTGGCGAACTGAATCTGAACGACGGACGATATCGCGCTTACGGGCAGCGGCTGACCATTCGCAAGGCGCGTTTGCTGTTTGCTGGACCCGTTGATCAGCCTTATCTGGATATCGAAGCGATTCGCCAGACCGATGACGTCATCGCCGGGATTCGCCTGAGCGGTAGTGCTGAACAGCCGACCACGACTGTCTTCTCTGAGCCTGCCATGAGCCAGGAGCAGGCGCTTTCCTACCTGGTGCTCGGGCGTCCACTGGCCACCGACGGCGAGGACAACAACATGATGGCTCAGGCGGCGTTGGCCCTGGGGCTGGCCGGCAGCTCGGGGACCGCGGGCAAACTGGCCTCGGACCTCGGTATCAAGGATTTCGACCTCGACACCTCGGGCAGTGGCGACAAGACGGCGGTGGTCGCCAGCGGCAAGATCACCGACAAGCTCAGCCTTCGTTATGGGGTAGGGGTGTTCGAACCGGCCAACACCATCGCTTTGCGTTATCTGCTGAGCAAAAAGGTGTACCTGGAAGCCGCAGGGGGCGTGGCGAGTTCGCTGGACATTTTCTACAAGCGGGATTTCTAGGCCATTCATTTGACGCGACACCCATGTGGCAGCCTGACCGGGCTGCAACAAGGGTGTCGCGTCAGCTGTATCAGCCGTTGAGCAGCTTCAATGCCGCCTCTGGATAGCGCCCACCGGCCACCGCAGCGACCGGAAACAGATCCTTCAACGCCTGCAACTCATTTGCGCTGAGCGTTACATCCAGCGCCGCTACGTTTTCCTCCAGGTATTTACGTTGTTTGGTTCCGGGAATCGGGATCACGTCATTGCCCTGCGCCAGCACCCACGCCAATGCCAGTTGCCCAGCTGTCACGCCTTTGTCCGCCGCCAGCTGCTGGACCTTGTGCACCAGCTCCAGGTTTTTCGCAAAATTCTCGCCTTGAAAGCGTGGGCTGCTGCGGCGGTAATCGTCGGCGGCGAAGTCGTCGGGGGATTTCAGCGTGCCGGTCAGAAAGCCACGCCCCAGCGGGCTATAGGGCACGAAGGCAATGCCCAGGCGGCGGCAGGTCTGCAGCACGCCGTTTTCTTCAGGCTCTCGGCTCCAGAGCGAATACTCGGTCTGCAAAGCCGCAATCGGGTGAATCTTGTGCGCGCGCTCCAGAGTGCTGGCCGACGCCTCGCTCAAGCCGAGATAACGCACCTTGCCAGCCTTGACCAGCTCGGCCATGGCACCCACCGATTCCTCGATGCTGATCTTCGGGTCGATCCGGTGCTGGTAATACAAGTCCAGGGTGTCGATCTTCAAACGCTTCAAGGTGCCGTCGATGGCGTCCCGAATGTACTCGGGGCTGCCGTTGACGCCTCGAGCCGCAGCGTCGCCCGGGGTGCGCACGATGCCGAACTTGCTGGCGATGAATGCCTGATCGCGTTTGCCGGCCAGCGCCTTGCCCAGCAGTTCTTCGTTGGTGTGGGGGCCATACATGTCGGCGGTGTCAAACAGGGTTACGCCCAGTTCCAGCGCGCGATGGATCGTGGCGATGGCCTCCTGAGGGTCGCCGCCGGTGGTGTAAAAATCGGTCATGCCCATGCAGCCCAGGCCGACTGCCGAAACGTGGGGTCCGTTGTTGCCGAGTTGACGCGTTTGCATGATCAGTTCCTTTTCTGGATTCAGGTGTGGCTTCAAGACCCGCCCATTCTTGCCCTCGACAGATTCCCGATAAACCGGCTAAAAGTGCTTTCACTATTGAGAAAATCTAAACAATCGAATCCAACGGAGTGGCAATGGACCGATTCAACGCCATGCGTGCCTTTACCCGAATCGTCGAGCTGGGCGGTTTTGCCAAGGCTGCGGACAGCCTGCACATGCCCCGCGCTTCGGTGACGATTCTGATCAAACAACTGGAGGCGCATCTGGGCGTGCAGTTGTTGCTGCGCACCACGCGCCAGGTCACCCCGACGCTCGACGGGCAGGCCTACTACCAGCGCTGCGTCAGCCTGCTCAACGATCTGGACGATGCCGAGTCGGCGTTTTCGTCTGTAGCCAAGGCGCCCGAAGGCGTGCTGCGGGTCGACATGCCAGCGGGCTTCGGTCGGTTGATTCTCATGCCTGCATTGCCCGAGTTCACCGAGCGCTATCCCGGACTGGAAATGGAAGTCGGCATGACCGACCGCCCCGTGGATCTGATCCGTGAGGGCTTCGATTGTGTGATCCGCGGCGGCCAGCCTCTGGACCATTCGCTGGTAGCCCGGCCTCTGGCGCAGATGCGTCAAGTGGTCTGTGCCAGTCCCGCGTATCTGCAGCGCCATGGCGTTCCGCAAACGCTGAGTGACCTGGCGCAACACAGGGTCATCGAATATTTTTCCGCGACTTCAAATAAACGTTACGGCCTGGAGTTCGTCATAGAGGGCAGGGGGCAGGAACTGAGCCTGCCCAAAACCCTGGCGACCAACAGCGCCGATGGTTATCTCGCGGCCTGCTGTGCCGGCTATGGCCTGGTGCAGACCCCGTACTACCATGTCGCTGAACCTTTGCGCTGCGGTGAGTTGGTCGAGGTGCTGGAGGCCTTTGCGCAACCCCGGTTACCGCTGACGGCGTTGTATCCGTCCCATCGGCAAATGTCGCGTCGGGTGAGGGTGTTCGTCGACTGGCTGGTGGAATTGTGCGCGCGGCCAGGCTTGCTGGATAAATCTGCGCCAGCGCCCATGAGCTGACAACAAATTACCGCATACCGGTAGGTCGACAGGCGCTTTCGTGGTTAACTTCCAGTCTTTTCCCGCAACCTCAGAATAAGGACTCAGCTCATGGCTCAAGTGACTCGTAGAGGCTCCCCTGTGCAAATCAGCGGCGAACTGCCAAAGGTCGGCAGCAAGGCGCCTGCCTTCAAACTGGTCGGTGGCGATCTGGCTGACGTGACACTGGAAACGTTCGCCGGCAAGCGCAAAGTGCTGAATATTTTCCCAAGCGTCGACACCCCGACCTGCGCCACTTCCGTGCGCAAGTTCAACGCTCAGGCCAACGACCTGAACAACGCCGTGGTGCTGTGCATCTCCGCTGACCTGCCATTCGCCCAGGCGCGTTTTTGCGGCGCCGAAGGCCTGGAAAACGTGAAGAACCTGTCGACCATGCGTGGCGCCGATTTCATGGAAGCCTACGGCGTGGCCATCGCTGACGGCCCGATGGTCGGCCTGACCACCCGCGCGGTGGTGGTCCTGGACGAGAACGACAACGTCCTGCACAGCGAACTGGTTCCGGAGATCGGTCAAGAGCCGAACTACGACGCCGCACTCGCCGTACTCAAGTAAGTTGTCCGTTGCGTATTGCCGAACACCTCCGTGCAATACATAGCAACACAAAACGGCCTGACTCGATCAGGCCGTTTTCATTTGCAGGTCAGCACCTTACCAAAGTAAGCACTCGGTAAATTGCCGGTAAAGGCCCTTTGCTTGGCACGTAACTATGCTTATTGTTCAGCCTCCCGAAGACGCTCACGCGCACACTGGTTGACTTATTCATGCAATCGTCTGGTTTCCGTAACTCCCGTCGCTGGCTACTCAGCTTGTTGGTTCTCTTGATTGTCGCAGGCGTCTGCTGGCGGTTCTGGCCGGGATCGGCACAAAAGACTGATGCCACTGCGCAGCAATCCGGGCAAGCCCACAAAGGCGCAAGCCGCAGCGGCGGCGCGGGAAAAACGACCGGTCAGCGTCCGGGGTTCGGCGGAGCGGCCGGCCCGGTCCCAGTGCGAGTGGCGCCTGCGACCACGGGTGACTTCCCGATCTATTACAAGGCGCTGGGCACCGTGACCGCGATGAACACCATCAACGTGCGCAGCCGGGTCGCGGGCGAGCTGGTCAAGATCAACTTCCAGGAGGGTCAGCAGGTCAAGGCCGGGGATCTCTTGGCGGTGATCGATCCGCGCAGCTACCAGATTGCCCTGCAACAGGCCGAAGGCACCCTGATGACCAATCAGGCGCTGCTGAAAAATGCGCAGATCGACGTACAGCGTTATCGGGACCTGTACAAAGAGGACAGCATCGCCAAGCAGACCCTGGACACCGCCGAGTCGCTGATCGGCCAATATCAGGGCACGATCAAGACCAATCAGGCCGCCGTGGGCGACGCCAGGCTCAATCTCGAGTTCACCCAGATTCGTGCGCCGATCGCCGGCCGCATCGGCCTGCGTCAACTGGACGTCGGCAACCTGGTGGCCGCCAATGACACCACCGCTCTGGCAGTCATCACCCAGACCAAACCGATCACGGTCAGCTTCACCCTGCCGGAGAAAGATCTCGCAGACGTGATCGGTCACTACCGCAACGGCGACAAATTGCCGGTGGAAGCCTGGGACCGTGGCGACGTGAAGCTGCAGGCCAAGGGCGTGCTCGCCAGCATCGACAACCAGATCGACATCACCACAGGCACCCTGAAATTCAAGGCGCGCTTCGATAACGAAAACGAGGCGTTGTTTCCCAACCAGTTCGTCAACGCGCGTCTGCTGGCCAGCACGATGAAAAACGCCGTGCTGGTGCCGTCGGCTGCGGTGCAGTTCGGCGTCAACGGCACCTTCGTCTACGTGATGGAGGGCGACAAGAAGGTTCGTATTCGTCAGCTCAAAACCGGCCCGAGCGATGAGAACTCCACGGTCATCACCGAAGGTCTGGCCGCGGGTGATCGCGTGGTGCTGGAAGGCACCGACCGTTTGAAGGACGGCAGTGAGGTGGAAGTGGTCAACGACAGCAAGGACGTGCCGGTCACGCCGGGTGGAAAGCTGCAGGGCCAGCCCGCGAAAGACAAGGAAACCGGTGAGTCGGCCGACGCCGCCGCCGTGAAAAAAGGCAACGTATGAACCTGTCACGCCTGTTCATCCTCAGGCCCGTCGCGACCACGCTGAGCATGCTGGCCATCGTGCTGGCCGGCCTGATCGCCTACACCTTGCTGCCGGTTTCGGCGTTGCCGCAGGTGGATTATCCGACCATCCGGGTCATGACCCTGTACCCCGGTGCCAGCCCGCAAGTGATGACCAGTGCCGTGACCGCACCGCTTGAGCGTCAGTTCGGGCAGATGCCGGGCCTGACGCAAATGGCCTCGACCAGTTCCGGCGGCGCCTCGGTGATTACCCTGCGTTTCAGCCTGGACATCAACATGGATGTCGCCGAACAGGAAGTGCAGGCGGCGATCAATGGCGCGACCAACTTGCTGCCAAACGATTTGCCAGCGCCACCGACCTACAACAAGGTCAACCCCGCGGACACCCCGGTGCTGACCCTGGCGATCACTTCGAAAACCATGCTCCTGCCCAAGCTCAATGATCTGGTCGATACGCGCATGGCGCAGAAAATCGCCCAGATCAGCGGCGTCGGCATGGTCAGCATCGCCGGCGGCCAGCGGCAGGCAGTGCGGATCAAGGTCAATCCTGATGCGCTGGCCGCCAACGGTCTGAACCTGTCGGACGTGCGCACGCTGGTCAGTGCCTCCAACGTCAACACGCCCAAGGGCAACTTCGACGGTCCGACCCGGGTTTCGATGCTCGATGCGAACGATCAGCTCAAGTCGCCCGAGGAATACGCCAACCTGATTCTGGCCTACAACAACGGCGGGCCGCTGCGTCTCAAGGACGTGGCGCAGATCGTCGATGGCGCGGAAAACGAGCGTCTTGCCGCCTGGGCCAACCAAAACCAGGCCGTGCTGCTGAATATCCAGCGTCAGCCGGGGGCCAACGTCATTGAGGTGGTCGACCGGATCAAGGCCTTGTTGCCGAGCATCACCGACAACCTGCCCGCCGGTCTGGACGTAGTGGTGCTGACCGACCGCACGCAAACCATCCGCGCCTCGGTCAGCGACGTGCAGCACGAGTTGCTGATTTCCATCGTGCTGGTGGTGTTGGTTACATTTCTGTTTCTGCGCCGCCTCAGCGCCACCATCATTCCTTCGATAGCCGTGCCGCTGTCGCTGGTGGGCACTTTTGGCGTCATGTACCTTGCCGGCTTCTCGGTCAACAACCTGACGCTGATGGCCATGACCATTGCCACCGGCTTCGTGGTGGACGATGCGATCGTCATGCTGGAGAACATTTCCCGGCATCTGGAGGAGGGCGAGACTCCGTTGCAGGCCGCCCTCAAAGGCGCGCGGCAGATCGGCTTCACCCTGATTTCGTTGACCATCTCGTTGATCGCGGTGTTGATTCCACTGCTGTTCATGGCCGACGTGGTCGGACGATTGTTCCGCGAGTTCGCAATTACCCTGGCGGTGGCGATCCTGATTTCGCTGGTGGTCTCGCTGACCCTGACGCCGATGATGTGCGCGCGCTTGCTCAAGCGCGAACCCAAGGAAGAAGAGCAGGGCCGTTTCTACCGGGCCAGCGGCGCCTGGATCGATTGGCTGATCGCCGCCTACGGGCGCAAATTGCAGTGGGTACTCAAGCATCAACCGCTGACGCTGCTGGTGGCCATCGCCACGCTGGGCGTCACCGTGCTGCTCTATCTCGCTGTACCGAAGGGTTTCTTTCCGGTGCAGGATACCGGGGTGATCCAGGGCATTTCCGAAGCGCCGCAGTCGGTTTCGTTCGCCTCCATGAGCGAACGGCAGCAGGCTCTGGCCAAGATCATTCTGCAGGATCCGGCCGTGTCCAGCCTGTCGTCCTACATCGGTGTCGATGGCGACAACGCCACGCTCAACAGCGGACGCATGCTGATCAACCTCAAGCCGCACAACCAGCGCGACCTGACCGCGACGCAGGTGATTCAGCGCCTCCAGCCACAGGTCGATCAACTGTCGGACATCCGTCTGTTCATGCAGCCGGTGCAGGACCTGACCATCGAGGATCGGGTCAGTCGCACCCAATATCAGTTCAGCATGTCCTCGCCGGATGCCGAACTGTTGAGCCTGTGGAGTGGCAAACTGGTGGACGCTCTGGCCGAACGTGCGGAACTGACCGACGTCGCCAGCGACCTGCAGGACAAAGGCCTGCAGGTGTACCTGAACATTGACCGCGATGCGGCTAGCCGACTGGGCGTTACGGTCGCCAATATCACCGACGCGCTGTATGACGCGTTCGGCCAGCGGCAGATTTCCACGATCTACACCCAGGCCAGCCAGTACCGCGTGGTGCTTCAAGCGGCGGCGGCCAATGATCTGGGGCCGCAGGCGCTGGAGCAGATTCACGTCAAGACCACCGATGGCGGCCAGGTCAAACTCTCAAGTCTGGCCAGGGTCGAGCAGCGTCAGGCGCAGTTGGCCATCGCCCACATGGGCCAGTTTCCGGCGGTGATGATGTCGTTCAACCTGGCGCCCGGCGTGGCGCTTGGGCAAGCGGTAGAAGTGATCGAGCAAGTGCAGAAAGACATTGGCATGCCGCTCGGTGTGCAGACGCAGTTTCAGGGCGCGGCCGAAGCGTTCCAGGCCTCGCTGTCCAGCACGCTGTTGCTGGTGCTCGCCGCAGTGGTGACGATGTACATCGTGTTGGGGGTGCTGTACGAGAGCTACATTCACCCGATCACTATTCTCTCGACCCTGCCATCAGCCGCCATCGGTGCGTTGCTGGCGCTGATATTGAGCGGCAACGATCTGGGCATGATCGCGATCATCGGCATTATTCTGCTGATCGGTATCGTCAAGAAGAACGCGATCATGATGATCGACTTTGCCCTCGACGCTGAGCGCAACCGTGGCGTCGATCCGCAGACAGCGATCTACGAAGCGGCGCTGCTGCGTTTCCGGCCGATTCTGATGACCACGCTCGCTGCGTTGTTTGGCGCCATTCCATTGATGTTCGCCACAGGTTCCGGTGCCGAGCTGCGTCAGCCACTGGGTCTGGTGATGGTTGGCGGTCTTCTGGTGAGTCAGGTACTGACGCTATTCACCACGCCGGTCATCTATCTGTATTTCGATCGTCTCGGCCGTCGCTGGCAACGTAAACCTGCTTCGCCAGCCTCGCTGGAACAGGCTGACGCATGAACCTCTCGGCGCCGTTCATCCGCAGGCCGGTGGCGACCATGCTGCTGAGTCTGGCGATCATGCTGCTCGGCGGCATGAGTTTCGGCCTGCTGCCGGTTTCGCCGCTGCCGAACATGGACTTCCCGGTGATTGTTGTTCAGGCCTCGTTACCCGGCGCGAGCCCGGAAATCATGGCGTCCAGCGTGGCGACACCGCTGGAACGGTCCCTGGGCACCATCGCCGGGGTCAACACCATGACCAGCCGTTCGAGTCAGGGCACCACGCGGGTGATTCTGCAGTTCGACATGGACCGCGACATCAACGGTGCGGCGCGAGAGGTGCAGGCGGCGATCAACGCCTCGCGCAATCTGTTGCCCAGCGGCATGCGCAGCATGCCGACGTACAAGAAGGTCAACCCGTCCCAGGCGCCGATCATGGTGCTGTCCCTGACCTCGGACGTGCTGGAAAAAGGCCAGTTGTACGATCTGGCGTCAACGATCCTGTCCCAGAGCCTGTCCCAGGTGAGCGGCGTGGGCGAGGTGCAGATCGGCGGCAGTTCGCTGCCTGCTGTTCGCGTCGAGCTGGAACCCAAGCTGCTGGATCAGTACGGCGTGTCGCTTGACGAGGTACGCACCACGATTTCCAACTCTAACGTGCGCCGCCCCAAGGGCTTCGTGGAAAGCGCCGAGCACAACTGGCAGGTTCAGGCCAACGACCAGTTGGAAAAGGCCAAGGATTACGAGCCGCTGATCATCCGTTACCAGAACGGTGCGGCGCTGCGGCTCAAAGACGTGGCCAAGGTCAAGAACTCGGTGGAGGACCGCTACAACAGCGGCTTCTTCAATGAAAAGTCGGCGGTGCTGCTGGTGATCAACCGTCAGGCCGGGGCCAACATCATCGAGACCGTGGCGGCGATCAAGGCGCAGTTGCCTGCGCTGCAAGCCGTGTTGCCGTCCAGCGTCAAGCTGGATCTGGCGATGGACCGCTCGCCGGTGATCAAGGCCACATTGCACGAAGCGGAGATGACCCTGCTGATCGCCGTGGTGCTGGTGATCATCGTGGTGTTCCTGTTCCTCGGTAACTTCCGCGCCTCGTTGATCCCGACCCTGGCGGTGCCCGTATCGCTGGTGGGCACGTTCGCCATCATGTACCTGTGCGGGTTCTCTCTGAACAACCTGTCACTGATGGCGCTGATTCTGGCCACGGGGCTGGTGGTGGATGACGCCATCGTGGTGCTGGAGAATATTTCCCGGCACATCGACGAGGGCGTGCCGCCGATGCAGGCCGCGTACCGTGGCGCCCAGGAGGTGGGCTTCACCCTGCTGTCGATGAACGTGTCGCTGGTGGCGGTGTTCATCTCGATCCTCTTTATGGGCGGTTTGGTGGAAAGCCTGTTCCGCGAGTTCTCGATTACCTTATCGGCGTCCATTGTGGTATCGCTGGTGGTCTCCTTGACGCTGACCCCGATGCTCTGCGCCCGCTGGCTCAAACCGCATGTCCCGGGCACCGAAAACCGCTTGCAGCGCTGGAGCCAGAGGGTCAACGATCGTATGGTCGCCGGTTACGACAAAAGCCTCGGCTGGGCATTGCGTCATCGGCGCCTGACCATCCTGACGCTGCTGCTCACCATCGGCGTCAACATCGCGCTGTACGTGGTGGTGCCGAAAACCTTCTTGCCGCAACAGGACACCGGCCAATTGATGGGCTTCGTGCGCGGCGACGACGGGCTGTCGTTCTCGGTGATGCAACCCAAAATGGACGTGTTCCGCACCGCGATCCTCAAGGACCCTGCGGTGGAGAGCGTCGCCGGTTTCATCGGCGGTAACGGCGGCACCGGCAACGCCTTCATCATCGTGCGCTTGAAGCCAAATTCCGAGCGCAGGATCGGCGCCGAGCAGGTGGTCGAGCGGCTGCGCAAGGAAATGCCACAAGTGCCAGGCGGCCGGCTGTTCCTGCAGCCCGATCAGGACCTGCAGCTGGGTGGCGGTCGCGAGCAGACCAGTTCGCAATACCAGTACATTCTGCAAAGCGGCGACCTTGAAAGCCTGCGCTTCTGGTATCCGAAGGTTGTGACTGCTCTGAAATCGCTCAAGGAGCTGACGGCCATCGACGCCCATGACGGCGGTGGCACCCAGCAGGTGACGTTGGTGGTCGACCGTGACGCCGCCAAGCGTCTGGGCATCGACATGAACCTGGTCACCACGGTGCTCAACAACGCCTACAGCCAGCGTCAGGTGTCGACCATTTATGATCCGCTGAACCAGTATCAGGTGGTCATGGAGGTCAATCCCAAGTACGCGCTGGACCCGATCACCCTGGAACAGGTGCAAGTGATCACCGCCGACGGTGCGCGGGTGCCGCTGTCGACCATCGCCCATTACGAGCGCAGTCTGGAAGACGACCGGGTCAACCACGAAGGTCAGTTCGCGTCCGACAACGTCTCGTTCGACCTCGCCGATGGCGTGACGCTGGACCAGGCCACTTCGGCTATCGAGCGCGCAGTGGCTGCCGTCGGTTTGCCCGAAGACGTGATCGCCAAGATGGCCGGCACCGCCGATGCCTTTGCCGCGACCCAAAAAAGCCAACCGTGGATGATCCTCGGTGCGCTGGTGGCGGTGTACCTGGTGCTGGGGATTCTCTACGAGAGTTACGTGCATCCGCTGACCATTCTCTCGACGTTGCCTTCCGCCGGGGTCGGTGCGCTGTTGAGCATTTACCTCACGGGCGGGCAGTTCAGCCTGATTTCGCTGCTGGGCCTGTTCCTGCTCATTGGCGTGGTGAAGAAGAACGCCATTCTGATGATCGACCTTGCGCTGCAACTGGAACGTGGCAGCGGCATGACCCCACTGGAGTCGATCCGCAACGCCTGTTTGCAACGCTTGCGGCCGATCCTGATGACCACGCTGGCGGCGATTCTTGGCGCCGTGCCGTTGCTGCTCAGCAGCGCCGAGGGCGCGGAAATGCGTCGCCCGCTGGGCCTGACCATCATCGGTGGCCTGATCCTCAGCCAGATTCTCACGCTGTACACCACCCCGGTGGTTTACCTCTACCTCGACCGTCTGCGTCATCGCGTCAATAAATGGCGCGGTGTGCGGACGGATGCTGCCCTGGAAACTCCGCTATGACCCATCGCCCGAACGCCTCTGTACTGCAGCGGACTATGCCTTTTCGGCGCACTTTTGGCGTGGCGCTCTGCGCGCTGCTGCTCAGTGCCTGCGCAGTTGGCCCGGACTATAAAAAGCCGGACGTGACCACGCCAGCACACTTCAAGCAGGCCGAAGGCTGGACTCAGGCCAACCCCAGCGACGCCATTGCCCGTGGCGCCTGGTGGGAGATCTATGGCGATGCGCAGCTCAATGGCCTGGTGGAAAAGCTCAACACCTCGAACCAGACGGTCGCTCAATACGAAGCGCAATACCGTCAGGCCGCAGCGCTGGTGCGCAGTGCCCGGGGCGCGTTTTTTCCGACGCTGGACCTGACCACCAGCAAGAACCGTTCGAGCCAGGGCACCGGCAGCAGTAGCTCAAGCCTGAGCAGCTCCAGCAGCGGGATTCGCGACACCTACAACGCACAGCTGGGCGTGAGCTGGGAAGCGGACATCTGGGGCAAATTGCGTCGAGGTCTGGAGGCCGACAAGGCCAGCGCCCAGGCCAGCCTCGCCGATCTGGCTTCGATGCAGCTGAGCCTGCAATCGCAACTGGTGCAGAACTACCTGCAACTGCGGGTGATCGACGAGCAGAAGCGCTTGCTTGAATCGACCGTCGACACCTACCAGCGCTCGCTGAAACTCACCGAGAACCAGTACCGGGCGGGAATTTCCGGGCGCGATGCCATTGCTCAGGCCCAGACCCAACTGAAGAGCACTCAGGCCGACCTGATCGACCTGGCCTGGCAGCGCGCGCAGTTCGAGAGCGCCATCGCCGTGTTGATGGGCCAGGCGCCTGCCGATTTCAGCCTCGCGCCGACCATGGATGTCCCGGCACTTCCGCAGATTCCTGCGCAGTTGCCGTCGCAATTGCTCGAACGTCGCCCGGACATCGCCGCCGCCGAGCGCTCGGTGATGGCCGCGAACGCGAACATCGGCGTGGCCAAGGCTGCGTACTACCCCGACTTGACCCTGAGCATGAACGGCGGCTACAGCAGCAGTACGTTCAGCAACTGGATCAGCCTGCCGAACCGTTTCTGGTCGGTGGGGCCGCAACTGGCGATGAACCTGTTCGACGGCGGTCAGCGTGCTGCGGAGGTCGATCGCACCGAGGCGGTGTATGACCAGACTGTCGCCCAATATCGCCAGACCGTGCTCGACGGCTTCAAGGAAGTGGAGGACTACATGGCGCAATTGCGCGTGTACGAACAGGAAGCGGGGGTGCGCAAGGAGGCGCTGGACGCCGCGCGGGATTCATTGCGTCTGACCAGTAACCAGTACAAGGCCGGATTGATTGGCTATCTTGATGTGGTAAACGTGCAAACCACAGCGTTGAGTAACGAACGCAGCGTGCTGTCAGTGTTGCAGAGCCGACTGATTGCCAGCGTTCAATTGATCGCGGCACTGGGTGGCGGATGGAATGCCGAAGCAGGTCTGAGGCGTGAACCAGAGATATCCGGACGCTGATCATGGGTAAAGGCTTATTGCCATGATTACGACGGGCTGACGCGACTTTCCTGCGCAAATCGGTACAATCGCCGCCGTATTCCTGGGCTATCTAGCCTTATCTGGTTGAGTCATGAGTCACGCCCCATGCTGATTGGACACTACACGTTGTCGCTGGTCCTGGTTTCCATTCTGGTGGCCATTCTGGCGTCCTATACCGCGCTCGATCTTGCAGGACGCATCGCCACCGCTAAAGGTCGGGCGATGGTCATGTGGATTTGCGGCGGCGCGCTGTCCATGGGCATCGGCATCTGGTCCATGCACTTCATCGGCATGCTGGCGTTCAAGCTGCCGATCGACCTCGGTTTCGACCTGACCTTGACCCTGCTGTCCCTTGCCGTGGCGGTGCTGTCTTCGGGCTTCGCGCTCTGGCTGGTCAGTCATCAGCACGTGCCGATGCTGCATATCCTGTTCGGCGCGTTCGCAATGGGCACCGGCATCAGCACCATGCACTACACCGGCATGGCCGCATTGCGCATGCAGCCGGGCATCGATTACGACCCTGCGTTGTTCGGGCTGTCCCTTGTCATTGCAGTCAGCGCATCGGCCGCTGCGCTGTGTATCGCATTGCGCCTGCGCAAGCAAACCCCCTATGTGCGTCTGGCCCGCGGTGGGGCGGCGGTGATCATGGGCTTTGCGATTGTCGGCATGCACTACACCGGCATGGCTGCAGCGAATTTCCCTGACGGCAGTTTCTGCGGCGCGGCGGTAACGGGGCTGCGCACCGACGGCCTGGACAAACTGGTACTGGTCACCAGCCTGGCGGTGTTGACCATCACCTTGCTCACTTCGATTCTCGACGCGCGTCTGGAGGCGCGTACCGCGCAACTGGCGGCGTCGCTGAGCGAGGCCAACCGCGAACTGACTCAACTGGCGCTGCACGACACACTGACCGGGCTGCCTAATCGGATTCTGCTGGCCGACCGTATCGAGCAGGCGATGCGCAAAGTCGACTCTCAGGGCGGATTGTTCGCGCTGATGTTCATGGACCTGGACGGTTTCAAGCCGGTCAACGATGCGTTCGGGCATCACGTCGGCGATCAGCTGTTGCGAGAAGTGGCAATGCGCATGCGTGACAACTTCCATCGTCACGACACCCTGGCGCGCATCGGCGGTGACGAGTTCGTGCTGCTGGTGGAACTGGAAGAGATCGACGATGCGACCACCGTGGCGTCGCGTCAGGTGGCGCTGGTCAGCAAACCGTTCAGCGTGCAGGAGCATGATCTTCAGGTGACGGTGAGCATCGGCATCAGCCTGTACCCCGGCAATGGCCGCACCCAGCAAGAATTGCTGATGAACGCCGACGCGGCCATGTACCACGCCAAAAGCGCGGGCAAGAACGGCTACAGCTTCTTCGATGCCTCGATGAACACCAATGCGCGCAATCAGCTGCAACTGCTGCAGGACCTGCGCACCGGCCTTCGGGAAAACCAGTTCTGCCTGCATTACCAGCCCAAGTTCGCGGCGGGCACGGGGGAGCCGGTCGGCGCGGAAGCCCTGGTTCGCTGGAATCACCCGGAACACGGCATGCTGATGCCGGACAAATTCATCGGCCTTGCGGAAAAGACCGGCCTGATCATCAACATCGGCGAATGGGTACTGAACGAAGCCTGCCGCCAGATGCGCGTCTGGTACGACGCCGGTTTTACCCACTGGCGCATCGCGGTGAATCTCTCGGCCTTGCAGTTCTGTCACGCAGGTCTGGTGAAGAACGTTGCGCAGTCTCTGGCGGCGCATGGTTTGCCGGCCAATTGCCTGACGCTGGAGATTACCGAAACCACCGCCATGAGCGACGCCGACGCCAGCATGACGGTGTTGCAGCAGCTCTCGGACATGGGCGTGGACCTGTCCATCGACGACTTCGGCACCGGTTATTCGAGCCTGATGTACCTGAAGCGCCTGCCGGCCAATGAATTGAAGATCGACCGCGGTTTCGTGCGTGATCTGGAGCATGACAGCGACGATGCGGCGATTGTCTCGGCCATCGTCGCGCTGGGTCAGGCGCTGAACCTGCGGATCGTGGCCGAGGGTGTCGAGACCAGCAGCCAGCAGAATTTCCTTACCCGCCTGGGCTGCGACTCGCTGCAGGGTTATCTGCTGGGGCATCCATTGCCAGCGGACCGCTTCATGGCGGATATTAACGCGGCGCAGAAACGGGTATCCGCGAACACACTTTGACGTTTCATGCTTTGCACAACATTAAAAAAGCTCAGATTGATTCGGACATTTCATGGATAAAAACCTCCTCATTACTGGCGGCTCCAGAGGTATTGGCGCGGCCACGGCAGTTCTGGCGGCATCGCAAGGTTATCGCGTCTGCATCAATTACCTGTCTGACCATGCCGCCGCCGAGCGCGTCTGCGGGCAGATTCGCGAGGCGGGTGGCTATGCCATCGCGGTTCAGGCCGACGTCAGCAACGAAGACGAAATCATTCGCCTGTTTTCCCGTGTGGACTCGGAGCTCGGGCGCCTGACCGCGCTGGTGAACAACGCTGGTACAGTTGGCGAGACGTCGCGGGTCGAGCACATGTCGGAATTTCGCATGCTCAAGATCATGATGAGCAACGTGGTCGGGCCGATGCTGTGCAGCAAGCACGCGCTGTTGCGCATGTTGCCGCGTCATGGCGGGCACGGCGGCAGCATCGTCAATGTGTCGTCAGTGGCAGCGCGGCTCGGCTCGCCGGGTGAATACGTCGACTACGCCGCGTCCAAGGGCGCGCTGGACACCTTCACCATCGGCCTGGCCAAGGAAGTGGCAGGGGAGAACGTACGAGTCAACGCCGTGCGGCCTGGCTATATCTTCACTGAGTTCCACGCCTTGAGCGGCGACCCGCAACGGGTCAGCAAGCTGGAGCCGACCATTCCGATGGGGCGCGGTGGCCTGGCCGATGAAGTGGCCGAGGCGATTCTCTGGTTGCTGTCGGACAAGGCGTCGTATTCGACCGGGACGTTCATCGATCTGGGTGGGGGTCGCTAGGTCTGCGTACACCCGCGCCGAGCCCCGGTTGCTCTTGTGGGAGGGAGCTTGCTCGCGAAAGCGTTCGATCAGCGACTCATGCTTGACTGATACACCGCATTCGCGAGCAAGCTCCCTCCCACGTTGGTCCTCGTACACCGCTGCAGTACGGCAGCTCAGGCTTCCCCCTGACTGGATTGTTGACCAGTGCGGATGGAGGGATCATCCCACCATCATCGAGCGAATGATCTTGCCCAAGGTCTCCATCGCCCGCTCTGATGTCTCACTCCAAGGGCTGCCGTAATTCAGGCGAATGCAATTCTTGAAGCGGCGGGTCGGGGAGAACATTGGGCCTGGGGCGATGCTGATGCCTTGGGCCAGCGCCACCTGGAACACCTTCAACGAATCGATCTGTTCCGGCAATTCCAGCCAGAGAAAATACCCGCCCGATGGCTGGCTGACCCGCGTCTGTGCCGGGAAATAGCGGGCCACTGCGCCGAGCATGGCCCGCAGTTGGTCTTCCAGGCTGTTACGCAGTTTGCGCAGATGCCGGTCGTAACCACCGTGCTGCAGATAATCGGCGATGGCCGCCTGCGCAGGCATCGAGGCGCAGAGCGAGGTCATCAGTTTCAGCCGCTCGACCTTCTGCGCATATCGCCCGGCGGCGACCCAGCCCACGCGGTACCCTGGCGCCAGGCTCTTGGCAAACGAGCCGCAATGCAGCACCAGCCCCTCGGTGTCGAAGGCTTTTGCCGGTTTCGGCGCGTGTTGGCCGTAATACAACTCGGCGTAGACGTCATCCTCGATCAACGGCACTTCATGCTTACGCAGCAATTCCACAAGTTCACGCTTGCGCGATTCCGAGACCGTCGCCCCGGTAGGGTTCTGAAAACTGGTCATGCTCCAGCAGGCCTTGATGGGGTAGCGTTCCAGCGTGTGTTCCAGCACGTTCAGGTCGATGCCGGTTTGCGGATGGACCGGAATTTCCACGGCCTTGAGCTTCAAGCGTTCAAGCACTTGCAGGCAGGCGTAGAACGCAGGGGCTTCGATGGCCACCAGATCACCCGGTTCGGTGACGGCCTGCAAGCAGAGATTCAGCGCTTCCAGAGCGCCGTTGGTAATCAGCAGTTCCTCCATGGGCAGCATCTGACCCGCGACCATGTAGCGCAACGCGATCTGCCGGCGCAGCGTCGGGTTGCCGGGGGAAAGGTCGCCGACCACCATGCTCGGGTCCATGTCACGTGTGGCACTGGCCAGTGAACGGGCAAGGCGTTGCAGAGGGAACAGACCGGCACTCGGAAAGGCTGAGCCGAAGGGAACCGTGTTCGGGTCCTTGATCGATTCCAGGACCGAAAACACCAACTCGCTGACATCGACTTCGGTGGTTTCGCTGACCTGCGCTTCCAGGGTTGGCTCAAGCACCGGTGGAAGCTCGAAACGCTGGGCGGCAAAGGTTTCGTTGACCAGGCTGTCGTTGACGAAGTAGCCGGAACGCGGGCGGGCGCGGATCAAACCCCGCCGCTCCAACAGGTAATACGCCTGAAACACCGTCGACGGGCTGATGCCGTGAGTCTGGCTGGCATAACGCACCGAAGGCACGCGCTGACCGGCAGCGAGCACGCCGGACCGGATAAGCTCGGCAATGTCGTCGGCAAACTTTTCATAACGCTTCATCGATAACCCGCAACCAGGGACTGAAGATTCCGGTGCAGGGGCAGCCGTGAATCCGGGATGACCGGACTATGCTCGCCAAAGCCGTTTCAGTACAGGCGCAGATTTTCCGATAAACAGCGGATCAGATGAGTTGCCGCATATCTATGGCGTCTGGCGATGTCATGAGAATCATATGACCGGCGAATCCTCTCCCGGCTCGACGCCAATCGTGTGGTGCCTCAGGTCCTTGGCCTTGTACACGGTCAGCGCATCGGCCTCGGCCTCGGTGATAGGGACCTTCCTGCCGCCGATGTCGGCTTCCGACATGTGGGTGGCGTCGTTCGTGGTGATCACCACGTCGATCACCGCGCTGCGGTAGGTGGTCCCGTCTACCACGGCCGAGCAGTGCTGGTTGCTGCTGTCGAATTCGAGAGGCATGGTCGTACTCCTTCACGGACTGTTGAAGCTACGACTGCCGGACTCATCGAATCGTTTCCCGCTTCCGACAGAGGGGCGCAGCACTCTGGGCAAGCGGCGCGGTCCATTGGTGAACGTGCCCGCAAAGAGGCTCGTAGCCTAAGGAATTACCCATGAACGCTTGGTGGCAAGAGGTCGTCGAGACCCTTCGCACAGAATTTTCCGACATCACCGATGCCGCGCAACTGACCCGCGTCACCGTGCGCCTGGTGATCGCCGCGGTACTCGGTGGGATCCTCGGTTTCGAGCGTGAACATAAGGGCAAGGCGGCCGGGGTGCGAACGCACATGCTGGTATGCATGGGTGCGGCGTTATTCGTGCTGGTACCGCGGCTGGCAGGTGCCGACGATCAGGCTCTGAGCCGGGTCGTGCAGGGCATCGTCGCGGGGATCGGCTTTCTCGGCGCGGGCACCATCCTCAAAGGCGACAAGCTCAATACCCATCAAGTGAAAGGGCTGACCACGGCGGCGGGATTGTGGATGACCGCCGCCATCGGCATCGCAGCCGGCAGCGGCCGGGAAATGACCGCTGTACTGAGCACGATCCTGGCGCTGGGCATCTTTAGCCTCATGCCGATGATCGTCGAACGCTTCGACACACCACAGGAAGAAAAGGACAAAGACCCCAAGCGCAGGGACGGTGGGGATTCGCACCAACCCTGAGCACGCCGGAGCGCGCCCAGTTCAATTCAAGCCAGCAGTCGCCAGAAGCCAGGTGTCACTCGGGAAAATCCTCACCCAGAATTGCAGGCGGCTCCGTGCTTGGCGGATCGCCCTTGGGTGGCTCGATCACCGGTGGCATGGTGGGGGGAGGCGGTTCTTCGGGCTTTGGAACCGGCAGTTCGGGGTCGTCGATATTCGGATCGGGTGTTTCTGCGGGAATGGGAATGTTCATTGCTTCACCTTCCTTCAGCGCAGGCTGGAACAGGCAGGAATACCGGATTTTCAACGCGCTCGCAGGGTTCGACAGCACGTCTGTTTGAATGATTCAGCGCATTTTCGACGCGCTTGTTCACGGTGGAGCTACGCTAGCAACGGATCGATTTTTTTGCACCACAAGCTCTTTGAACTTTTCCCCAAGGCTGGCGTTCGGAACCTATGCGGCCACGTCGGGATGTGTTCTGCCCCGCGGGTACGCCCTTATTCGTTTATGGATGAAATGCCGATGGAATGGACTCTTAACACGGAGCGTCCCTGGGGCGTGAGGAGTGATGCTCGATGAATGTGACTGCTGATCAGCCATACGGCCCGGATTCCCTGGCCACCGATGTACCGCACCCAACCCAGCCTTTATCCCTGACTCAGGCCCTGCAGCTGCCGCGTATCGTGATCGAGGATACCCAGCCGGTGCTTGAGTCCGGCCAGCTTGCGGCCAAGGCCATCATCGGCCAGCCCGTGACCGTCACCAGCAAGGTGTTCGCCGACGGCCACGACAAGATGGCGGTGCGCATTCGTTACCGCGCCGCCGATGAGCACCAATGGCTTAGCGCGCCGATGCGCGATCTGGGCAATGACAGCTGGATCGGCGAATTCACCCCGACCAAGGTCAGCCGCTACCTGTTCCGGCTGGAGGCGTGGATCGACCAGTTCGCCAGTTATCGTTATGAACTGGAGAAGAAATACGCCGCCGGTGTGCCTATCGGTCTGGAACTGGAAGAAGGGCGCTTGCATCTGGTTCACGCTTCCGAGCGCAGCCAACACGAGCTGCGCGGCCAGATCGACAGCCTGTTGCAGCGCCTGGGTGAAAATACCGAGCACGAAGCGCAAGTGGCATTGCTGCTGCACAGCGAAACCGCGTCGATCATGGCGCAAGCGGATAATCTTGCCTTCCTCAGCCGCAGCCTGGAATTCCCGCTGGATGTCGAGCGCCAGCTTGCCCAATTCGCCAGTTGGTACGAGCTGTTTCCGCGCTCGATCACCGATGACAAGAACCGCCACGGCACCTTTAACGACGTCCATAGTCGCCTGCCGATGATTCGTGACATGGGCTTTGACGTCCTGTACTTCCCGCCGATTCACCCGATCGGTCGCGCGCACCGCAAGGGCCCGAACAATTCGTTGCAGGCCGGTCCTGACGATCCGGGCAGTCCGTATGCCATCGGCAGTGCCGAAGGCGGGCATGAGGCGATTCACCCGCAGCTGGGCACCCGCGAAGACTTCCGCAATCTGGTGGCGGCTGCCGCCGAGCACGGCCTGGAAATCGCTCTGGATTTCGCCATTCAGTGCTCCCAGGACCACCTGTGGCTCAAGGAACATCCGGGCTGGTTCTCCTGGCGTCCCGACGGCACGATTCGCTATGCGGAAAACCCGCCTAAGAAGTACCAGGACATCGTTAACGTCGACTTCTACGCGCCGGACGCCATTCCGAGTCTGTGGCTTGAGTTGCGCGACGTGGTATTGGGTTGGGTGGAAGAGGGCGTGAAGATCTTCCGTGTCGACAACCCGCACACTAAACCGCTGCCGTTCTGGCAATGGATGATCGCCGACATCCGCGCCCAGCATCCGGACGTGATGTTCCTTGCCGAGGCCTTCACCAAACCCGCGATGATGGCGCGTCTGGGCAAGGTCGGTTATTCCCAGAGCTATACCTATTTCACCTGGCGCAACACCAAGGCCGAGCTTGCCGAGTACTTCACTCAGCTTAACCAGTCGCCGTGGCGCGAGTGCTACCGGCCGAATTTCTTCGTCAACACCCCGGACATCAACCCGCACTTTCTGCATGACTCCGGTCGCGCGGGCTTCTTGATTCGAGCGGCGCTGGCGACCATGGGCTCCGGCCTGTGGGGCATGTATTCGGGGTTCGAACTGTGTGAATCGGCGCCTGTGCCGGGCAAAGAGGAGTATCTGGATTCCGAGAAATACGAAATCCGGCCTCGGGACTTCACCCAGCCGGGCAACATTATCGCCGAGATCGCTCAGCTCAACCGTATTCGCCGGCAGAACCCGGCCTTGCAAACCCACTTGGGCCTGCGCATCTACAACGCCTGGAACGACAACATTCTGTACTTCGGTAAGCGCAGCGCTGACGGCAGTAACTTCGTATTGGTCGCCGTGAGCCTCGATCCGCACAACCCTCAGGAAGCGAATTTCGAACTGCCACTCTGGGAGATGGGCCTGGCCGATGACGCCGCCACATTGGGCGAGGATTTGATGACCGGCCACAGCTGGACCTGGTACGGCAAGACGCAGTTCATGCGCATCGACCCGTCCTATCAGCCATTCGGCATCTGGCGAATCAGAACCACAAACCCATAATTCAAAAGGATGTGGTCATGGCGAAGAAACCTCGTAACGCTGCCTTTATCGACGACCCGCTCTGGTACAAGGATGCGGTGATTTACCAGGTTCATGTGAAGTCGTATTTCGACTCCAACGACGATGGGATCGGCGACTTCCCCGGGCTGATCGCCAAGCTCGATTACATCGCTGCGCTGGGCGTCAACACCATCTGGTTGTTGCCGTTCTATCCGTCGCCACGGCGCGACGACGGCTATGACATCGCTGATTATCGGGGCATTCATACCGATTACGGCACCATGGCCGACGCGAAGAAGTTCATCGCTGAAGCCCACAACCGCGGGTTGCGGGTGATCACTGAGCTGGTCATCAACCACACCTCGGATCAACACCCCTGGTTTCAGCGCGCGCGGCACGCAAAGAAGGGCTCGAAGGCGCGGGATTTCTACGTCTGGTCCGATGACGACCAGAAATACGATGGCACGCGAATCATCTTTCTCGACACCGAGAAGTCCAACTGGACTTGGGACCCGGTGGCCGGTCAGTACTTCTGGCACCGGTTTTACTCACACCAGCCGGACCTGAACTTCGACAACCCGCAGGTGATGAAGGCGGTGCTCGAAGTCATGCGGTACTGGCTGGACATGGGCATTGACGGCCTGCGTCTGGACGCCATTCCTTACCTGATCGAGCGCGACGGCACCAACAACGAGAACCTTCAGGAAACCCATGACGTCCTGAAAAAGATCCGTGCCGAGATCGACGCCAACTATCCCGACCGCATGCTGCTGGCCGAAGCCAATCAATGGCCGGAAGACACGCAGCTGTATTTTGGCGATCGCAAGGGCAAGGACGGCGATGAATGCCACATGGCCTTTCACTTCCCACTGATGCCGCGGATGTACATGGCGGTGGCTCAGGAAGACCGCTTCCCGATCACTGACATCCTGCGCCAGACCCCGGAAATTCCGGAAAACTGCCAATGGGCGATTTTCCTGCGCAACCACGATGAGCTGACCCTGGAAATGGTCACCGACCGTGAGCGCGACTATTTGTGGAACTACTACGCCTCAGACCGCCGCGCGCGGATCAATCTGGGTATTCGCCGTCGTCTGGCCCCGCTACTGGAGCGCGACCGCCGCCGCGTAGAACTCCTCAACAGCATGTTGTTGTCCATGCCAGGTACGCCGACGTTGTATTACGGTGACGAAATCGGCATGGGTGACAACATTTATCTCGGCGACCGCGACGGGGTGCGCACGCCCATGCAATGGTCCATCGACCGCAACGGCGGGTTTTCCCGGGCCAACCCGGCGAGCCTGGTGTTGCCGCCGATCATGGACCCGCTGTACGGCTATCAGTCGGTCAACGTCGAAGCTCAGGACCACGACCCGCACTCGCTGCTCAACTGGACCCGTCGCATGCTCGCGGTGCGCAAGCAGCAGAAAGCCTTTGGCCGTGGCACCCTCAGGATGCTCTCGCCGAGCAACCGGCGGATTCTGGCTTACACCCGTGAATACACTGGCCCCGACGGCAAGACCGAAATCATTCTGTGCGTCGCCAACGTCTCCGCCGCCTCACAGGCTGCGGAGCTGGAACTCTCTCACTACGCCGGAACGGTGCCGGTGGAGATGCTCGGCGGCAGCGCCTTCCCACCTATCGGCCAGCTCAATTACCTGCTGACGTTGCCGCCTTATGGCTTCTACTGGTTTCTGCTGGCCTCGGAGAATCAAATGCCCAGCTGGCACGTCGAACCGGCCCAGAGCCTGCCGGACTTCCCAACCCTTGTCCTCAAACAACGCCTTGAAGAGCTGCTCGATGAACCCTTGCGCCAGACCATGGAGCAGGACTCGCTGGCGGCGTATCTGCCGAAGCGCCGCTGGTTCGCCGGTAAAGGCAAAGCCCTGGACAAGGTACACATCGCGTATGCCGTGCGTTTCGGGACTACTGTGCGACCGGTATTGTTGAGCGAAATCGAAGTGACGTCGGGTGACGAAGTGGTGCGGTATCAGCTGCCGTTCGGCCTGTTGCCGGAAGATGACATCAGCAGCCCGCTGCCGCAGCAACTCGCGCTGGCCCGCGTGCGACGTGGCCGTCAGGTCGGGCTGATCACCGACGCCTTTACCCTTGAGCCATTCATTCGCGCGGTGATCAAGGGCATGCAGGACCAAAGCGTGCTGCCGACCCACGACGGCGAGCTGAGGTTTCAGCAGACCTCGAAGCTGGCACCGTTGGGACTGAACGACGAATCCGAGGTGCGCTACCTGTCCGCCGAACAGTCCAATAGCTCGGTGGTGATCGGCAAGAGTGTGGTGTTGAAGATGATTCGCCGGGTCGCGGCAGGTACGCACCCTGAGCTGGAAATGGGCGCATACCTGACCGAAGCCGGCTATCAGCACATATCGCCGCTGCTTGGCGCTGTGGTGCGGGTCGACAACGAGGGCGAAAGCAACCTGCTAATGATCGCTCAGGGGTATCTGAGCAATCAGGGCGATGCCTGGGAGTGGACCCAGAACAACCTGGAACGTGCGGTGCGCGATGAGATGGCCCATGGTCAATCCAATCTCGAACAGCACGCCAACGCACTGCTGGAACTCAAGGATTTCGCCGCTCTGTTGGGCCAGCGTCTGGGTGAAATGCACGTGGTACTCAGTGCCCCGACCGACAATCCGGACTTCAAGACCGAAGTCACCAGCGTCAAGGACAGCCAGGCATCGGCCAAAAGCGTGGCGGCGCAAGTCGAGCGCGCGCTCGATTTGCTGGAACAGCATCGCGATACCCTGGAACCGGGCGATCAGCAACTGGTCAGTGAACTGCTGAGCAAACGCAAACCGCTGCTGGCTCAGGTGCAAACCCTGGCCAAACAGTCGGTGGGTGGCCTGCGCATGCGGGTGCACGGTGACTTGCACCTGGGTCAGATGCTGGTGGTCAAGGGCGATGCGTATCTGATCGACTTTGAAGGGGAACCGGCGCGCCCGTTACAGGAACGACGGGCCAAATACAGCCCGTTCAAGGATGTCAGCGGCGTGTTGCGATCTTTCGACTACGCTGCCGCCATGGCAATGCGCAATGCTCAAGCGGCAGACACCTCACCCGAGGCTGCTGCTGCGCGCGAACACGTTGCCGAAACCTATTTGAAACAGGCGCGGGAAGCGTTTCTCAAGGGCTACGCCACAGCCACCAAAGACGTTGCCCACGCCTGGAAAGATGCTAAGGGGGAGGCCGCTGCACTGGCGTTGTTCACCCTGGAAAAAGCCGCTTATGAAGTGGCCTACGAGGCCGAGAATCGGCCGACCTGGTTGTCGGTTCCGCTTCAAGGCTTGCGCGGGCTGTTGAACTTGTCTGATGGAGAATGAAAATGAGTGCGTCTGACCAATTCGGCGAAGGCAACCACAAGTTGTTGCCCAGTGCCGGCGATATGGACGCGTTGATCCGCGCCGAACACCGTGACCCGTTCTCCATGCTTGGCCCTCACAGCGACGGCAAGGACGGGCAGGTAATCCGCGCCTATCTGCCCAATGCGCTGAGTGTGCGCGTGCTGTCTCGAGACGGCGAGCGTGATCTGGGTGAACTGACGATGAGTGACAAGCCCGGTTTCTTTGCCGGGCATTTTCCGGTGCGCGAACCGTACCTGCTGAAAATCAACTGGGCGACCGGCGAGCATATCACTGAAGACCCCTACAGCTTCGGTCAGTTGCTCGGTGAAATGGACCTCTACCTGTTCGCCGAGGGTAATCACCGCGACCTGAGCAGCGCCTTGGGCGCGCAGGTGAAAACCGTCGATGGTGTCGAGGGTGTGCGGTTTTCAGTCTGGGCACCGAATGCCCGACGCGTCTCGGTCGTGGGCGATTTCAATAGCTGGGACGGCCGTCGTCATCCGATGCGCGTGCGTTACCCGTCCGGGGTGTGGGAGATTTTCATCCCACGCATCGGCCCCGGCGAAGCCTACAAATACGAGATTCTCGGTCAGCATGGCGTCTTGCCGCTGAAGGCCGACCCCATGGCTCTGGCGACCAAACTGCCGCCCGACACAGCCTCCAAGGTCGCAGCGCCCCTGAGCTTTGCATGGCAGGACAATGACTGGATGCAGTCCCGCGGCGAAAAGCAGGACGTGCACAAGCCGATCTCGATCTACGAACTGCATGCAGGCTCGTGGAAATGGCACCACGGCGGCGAAGACGAGCCCGATCGCCCGTTCAACTGGCACGAACTGGCGGATCACCTGATTCCGTACATCAAGGATCTAGGTTTCACCCACATCGAACTGATGCCGATCATGGAGCACCCCTTCGGCGGCTCCTGGGGCTATCAACTGCTGTCGCAGTTCGCACCGAGCGCGCGTTACGGCACGCCGGAAGACTTCGCAGCCTTCGTCAACGCCTGTCACCAGAACGACATCGGGGTGATTCTCGACTGGGTGCCTGCGCACTTTCCCACCGACACCCACGGGCTGGCGCAATTCGACGGCACCGCGCTGTATGAATACGGCAACCCGCAGGAAGGCTTTCACCAGGACTGGGACACGCTGATCTACAACCTGGGCCGCACCGAAGTCCACGGCTTCATGATTGCCTCGGGCCTGCATTGGCTGAAAAACTTCCACATCGATGGATTGCGCGTGGATGCCGTGGCATCGATGCTGTATCGCGACTACTCACGTAAAGCGGGGGAGTGGGTGCCGAACCGTTATGGTGGCCGGGAGAACCTGGAAGCCATCGACTTCCTGCGCCATCTCAACGATGTGGTCGCGCTGGAAGCTCCGGGGGCGTTGGTTATCGCTGAAGAGTCCACGGCATGGCCGGGTGTCAGTCAGCCAACGCAACAGGGTGGGTTGGGCTTTGCCTATAAGTGGAACATGGGCTGGATGCACGACACGCTGAAGTACATCGAGCAGGACCCGATTCATCGTCAGCATCACCATGACCGGCTGAGCTTCGGGCTGGTGTATGCATGGTCCGAGCGCTTTATCCTGCCGATTTCCCACGATGAAGTGGTGCATGGCAAACATTCGTTGATCGACAAGATGCCTGGCGACCGGTGGCAGAAGTTCGCCAACCTGCGGGCGTACCTGACGTTCATGTGGACCCATCCGGGCAAGAAGCTGCTGTTCATGGGCTGTGAGTTCGGGCAATGGCGCGAGTGGAACCACGACACTGAGCTGGACTGGCATTTCTTGCAGTATGCCGATCACAAGGGCGTGCACACGCTGGTGGGGGATCTGAACCGGTTGTATCGGTCGGAGAAGGCGCTGTACGAGCAGGATTGTCAGCCGCAGGGGTTCCAGTGGGTGATTGGCGATGATGCCGGGAACAGTGTTTATGCCTATCTGCGCTGGAGCAAGGAGGGTGAGCCGCTGTTGGTGGTCGCCAATCTGACGCCGGTGCCGCGTCATGGTTATCGCGTCGGCGTGCCGTTCAGTGGCAAGTGGGCCGAGCTGTTGAATTCGGATGCCGGGGTGTATGCGGGTTCGAATATCGGCAACGGCGGGGCGGTGGTGGCCGATGAGGTCAAGAGCCATGGGCAGGCGTTTTCGCTGGCGTTGAATCTGCCGCCGTTGGCGGTGGTGGTGTTCAAGCCTGTGGGTGAGTGATCAGAGTCGGTCGCGGTTTTTGGATCGCGTGTATATCCGGTATCTATGGTGGCGCTTATCTTCGTTCTGCCTAACGGCAGAAGCGTTCCGCCTTCGGCGGGTTACTTGAAAATCGGAATGCCGCACCACCACCAAGTAACCAAGTGTCCTCGCTCCCTGTCCGGCCCGACTTCGTCGGGTTCCCTCCCTCCGGCATTGCTCCGGGGGCACGCCGCCGACCGGCCATCCCTGGCCGAACGGCGGCTAGCGCGACATCCCTGTCGCGCTGCCCCCTGCGCAATACCTGCGCTCGGCCTCCCAAAGTCGCAATTTGTGGCGTCTGAACCTTCGCGTGCTTAGAAGCAAGATCGAGATCAAGACCAGGATCAAGACCAGGATCAGGATCAACAGCGAACGCAGTTCTCAGTCCTGACGCCATTCTTGTGGGAGACGCCGGAGGTCACGACGGCAGCGAAGCGGTGTGTCAGATACCCCGCGTGCGCCTGAACCACCGCTATCGTGCGACCGCGGCCCGGCCTGTCTCACAGCTCCAGCAGCTCCCACAGGGTCAGGTGTCAGGTTGGAGATTTCGATTTGATCGTTCCCACGCTCCGCGTAGCGCATGACGCTCCGCGTCATTTTGGACGCAGAGCGTCCTTGACGGCATTCCCACGCGGAGCGTGGGAACGATCAGCACCCTTGTGGCCGTTGCCGTTGCCGTTGCCGTTGCCGTTGCCGTTGCCGTTGCCGTCGATGTTGATCTTGATCTTCGTACGCGAAAGTCCAGACACCACAAATCGCGACTTGGGTGCAGGCTGAACGCAGGCGTCGCGCAGTGGGCCGAGCGGCATGGATGCCGCGAGAGCCGCCCCCCGCCATGGATGGCGGATGGCGGCGGGCCCACGGAGCGTCGCCGGAGTGAGGGAACCCGAGGAACGAGGGCCCAACCAGGAGCCAGGACACTTGGTTACTTGGTGTCTTTTCAAGTAACTCGCCGAAGGCGAAACAGCTCTGGCGTTAGCCAGAGCCGTATCAGCCGCGCCGCGATTACGTGGCGTATCCAGATTTCCAGCTGCACACCGAACCCTGTGGGAGCAGTGCGACAGCCCGGGCCGCGGTCGGACGATGGGGGTAGGTCAGGCGGCTCATCTGCAACTGATAAACCGCTATCGCTGCCGTCGTGACCTCCGGCGTCTCCCACAGAGATCGCGTCAGGTGGCAGATCACTGTTCGCTCTTGATTTTGCTTCTAAGTGCGCAATACCCCAGACACCAAAAATCGCGACTTGGGTGCAGGCTGAGCGCAGGCGGCGTGGAGCGTCGCCGGAGTGAAGGAATTCCGACGAAGGAGGAACCCAACCAGGAGCAAGCACCCTTGGTTACTTGGGGGTGGTGCGGCATTCCGACTTTTCCAAGTAACTCGCCGAAGGCGAAACAGCTCTGGCGTTAGCCAGATCACAAACCACCGCCACCACAAATAATGGATATGCACCCAAGACCAGTGCCTACACCTCCGAAACCCCACCCCCCACAATTTCATGGCACCCCCGCCAATCTGAACTAAAGTTTCAAATGTCGGCGCAACACCCCCCGACACCGTGATCGAAAAATCCTTGCGGCAACGTACCGCAAACATTCCCCTGATCAGGAGTGCACGATGGACCTCAACCGTCGGCAGTTCTTCAAGGTCGCCGCTATCGGCCTTGGAGGCTCGAGCCTGGCGGCGTTGGGCATGGCGCCAACGCCCGCTTTCGCCGAGCAGATACGCCACTTCAAGCTCGCCCACACCCATGAAACCCGCAACACCTGCCCGTATTGCTCGGTCGGCTGCGGCTTGATCATGTACAGCCAGGGCGATGCAGCCAAAAACGTGGCACAAAACATCATCCACATCGAAGGCGACGCCGACCACCCGGTCAACCGTGGCACCCTGTGCCCCAAAGGCGCGGGCCTTCTGGACTTCATCCACAGTCCGGGCCGCCTCAAATACCCGCAGATGCGCAAACCTGGCAGCAACGAATGGACCCGCATCTCCTGGGACGAAGCACTAGACCGCGTGGCCGACCTCATGAAGGCCGACCGCGACGCCAACTTCATTGAGAAGAATGACAAGGGCGAGACCGTCAATCGCTGGCTGACCACAGGCTTCCTCGCAGCCTCGGCGGCGTCCAACGAAGCAGGCTACATGACCCACAAGGTCATCCGCGCAACCGGCATGCTGGGGTTCGATAACCAAGCCCGTGTCTGACATGGCCCGACGGTGGCAAGTCTTGCCCCGACGTACGGCCGTGGAGCCATGACCAATACCTGGACCGATATCGCCAACGCGAATCTGATCCTGGTGATGGGCGGCAACGCAGCAGAAGCTCACCCTTGTGGTTTCAAATGGGTGACCGAAGCCAAGGCGCACAATCAGGCGCGATTGATCGTGGTCGATCCACGGTTCACGCGGACTGCCTCTGTGGCCGACTATTACGCGCCGATTCGGACCGGCAGCGACATCGCCTTCATGGGCGGACTGATCAATTACCTGCTGACCAACGACAAGATCCAGCACGAGTACGTGCGCAATTACACCGACGTGTCGTTCATCGTCAAAGCCGGCTATGGCTTTGAGGACGGGATCTTCAGTGGTTACGACGCCGCCAAGCGGGTCTACACCGACAAGTCCGGCTGGGGTTACGAACTGGGCGAGGACGGTTTCGCCAAGGTCGATCCGACCCTGCAGGACCCGCACTGCGTCTATCAGCTGATGAAACAGCATTACAGCCGCTACACCCCGGAAATCGCCAGCCTGACCTGCGGCATGCCACAGGACCGGATGATGAAGATCTGGGAAGAGATCGCCACCTGCTCGGTACCGGGCAAGACCATGACGATTCTCTACGCGCTGGGCTGGACGCAGCATTCCATCGGGTCGCAGATCATCCGCAGCGCGGCGATGGTGCAGCTGCTGCTGGGTAACGTCGGCATGCCCGGTGGGGGGGTGAACGCCTTGCGCGGTCACTCCAATATCCAGGGCCTCACCGACCTTGGATTGCTGTCCAACGCGCTGCCGGGCTATCTGACGCTTGGCCTCGATTCGGAGCAGGACTACGACGCCTATATCACCAAGCGCACGCAGAAACCGCTGCGTCCCGGTCAATTGTCGTACTGGCAGAACTACAGCAAGTTCCACGTCAGCCTGATGAAATCCTGGTACGGCGCCAACGCCACGGCCGAGAACAAGTGGGGTTATGACTGGCTGCCAAAACTGGACATTCCCAACTACGACATCCTGAAAATGTTCGACATGATGGGCAAGGGCCAGGTCAACGGCTACGTCTGCCAAGGTTTCAACCCTATCGCGGCATTGCCGGACAAGAACCGGGTGATGAAGGCGCTGGCCAAGCTGAAGTGGCTGGTGGTCATGGACCCGCTGGCGACCGAAACGTCCGAGTTCTGGCAGAAGGTCGGGCCCTATAACGACGTGGTCACGGAAAATATCCAGACCGAAGTCATTCGTCTGCCCACCACCTGCTTCGCCGAAGAGGATGGCTCGCTGGTCAATAGCAGCCGCTGGCTGCAGTGGCACTTCAAAGGCGCCGACGGGCCGGGTGAAGCGATCACCGACATTCGCATCATGAGCGAGCTGTTCCTGCGCCTGCGCAAGCGTTATCAGGAACAGGGCGGGGCGTTCCCCGATCCGTTGCTCAAACTCAGCTGGCCGTACAAAGTGCCGGAAGAACCGTCGCCCGAAGAGATCGCCAAAGAGATCAACGGCGCCGCCACCATGGACTACACCGATCCTCTCGGCGCGGCGATCAAGGGCGGTTCGCAACTGACCGGCTTTGCCCAGCTCAAGGATGACGGCAGTACCGCTTCGGGTTGCTGGATCTTCTGCGGCAGCTGGACCGAGGCCGGCAACCAGATGGCTCGGCGCGATAACAGCGACCCCTACAACATGCACCAGCATCAAGGGTGGGCATGGGCCTGGCCGAGTAACCGACGGATTCTCTACAACCGCGCGTCTGCCGATACGCAAGGCAAACCCTGGGACCCGAAAAAACGCTTGATCTGGTGGAACGGCAAGGCTTGGACGGGGACCGATGTCCCGGATTTCGTGGTGACCTCGGCGCCGGAAGCAGGGATGAACCCGTTCATCATGAACCCCGAAGGCGTTGCCCGGTTCTTTGCCGTGGACAAGATGAACGAGGGGCCATTCCCGGAACACTACGAGCCGTTCGAGACGCCTATCGGCATCAACCCGCTGCACCCGAACAACAAGAATGCGACCAGCAACCCTGCAGGGCGCATTTTCGATTCGGTGTGGGACTCACTGGGTGTCGCCAAGGACTTCCCGTACGCAGGCACCAGCTACCGGCTGACCGAGCACTTCCACTACTGGAGCAAGCACTGCCGTCTGAACGCGATTGCTCAGCCTGAGCAGTTCGTCGAGATCGGCGAAGTGCTGGCGAAGGAGAAGGGCATTGCGGCGGGAGACCGGGTAAGGGTCAGCAGCAAGCGCGGCTTCATCGAGGCGGTCGCGGTGGTGACCAAGCGGATTCGTCCGCTGCAGGTCAACAATCAGGTGGTGCACCAGATCGGCATCCCGATCCATTGGGGCTTCACCGGCACCACACGCAACGGTTATCTGGCCAACACATTGGTGCCGTTCCTGGGCGACGGTAACTCGCAAACCCCGGAATCCAAGTCGTTCCTGGTGAACGTGGAGAAAATCTGATGGCCATTCAAGACATCACTGCGCGTTCCGCCACCACCACGGTGCCGTCCTCGGTCAGGCAGCTCGAAGAGGTCGCCAAACTGATCGACACCACCAAGTGCATTGGTTGCAAGGCCTGTCAGGTCGCGTGCTCGGAATGGAACGAGTTGCGCGACGAGGTAGGCCACAACCATGGCACCTACGACAACCCGCAAGACCTGAGCGCCGAAACCTGGACGCTGATGCGCTTCACCGAGCACGAGACCGCCGACAACAACCTTGAGTGGCTGATCCGCAAGGACGGCTGCATGCATTGCGCCGATCCGGGTTGCCTCAAGGCGTGTCCGAGCCCTGGCGCGATCATCAAGCACGCCAACGGCATCGTCGATTTCAACCAGGATCACTGCATCGGCTGCGGCTATTGCATCACCGGTTGCCCGTTCGACATTCCGCGCATCTCGCAGAAAGACCACAAGGCGTACAAATGTACTCTTTGCTCGGATCGGGTGTCGGTGGGGCTTGAACCGGCCTGCGTGAAGACCTGCCCGACGGGCGCCATTGTCTTCGGCACCAAGGAAGACATGAAGGTGCATGCGGCTGAACGGGTGGTTGACCTGAAGTCTCGCGGCTTCGACAACGCCGGGCTGTATGACCCTGCCGGGGTCGGTGGCACCCACGTGATGTACGTACTGCACCATGCCGACGATCCGAAGCTGTATGCGGGCCTTCCGCAAAACCCCGAAATCAGCCCGTTGGTGGGGCTGTGGAAGGGCGTCAGCAAGCCGCTCGGCCTGTTGGCGATGGGCGTTGCGGTGCTGGCGGGGTTTTTCCATTACGTGCGCATCGGGCCGCAACGCGAAGAGGCGCAAGACGATCACACGCATGGCAAAGACCCGGATGTGCATGAGGTCGATCCTGCGGTACACGTCTACGATCCGACCAAGACGGGACCTGAAGGGGAGCAACGGCCATGAGCGACAACCGTGAACCCGGCAAGACCATCCTGCGTTACAACGCTAACGAGCGGACCAACCACTGGCTGGTGGCGATCCTGTTTTTCATGGCCGGTCTATCGGGCCTGGCGCTGTTTCACCCAGCGATGTTCTGGCTGACCAACCTGTTCGGCGGCGGCCCGTGGACGCGCATCCTGCACCCGTTCATGGGCGTGGCGATGTTCGTGTTTTTCTTCGGGCTGGTGATCCGTTTCTGGCGCGCCAACCTGTTCATCCCTAACGACAGGCTGTGGCTCAAACGCATCGACCGCGTCATGGTGAACTCGGAGGAGGGTGTGCCACCGATCGGCAAGTACAACCCCGGCCAGAAGCTACTGTTCTGGACGCTGCTGCTGTGCATGCTGGGCCTGTTATTGAGCGGGCTGGTGATCTGGCGTGCCTATTTCAGCGAGTATTTCGGCATCACCGTGATTCGCCTCGGCGCATTGGTGCACGCGCTGGCGGGATTTGTGCTGATCACCAGCATCATCGTGCACATCTATGCCGGGATCTGGATCAAGGGTTCGGTGGGCGCGATGCTGCATGGCTGGGTCAGCCGCCGTTGGGCGAAGAAGCATCATGAGCTGTGGTATCGCCAGATCGTCGACAAGGACGGCCGGCCCGATCAGGTGCCGCCTCGCATTACCAAGAAAGGATGACGCTTTGAGTCAGATTCTCGAACCTGAAGAAATCCAGGTGCAGGCGGGGGCCTTTTCGCTGCCGTTTCTGCATCAGCCACCGTCCAGCCTCTTCGCCTTGCGCGCTGATCGCCTTGAGCGGCTCGCCGAAGGCCACCCTCTGGCTGATTATCTTCGCTTGATCGCAGGCCTCTGTCGGGTGCAGCAGGATCTGCTCGATCACCCGCCAGGCGACTGGGTACCGGATCAAGCGCGTCTGGACCTCTGCCGTCAGCATGGTTTGCCGCCTTTGGCCGCCGACAGTCTGGTGCGTGAAGCGCATTGGCAGGTGTATCTCGACGCGTTGCTGGAGCGCTTCACACCTTGCGCGCAAGACCACGTCAAGCAGGCACTGGCCCAGTTACGAGACGCCAGCGAAGGACAGCGCAAAGCCTGGGCGATTTCCTTGCTCAGCGGCCAATACGCGGGGCTGCCGGCCGCGCTGGTGCCGTTCCTGGGCGCAGCGTTGCAAGCGGCGTGGAGTCGCTGGTTGTTGGCGCTCTCGTTCACAGATCTGAAACCCTGCGACAGCCTCGGGCAATGCCCGGCCTGTGGATCACCTGCCATGGCCGGGGTGATTCGCCATCGCGGCAAATACAACGGGCTGCGTTACCTGGTGTGTTCGCTGTGCGCCTGCGAATGGCATGTGGTGCGGGTCAAGTGCGTGTATTGCGAGCAGAGCAAGGGCTTGAAGTACGTGAGCCTGAATGACGACCGCGTGGCAGTAGACAAAGCGCCGCTGCGGGCTGAAGTGTGTCCGGGGTGCAACAGTTACTTAAAGCAGATCTACCTGGAATGCGATGCCGATGCCGAAGCGTTGTCGGCCGACCTCGCGAGTCTGACTCTGGACATGCGTCTGGATCTTGAAGGCATTCAGCGCCTGGCACCAAACCTGATGCTGGCGCCTGGGGGAGAGTGAGATCGGGGTCTACACTGGGTCTGCACACCGCTCTCGGCCAGCACCCGGCCTGCTGCAGGGGTAATCAGGCCCATCTGTACCCACGGCCTGCGGCCTGAATAACAGAGATTTTCAGTGACGGAGTTCATGAATGCCCGCAAACCTCGCCTCGATTCCCCCGCGCTTACCCTCTGTCGACAGCCTGTTGCGTCATCCCGCCTGCCATCCCCTGATCGACCGCTATGGCCGCGACGCCGTACTTGCCACGGTGCGACAGTTGCTCGATGACGTACGCGATGGCGCACGCCAGGGCCAGGTCAGCGCCGCAGAACTGAGCAGCGAGGTGCTGGCGGGCAGGGCGGCGGAACGTCTGGCGGCTCAGCACCAGAGCAAGGTGCGGCGGGTGTTCAACCTTACCGGCACCGTGCTGCACACCAATCTTGGCCGCGCCTTGCTGCCCGAAGAGGCGATCGAGGCGATTCAGACCGCCGCGCGCTATCCGCTGAATCTGGAGTTCGACTTGAGCAGTGGCAAACGTGGCGACCGCGACGATCTCATCGAAGGGCTGATCCGTGAACTGACGGGCGCCGAAGCCGTCACTGTGGTCAACAACAACGCTGCAGCGGTCCTGTTGGCGTTGAACAGCCTTGGCGCGCGTAAAGAAGGGATCATTTCCCGTGGCGAACTGATCGAGATCGGCGGTGCCTTTCGCATCCCCGACATCATGGCCCGGGCTGGGGTCAAGCTGCACGAGATCGGCACCACCAACCGCACCCACGCCAAGGATTACGAGGCGGCGATCAACCCGTGCACCGGCCTGTTGATGCGCGTTCACACCAGCAATTACAGCATTCAGGGATTCACCACCAGCGTGCCGACCCAGGAGCTGGCACGCATCGCCCATCAACACGAATTGCCGCTGCTGGAGGATCTGGGCAGCGGCAGCTTGCTGGACCTGACTCGCTGGGGGCTGCCAGCCGAACCCACCGTGCGCCAGACACTCGTCGAAGGCGCCGATATCATCACGTTCAGCGGCGACAAATTGCTCGGCGGGCCGCAAGCGGGGCTGATCGTCGGCAGCAAGGCGCTGATCGCGAAGATCAAGAAGAACCCGCTCAAACGCGCGCTGCGGGTCGACAAGCTGACCCTGGCTGCACTGGAAGCGGTGTTGAGCCTCTACCGCGATCCGGATCGCCTCGCCGAGCGCTTGCCCAGTCTGCGTCTGCTGACCCGGCCTCAAGGCGAAATCCTCGCTCAGGCAGAGCGCCTGCGGCCACTGATGGCCAGGCTTCTGGGCGAAAAATGGGGCGTGGCAGTCCAGCCGAGTCTGGGCATGATCGGCAGCGGCAGCCAGCCGGTGGCGCGCCTTCCCAGTGCCGCTTTGTGTTTACGACCGATCGTCTCAAAAAAACTCAGGGGCCGCCTGTTGCATGGTCTGGAGGCCGGTTTGCGCAGCCTGCCGATTCCGGTGTTGGGACGTATCGACGATGACGCGTTGTGGCTGGACCTGCGTCAGTTGGACGATGAACAACGCTGGGTCGCGCAATTGAACCAGCTGCAATGGGAGGGCGAGGCCGGGTGATTATCGGCACGGCGGGGCACATCGATCATGGCAAGACGGCGCTGCTGGAAGCCTTGACCGGTCAGGCGGGTGATCGTCGTCGCGAAGAGCGCGAGCGCGGGATCACCATCGATCTGGGTTATCTGTACGCGCCACTGACCGCCGATGCGCCGTTGACCGGTTTCATCGATGTACCGGGGCATGAACGCTTCATTCACAACATGCTCGCTGGCGCCCAAGGCATCGATCTGGTGCTGCTGGTGGTCGCTGCCGATGACGGGGTGATGCCGCAGACCCGCGAACACCTGGCGATTGTCGAGCTGCTGGGCATCCCGGAACTGCGGGTGGTGATCAGCAAGTGCGACCGGGTCGAGTCGGCGCGGATAGAACAGGTGCGCAAGCAGATTCGTCGCCTGCTGGAGCCCGGTCCCTACGCCGATGCGCAGATGTTCGAAGTGTCCAGCCACAGCGGCGAGGGCATCGATGAACTGCGCCAGGCCCTGTTACTCGCTCAGGACGAAGTGTTGGAGCGCAGTGACCGGGGCGGCTTTCGCCTGGATATCGACCGGGCGTTCAGTGTTTCCGGCGCGGGTATTGTCGTCACCGGGACTGCGTTGGCCGGGCAGGTGACCGTCGGCGACACTTTGCTGCTGGGGCAATCCGGTAAGCCGGTGCGTGTTCGGGGGCTGCACGCGCAGAACCAGACCGCGGCCCAGGCCTGGGTCGGCCAGCGAGTGGCGTTGAACCTGAGCGCGGAAAAACTGGCGCTGGAGCAGATTCATCGCGGCGACTGGCTGTTGGCCGAATGGCTGTTCGCGCCGACTCAACGCATCGATATCGATCTGAACCTGTTGAATGGCGAAACCCGCAACTTCGAACACTTCAGCCCGGTCCATGTTCACATCGGCACTCAGGATGTCACCGCTCGCGTGGCCTTGCTCGAAGGCAGCAGCCTGGCGCCGGGCAAGCGCATGTTCGCCCAGCTTTTGCTCAACGCCCCGATTCACGCGGTGCATGGGGATCGATTGGTGTTACGCGATCAGAGCGCGCAGCGCACGTTGGGCGGCGGCCGGGTGCTGGACCCATTTGCACCGTCCCGCCAGCGCCGCAGCAGTGAGAGGCTGGCGCAGCTGCAGATCCTCGCGGGCGCCGACACGCTGGAGCAAGCGTTGCCCATGCTGATCGCCGAGAGTGAAACCGGGCTGGATCCGCAGCGTCTGGAGCGGCAATTCAATCGGCTGCGCGCGACCTGGCGCTTGCCTGCGGACATCCGCATCATAGCCACTCGCCAAGGACAGTTGCTGTTCAGCGACGCTCGATGGCAGGCCCTGCAGCAAACCCTGCTTGAGCATCTGGCGCGTTTTCACGAGCAGGAGCCCGATCAACTCGGCCCGGATCGTGACCGCCTCCGTCGATTCGCCTCCATGGCGCTGGAGCGACCGGCGTTTATTGCGCTGATCGATGAGTCACTGGCCAGCGGCGCCATCGCCAGCAGCGGGCCGTGGCTGCATCTGCCGGACCATCAGGTGCAGCTCAACGATGCCGATGGCGCCCTCTGGCTGCAGATTCGGCCACTGATAGAGCAGGCCAGTTTCGACCCGCCATGGGTGCGTGACCTCGCTGCCGCCACCGCTCATGAGGAAGCGCAGGTGCGTTTGTTGCTGCGCAAACTGGCGCGCATCGGCCAGGCGCATCAGGTGATGCGGGATCTGTTTTATCTGGAGTCCACACTCGGAGAAATGGTGGCTATGCTGTTGCAACTGTCCGAGACTGACCCCGTGATTCAGGCGGCGGCGTTTCGTGACAGATTGGGTATCGGCCGCAAGCGCAGTATCCAGATTCTCGAGTTTTTCGACCGCATCGGTTTCACCCGGCGGATCGGCGATAAACGCCAGATCCGTGGGGACAACGCCTTGGCGCAGAAGCACAAAGGTGCCGATACGGTCTGATCGATCATGGAAGGCAATCGCGCCCGGTGGCGCGGCCGGGCTTCAAACCCGGTTGGGGACGGCAGCCGTTCCCGGGCAGGTTCGACTCCCGCTGCCTTCCGCCATTATCCACGTCACCACTGTGCCGTGTGGCAGTCCGGCTTGCCGGCGGTGCCGGCCTTGAGAACCTTTCACCGGCAAGCCGTGCGGCTGCAGACCAGACGAACGTAACCTCCCTGTAGTGAACCTGACACCGTTTGCACTGTCTGTTGACCACTGTGCGCGCAGCGCGTCGGGTCGTGCGGCCCCGGCTTGCAGTGGCGATTTTCGCGTGTTCAGGTGCCTTTTCCAGCAGTTGCAGCGCGTCCCTCGTCGCTGCCGACCAGGCTTTTTGTCCATTGCACGCGGCCCGACCATCCGGCCTTTCTTTTTTATTTTGTCGAAGATCACCCATGTCCCTAACTCGTCCAGTTTCAGTTTCCGCTTCTCAATCCTCCCTGTTGCCGGGCGCTCGACGCCGTTTGCTCAGTGCCGGCCTGGTGGGAACCCTGTTGACCGTAGGTATCGCAAGTCAGGCCCAGGCCGAAGGCAAGGACCGGTGGGTTACCGACACCCTCAGCACTTACGTCCGTAGTGGCCCCACCGATGGTTATCGCATCGTCGGCACGCTCAAATCCGGCCAGAAGGTCGAACTGCTTAATACCCAGGGCGACTACAGCCAAGTGCGTGGCAACTCAGGCGATACGGTGTGGCTGCCGTCCAGCGACCTGCAGGAAGTTCCCGGCCAGGCCGAGCGCCTGCCGCAACTGACGCAACAGGTCGCCGACCTCAGTGCTCAGCTGAAAACCATCGACGATGACTGGAAGACCAAGGTCCAGGGCATGCAGGAAACCCTGGATTCACGCAAGAAGCTGGTGGATGAACTGGAGTCCCGCACCAAGGACCTCAACGCACAGCTGACCGATGCGCAGTCAGAACTGCGCTCGACCCAGGCCAAACTGGGCGATGAGAACAATCAGGTGTTGATGCGCTACATGGTCTACGGCGGCAGCATCGCCGGGGCAGGGCTGTTGCTGGGCCTGATCCTTCCGGCATTGACCCGTGGGCGCAAACGCAACGATCGCTGGTTCTAAGCGGGTTCCAAGAAGCACCACCGCCTTTCCTCTAGCGATGGGGCTTGCCGACGGTAGCGGTTCGAAAGACGCTGGCGCCGGCAAGCCTTGCTGCTACAAAAATCGCAATAACCAGCCGCTATCGATTGTTGAAGATTTGTCATTGGGAATTATCGGACGTCTGCTCTAGTTTCGGCTGGCACGCAGATTCACACCCCCGATAGGCATAACAATGACAATAAAATCTGACTCGGCCGCCGCAGCGGCTATCGAAAGCGCCATCCGCAAATGTCGCTGGAAACTCCTGCCGTTTCTGGCGCTCATGTTCGCGCTGGCGATGATCGACCGCTCCAACGTTGGCTTCGCCAAGGCGGCATTGCAGGCTGACGTGGGCCTGAGCAACGCCGCCTTCGCACTGGGCGCGGGGATCTTCTTCATTGGCTACGCGATCTTCGAGGTGCCGAGCAACCTGATGTTGCATCGGGTCGGCGCCCGCGTCTGGCTGAGCCGAATCATGATCACCTGGGGCCTGGTGTCGGCCGCCATGATGTTCACCCACAGCGAAACCAGCTTCTACGTATTGCGTTTTCTGCTGGGCGTCGCCGAAGCGGGTTTCTCGCCGGGCGTCATCCTCTATCTCACTTACTGGTTTCCGGCCCGTCGTCGCGGTCAGGCCATCGGTATCTACTATTTCGGGCTGCCGTTCGCGCTGATGCTGGGCAGCCCGCTGTCGGGCTGGCTGCTGGAAATGCACGGCGTGTTCGAGCTGACCAACTGGCAGTGGATGTTCCTCGTCGAAGGCCTGGCCGCCGTGGTCGTGGGCATCGTCGCGCTGTTCTACCTCAAGAGCAAACCTCAGGATGCCAGTTGGCTGAGCGCCGAAGAAAAAGCCGCACTGAGTGCCGAATTGCAGGCCGAAGATCAACAGAAACTCAACCATGGCCCGAGCAACCTGCTGGCGATGGTGCGTAACGGTCGCGTGCTGAAGTTCGTGCTGATCTATTTCAGCGTGCAGGTCAGCGTCTATGGCGTGATCTTCTACCTGCCAACCCGCATCGCCGAGCTGCTGGGCACCACGGTGGGATTGAAGGTCGGCATGCTCACCTCGATTCCGTGGCTGTGCGCCGCCGTGGTGATGTTCTTCGTCACTCGCTACGCCGACCGCAGTGAGCGTCATTTGCCGATGGCGATGTGCATGCTCGGCATGGCGGCGCTGGGCATTGCGGCGTCGACGCTGCTTGCCAGCCTGCCACTGGTGCTGCTGTCGTTCTGCTTCGCGGCCGCAGGCTTCGTTACCGTGCAGCCATTGTTCTGGACCTTGCCCACGGGGTATCTGGGCGGCGTTGCGGCAGCGGGCGGTATTGCGCTGATCGGCTCGCTGGGCAATATCGGCGGTTTCGTAGCGCCAATGCTCAAGGCCAACATGGAGATCTGGGTTGCCGACCCGCGCGCGGGTATGTTGTCGCTGTCGGCGGCAGGTGTGGTCGGCGTGATCCTGCTGTGGACCTTGCACACGCAAAAGCCGGCACGATCGGTTGAAGCGCCGGGCGTGCTGGCCTCACGCTGATCGTCGCTCGCGCCCATCACGTCCTCCCAGCCCGGTTCCGTTGACGCCCGTCGACCGAACCGGGTTCTCACGTACACCCCCCTTTACCTGCACGGCCTGACGACAGCTCATGGGACGAACGTCCCAGTAAACCGTGCTGGTTCTTTTAAATATCCTGTCATTGGTACTCGTTAAGTTCTGCGGTACGCGCTATTTTGGTGCGGTCGTAACCGACGCTGTTGTACCTCTAACCGCTCCAACAAATGTGCATCTGCAGTTGCAAGGATGCCGGGCGAGTTCGCGAGAGGGGAAATCCCGTCACGGCTCGACCCGTTCATGCTGTTCCACATTCAAAAGAAAAAAGAGAGTCGACACATGAAGTACGAACCCTTGGCCAAGTCGCTGATTGCGACAGCGCTTACCCTCGCTTTCTCATCCTCCTTTGCAGCTTCCGTCGCGCCAGTCGCCGCCGAAAACGGCATGGTCGTGACCGCACAGCACCTCGCAACCCATGTTGGCGTGGACGTTCTCAAGTCCGGCGGCAACGCTGTCGACGCCGCAGTGGCCGTCGGCTATGCGCTGGCGGTGGTTTACCCGGCCGCGGGCAACCTGGGCGGTGGAGGCTTCATGACCATCCAGCTCGCCGACGGTCGCAAGACCTTCCTCGACTTCCGCGAAAAAGCCCCGCAAGCCGCGACCGCCAACATGTACCTGGACAAGGACGGCAACGTCGTCCCTGATCTGAGTTCCAAAGGGCATTTGGCTGTGGGCGTTCCCGGCACCGTGTCCGGCATGGAAATGGCGCTGCAGAAATACGGCACCAAGAAACGCGCGGAAGTCATCGCCCCGGCGATCAAGCTGGCCGAGAACGGTTTCCCGCTGGAGCAGGGGGACATCGATCTGCTGCACACAGCCACTGACGAGTTCAAGGCCGACAAGGACCTGAGCCCGATCTTCCTGAGCAAGGGCCAGCCGATGCAGGTTGGCGAAAAGCTGGTGCAGAAGGACCTGGCGAAAACCCTGAAAGAGATCTCCGCCAAGGGCAGCGACGGCTTCTATAAAGGCTGGGTGGCCAAGGCCATCGTTGATTCGAGCAAGGCAGGCAAGGGCATCATCGTTCAAGCCGACCTGGACAAGTACAAGACCCGTGAACTGGCGCCCATCGAGTGCGACTACCGTGGCTATCACGTGGTCTCGGCGCCGCCTCCAAGCTCCGGTGGCGTGGTGATCTGCGAGATCATGAACATCCTCGAAGGCTACCCGATGAAAGAGTTGGGTTATCACTCGGCTCAAGGGATGCATTACCAGATCGAAGCCATGCGTCACGCTTACGTCGACCGCAACAGCTACCTGGGCGACCCGGATTTCGTGAAGAACCCGATCGACCATCTGCTCAATCGTGACTACGCCGAAAAACTGCGCGCAGCCATCGAACCGCAGAAGGCCGGCGTGTCTCAGGAAATCAAACCGGGTGTCGCGCCCCATGAAGGCAACAACACCACTCACTACTCCATCGTCGACAAATGGGGTAACGCGGTATCGGTCACGTACACCCTCAACGACTGGTTCGGGGCGGGCGTGATGGCGAGCAAGACCGGGGTGATACTCAACGATGAGATGGACGACTTCACCTCCAAGGTCGGCGTGCCCAACATGTACGGCCTGATTCAGGGCGAAGCCAACGCCATCGCACCGGGCAAGACGCCGCTGTCGTCGATGAGCCCGACCATCGTCACCAAGGATGGCAAGGCCGTGATGGTCGTCGGTACGCCGGGCGGCAGCCGCATCATTACTGCAACCCTGCTGACCATGCTCAACGTCATCGACTACGGCATGAACATCCAGGAAGCCGTGGATGCTCCGCGTTTCCACCAGCAATGGATGCCGGAAACCACCAACCTGGAAAACTTCGCGGTGAGTCCTGATACCCAGAAGATCCTCGAAAGCTGGGGCCACAAGTTCACCGGCCCGCAAGACGCCAACCACTTGGCGGCGATCCTGGTCGGCGCGCCATCGCTGGGTGGCGAACCGGTTGGCAAGAACCGTTTCTACGGGGCCAACGATCCACGTCGTAACACCGGTCTGTCGCTGGGTTACTGAAGCAACCCGATCCTGTAGCCGTCCGGCTCACCGGCGGTGGCGCCTTTGAAATCGCCACCGCCGGCGAGCTGGTTGGCTGCAAGGGGGCTGTGGGCGCCAGCGCTTGGCATTTGAAACGGCTCCCAATGGATTTTCGTTGCCTGAATGCCTGCATTGAGTGTTATGTTATAACTCTATGCGGCGAGCACTCTGTGTTCGCGTGGCTTTCGCGTTTCGAGAATCCAGTCCCCCATGAGCAGCCCACTTCCTGACGTCGCTTCTTCCGAATTATCCCAGGCATTGCTGCCCCTCGATTGGGTGGGCATGCAAGGCATCGATATTCCCCTGATCCTCGACGAGCCCGGTGTCGACGCGCCGGTGCATGCGCGAGCGGACTTGCATGTGAACCTCCCGGTGCCGCAGATCAAGGGCATTCACATGTCGCGGCTGTACACCTTGCTTGATCGCTTCGCCGAGCATCACGCCGTCACCCCGGCGAGCCTCGCCGCGCTGCTGGAACTGATGGTGTCGAGCCACGCCGATTGCCATTCCACTCAGGCCAGATTGCGCCTGGGGTTTGAGTTGTTGTGCAAGCGCCCGGCGTTGATCACCCAGGGGCTGAGCGGCTGGAAGTCCTACCCGGTGATCATCGATGCGCAATGGCAGCAGGGCCGTCTGGACCTGGACGTCAGTGTGGAAGTGACGTATTCGTCGACCTGCCCCTGTTCGGCGGCGTTGTCGCGACAATTGCTCGAACAGGCCTTTCTCGCTCATTTTGGCGCGCGCCCCGTGGACAGCAGCGAAGTGGCGGCGTGGCTGCGACAGAACGGCTCCCACGCCACGCCCCACAGCCAGCGCAGCGTGGCCAGGGTTCAGGTGCGCATCGATGAGAGCGCCCAATGCCTTGGCTTGCTCACCCTCATCAATGGTGTAGAAGACGCGTTGGGCACGCCGGTACAGACTGCCGTCAAACGTGCCGACGAACAGGCATTTGCCCGACTCAACGGGCAAAACCTGATGTACGTGGAAGATGCCGCACGCAAGATTCAGCAAGCGCTGGCCGGGCACTTCCCGAGCAGCAGCGTGGCGGTCAGACACCTTGAAAGCCTGCATCCACATGACGCGGTGGCGTTTGCATCCAGCGGCTTGGCGTTCTTGCCCAAGGCCTCGGCAGAGGATCGTCTGGGGTGAGCACATCTACATTCGAGCACAAACCCCATTCTGCGAACGCGCCGACGGTCTTGCCCGGCGCCTCGCTTTCCCTTGGCAGGCTGCAATCGATCGACGCGTTGCGCGGATTGATCATCGTTTTCATGCTGTTGGACCATGTTCGCGAAACCTTCTTTCTGCACCGTCAGCTGGCGGACCCGATGGACGTGAGCAACACCAGCCCGGATCTGTTTTTCAGCCGCACGCTCGCGCATTTCTGCGCCCCGTTATTCGTGTTTCTCACCGGGCTCTCGGCCTTTCTCTATGGCGAGCGCCGTACGGGAACGGGCGAGGTCGCCGGTTTTTTGTTCAAGCGGGGTCTGATCCTGATCGCTCTGGAACTCACGCTGGTGAACTTCGCCTGGACCTTTCAGTTTCCGCCGACAGTGATTTATCTGCAGGTGATCTGGGCTATTGGCCTGAGCATGATCGCCCTGGCGGGACTTGTCGCATTGCCACGCAGGGCGCTGGCCGCCCTTGGGCTAGTTATCATCGCCGGCCACAACCTGCTGGACGATGTACATTTTGCCGCGGGATCGCTGATGCACATTCCCTGGGCGATCCTGCATGACCGCGGCTGGATAGAGATTTGCGACACCTTGCGCCTGCGAACATCCTACCCGGTGCTGCCATGGATCGGCGTCATCGCGCTGGGATACGCGGCCGGCCCATGGTTCGCCAAAGGCGCCGATCCGCAAAAACGCGAGTTGAACCTGATCGCCTCAGGCTTCGGTCTGTTGGCACTGTTTCTGACGTTGCGCGCGCTCAACGGTTATGGCGAAAAACCCTGGGTCGCAGGCGAAACCACGGTCCACAGCGTGATGAGCATCCTCAACATCACCAAATACCCACCGTCTTTGCTCTTCATTTGCCTGACGCTGGGTTTTGGCCTGTTGCTGCTGGCGTGGATGGAGCGACGCGGTAGCGCGCGCTGGCTGAAGGTTCTGGCGACATTCGGTGCAGCACCGATGTTCTTTTATCTGCTGCACCTGTATGCGCTCAAACTGCTGTATCTGGCCGCCGTTGCCATCTGGGGAACCAACCAGGGGCATTACTTCGGTTTCGACTCGGTCGCAGCATTATGGGGCTGTGCGGCGATCCTCAGCGGGCTGCTGTTTCCTGCAGTGCGGTGGTTTGCCGACCTCAAGGCCCGACGCCGCGACATCCTCTGGCTCAAATATTTCTGATACGCCCGCAAGCGCTGGCGGTGTGAGCCGCCGTGCTGTCAAGCGCGGTCCTGCAAACTGCGCTCCATGCGCGCCAGCGCTTCTTCGAGCATCGGTCGTGGGCAACCGAAGTTCAGGCGCACGAACTGGCTGCACTCGTCGCCGAACTCAGGGCCAGCGCTGAGCGCCACCTTGGCTTCGGTGAGGAAGAATGTGTGCGGGTTCACCAGCCCCAGACCTGAGCAATCGAGCCAGGCCAGATAAGTGCTCTGCGGCAGGTTCATCGTGATGCCGGGGAAGCGGGTCTTGATGGCGTCCGCCAGATAATCGCGATTGTCCTGTAGATACACGGTGACCCGCGCCAACCACGGCGCGCCCTGGCTGTACGCTGCCTGAGTCGCTTCCATTCCCAGTGCATTGACGCTGTCGACCAGTCCCAGCCGCCCGCTGTCGAAGCGCTGGCGCAATTCGGGGTTAGCGATCACGGCGAATGCGGTTTTCATCCCGGCGATGTTCCACGCCTTGCTGGCAGACATCAACGTGATGCTGCGCGCGGCGATTTCCGGACTCAGGGAGGCAATCGGCGTGTGGCGACGGCCATCGAACAGGATATCGGCGTGGATTTCGTCGGAGATGATCAGCACGTCGTTGTCGACACAGGCCTGACCGATGGCGCGTAACTCTTCACGTTCGAAGACCTTGCCCAGCGGATTGTGCGGATTGCTCAGGAGCAGGGCGCGGGTGGCGGGCAGGGCGCGTTTCAGCGCTTCAATGTCGGTGGGGTATTGGCCATTGGCATCGGCGTGAAAGGGCAAGTCGATGCGCGGCAGCTTCCAGTTGGCGGGCGCGTGCAGCAATGGTGCGTAGTTTGGGGTCTGGACCAGCACGCCGCTGCCAGCGGGCAGCAGTGCGTTCAACGCCATATTGACGCCAGGCTCTACGCCGGGCAGAAACACCAGTTCTTCGGGCAGCACCTGCCAGTCGTATTGCGCCGCCAAATGCGCCACCAGCGTCTTGCGCAGGCTGTCCTGGGCCACGGAATAACCCAGCAGCGGATGCTGCAGACGTTCGGTCAATGCCTGAATGATCGGCTCGGCCACCGGGAAATCCATGTCCGCCACCCACATCGGCAACACGTCCTCGGGGTAGTGGCTCCACTTCTTGCTGCCGGTGTTCAGGCGTTGAAAGGTGCTGTTCAGGTCCATGCTCATCTCTGTCGGAATACGCTGATGAGCGATTGTGCCAGAGTCACGACGCCAAGTTCACTTGTCGGTACCCTGCCAGCTTCAATATGCAAAGTAACCTTTTTAGGTTACTTTATTAAATGTAACCTTTTTAGGTTACTTTCCCCCATTTTCACCTATAATCAATCCACCAACGATTGCCAACGGGGCTTTCCATGACCACTCAGGCTGTCCTCACCGGCGACCTTACGCACTCACAAATCGTGAGCGACACTCAGGCTTACCTCAGCGGTCTCAAGTCAGTATTGGCCGCGCTCAAGAAAACCTACGGGCTGACCATCGACACCTACCGGGGGGACGGTTTTCAGGTGGTACTCAAACACACCCACCAAGCGTTCGAATGCGCACTGGCGATTCGCGCGGGCCTGATTGCGGCCAGTCCCGCAGGGGAACGCTGGGATGCACGGATCGCCGTCGGGGTCGGCGCCGCCACGGTCGGACGCACTTACGGCGAGGCGTTCGTGCTGTCAGGGCAGGGGCTGGACGGGATGAAGAAGCTGAGCCTGGCACTCTTCAGCCACGACGCATCCCTGCTGCGCGGCGCGGAACTGGTCACCGAATTCGTGGCCGCCATCGTCGACAAGTGGACGGTGGTCGAGGCGCAGGCCTATCACGCCCATTTGCTGGGCGTTGGCGATCAGCAGAGCATTGCCGAGAATCTGGGTAAATCCCGCGTGGCCATCAACAAGGCATTGCAGCGCGGCCAGGCTCGCCTGCTGGACCGTTACCTGACGTGCACGCGGCAATGGCTGCTGGAGGTGGCGGATGCGTGATGGGTCATTAGTGTTGCTGGTGTTGATACTGGCGAACATGCTGCTGGACTTTGGCAGGACCCAGTGGCGCGAACGACGTCGTCAGCCGTTCACCGCCCTGCAGAATGGGCTCATGACGGTGCTTCAGGGCGCAGGGGTAGCGGCGCTGCTGTACGCCTTCAACCGTTCGGGCGTGCCGGCACTGATGGCCGGGATAGTCTTCGCACTCTCTTGGGCAGCGATCCGCTGGCTGATGGCGAAAGTGCAATCACCCTTTGCCTTTGTCTTGCAATTCTTCTTGCAGGTGATGGTGTTGACAGTGATCTGGCTGACGGCCCAGGGGTACTGGCATTGGGCACTGGATTCGACCAAAGAGCTGTTCAACGCCCGCAATCTGCTGTTTGTGCTGGGGTATGTTCTGGTGCTGCGGCCTACGGGTGCGCTGATCGGTGCAGTGTTGACGCCATGGTTGGCCAGCGTCAGCAGCAAGGGATCGTTGAAGAAGGCAGGCACACTGATCGGTTATCTGGAGCGGGCCCTGATTCTTACGTTCGTGCTGCTGGATCAGTGGGGTGCCATCGGTTTTCTGCTCACCGCCAAAAGCATCCTGCGTTTCAACGACATCAAGGGCGACGAGCAGCGTTCTCTGAGCGAGTACGTGTTGCTCGGCACGTTGGTCAGTTTCGCGGTGAGTATCGCAGTCGGTCTGACGGTGTTGAAACTGGCAGGAAAGTAACCTCAACAGGTTACTTTCGCCAATGTAACCCCTAGAGGTTACTTTCGATCACCAGAATGTCGTGGGCTGGCTGTTGACCCGTCCTGCAATGGCAGCGATCGCTTTTTCTACATCCTCGGCCTGAGTGTATCGGCCCAGGCTCAGACGCAGACTGCTACCGGCCTGGCCCTGAGTAAGACCAAGGGCCAGAAGCACATGGGAAACAGCGCTGCTGGCGGAGTTGCACGCCGAGGTCGAGGAGACCGCCAGATCGTTTGCCAGACTCATGACGCTGAAACCGGGGCTATCGACGCAGATGTTCAGGGTGTGAGGGATGCGTTGCAGGGGATCGCCATTGAGGCTGACCCCCGACAGTTGCAGCAGGCCGTCACGCAGGTGTGCGGACAACTCGCCGATACGCAGGACTTCTTCCGCCATTTCGGCGCTGGCCAGCGCATAAGCAGCACCCATCCCGACGATCTGGTGCGTAGCCAACGTGCCGGAACGATAACCCTGTTCATGCCCGCCGCCGTGCATCTGTGCCTCCAGTAAGGTTCGCGCGCGCTCGCCGACATACAACGCGCCGATGCCTTTGGGGCCATAAGTCTTGTGCGCCGAAAACGACATCAGATCCACGGCCAGGGCCTTGAGATCGATGGCCAGTTTGCCCGCGCCCTGGGCGGCGTCGACATGGAAAATCGCCCCATGCTCACGGACCATTTGGCCGATGGCGGCGATGTCAGTGACGGTACCCAGTTCGTTGTTGACCAGCATCAGCGACACCAGCAGGGTGTCGTCGCGCAATGCCTGACGCACGGCCTCGGGCTGGATCAGGCCCTGATTGTCGGGTTGAAGCCAGGTCACCGGAAAGCCGGCCTGCTCCAGTTGGCGCACGGTGTCGATGACAGCCTTGTGTTCGATAACGCTGGTGATCAAATGACGGCGCGGGCCTTTGGCGCCTTGCGCAATGCCCTTGATGGCGAGGTTGTTGGATTCGGTTGCGCCTGAGGTCCAGATCACCGACTCGGCATCGCTGCCGATCAGTTCGGCAACCTGACGCCGCGCCAGTTCGACGGCCTGACGTGCCTGATTACCATAAGTGTGAGAGCTGGAAGCGGGGTTGCCAAAGGTGCCTTCGCGGCCCAGACACGTGACCATGGCCTGTATGACGCGATCATCGACCGGTGTGGTGGCTGCGTAATCGAAGTAACAAGGAAGTGTGCTCATCGGGAGAGAAATCCGCGCTGTCCGTAATGCTGGAAATACTACCGGCGTGAAGGTGAAAAAAAATTGATATGTGAACGTTGATTTGTCTCATGGTTAGATTATTTTCCGCACTTAAGCTCGCTCAGGAGAATATGATTTCGCGCTTAGCAAAATATGGCCTATCTTTATCGCCTCAAGGCATATCACCTGCATTCCAGAACCAGAGCGGCATCGTATGGACAAGTTCGACCAGGCAATCCTCGGCATCCTGCAAAACGACTGCACCCGGCCCATCGCCGAAATCGCCGACAGCATCGGCCTGGGCAGCACGGCCTGCTGGCGCCGGGTTCAGAAACTCGAAGAGCAGGGCATGATTCGCGGCCGTGTGGCCTTGCTCGATCCGGCGCAGTTGAACGTCTCGGTGACGGTATTCGCGGCGATTCGGACCAATCAGCACAACGCGCAGTGGCTGGGGCGGTTTCATGACCTGATCGCAACCTTGCCCGAAGTGGTCGAGTGCTATCGCATGGCGGGGGATACCGACTACATGCTGCGCATCGTGGTCCCGGACATCGCCGGGTACGACGCGGTGTACAAGAAACTGATTCAGCTCTCGGGGATCACCGACATCAGTTCGAGCTTTGCCATGGAGCAGATCAAATCCACCACGCAGTTGCCTTTGGGTTACGTGGGCTGATGATGCAGGTTGAGGTGCCTGCCATTGCGCACTAACCATATATCCAAACGGTATTTCCAGAGGCCTGCTTAAGCTGTTTAAGATCACGTCATGACTCGTTATAACAAGTGATGCCAATGACGGATTCAACCACGACTTTATCCCCTGTTTCCAGCGTGCCACTGCACAGTCAGCTGCGTGATCTGCTGCGCGGGCGAATTCTCGACGGCGAATATGCGCCGGACAGCCAGATGCCTTCGGAAAGCGAGCTGGGCGCGATGTTCAAGGTCAGTCGGATCACGGTGCGCCAGGCACTGGGCGATCTGCAGAAGGAAGGGCTGATCTTCAAGATCCACGGCAAAGGCACCTTCGTCTCCAAGCCCAAGGCGTTCCAGAACGTCAGCACCCTGCAAGGCCTGGCCGAATCCATGACCGGTCGCGGCTACGAGGTGATCAACCGTCTGCGCAGCTTTCGCTTCGTCCCCGCCGACAAACTGGTGGCCGAGCGCTTGAACGTCGCCGAAGGCGAGACGGTCACCCAGATCAGGCGGGTACGGCTGATCAATCGTGAACCGGTGTCCCTTGAAATGACCTGGCTGCCGAAGCATCTGGGCGAGCGACTGGAAAACGCCGACCTGGTCACCCGCGACATCTTTCTGATTCTGGAAAACGACTGCGGCCTGACATTGGGCCACGCTGACCTGGCCATCGACGCGGTGCTGGCGGACAGCGACCTGACCCAGGCGCTGGAGGTCGAAACCGGCTCGCCGATCATGCGCATCGAGCGCCTTACCCACACCGCCGACGGCCAGCCGGTGGACTTTGAATATCTTTATTACCGAGGCGATGCATTCCAGTACCGCCTGCGAATCGACCGTCACCGAGAGGCTCAGTCATGACGCGCCAAGTGCTTGAACAGGAATATGACATCGTGGTGATCGGCGGCGGCACGGCCGGCCCGATGGCGGCGATCAAGGCCAAGGAGCGCAACCGCGATCTGCGCGTGCTGTTGATCGACAAAGCCAACGTCAAACGCAGCGGCGCGATCAGCATGGGCATGGACGGCCTCAATAATGCGGTCATTCCCGGGCATGCCACGCCGGAGCAGTACACCAAGGAAATCACCATCGCCAACGACGGCATCGTCAATCAGGCCGCGGTGTATGCCTACGCCACCCACAGTTTCGAAACCATCGAGCAACTGGACCGCTGGGGCGTGAAGTTCGAGAAGGATGAAACCGGCGATTACGCGGTGAAGAAAGTCCACCACATGGGCGCTTATGTATTGCCGATGCCCGAAGGCCACGACATCAAGAAGGTGCTGTACCGCCAGCTTAAGCGGGCCAGGGTGACCATCACCAACCGCGTGGTCTGCACTCGGCTGCTGACCGACGCCGAGGGCGCGGTGAATGGCGTCATGGGCTTCGATTGCCGCACCGCCGACTTCCATGTGATCAAGGCCAAGGCGGTGATTCTCTGCTGCGGCGCTGCCGGACGCCTGGGCTTGCCGTCGTCGGGTTACCTGATGGGCACCTACGAAAACCCGACCAACGCTGGCGACGGCTACGCCATGGCGTATCACGCAGGGGCTGAGCTTGCGAATCTGGAGTGCTTCCAGATCAACCCGCTGATCAAGGACTACAACGGCCCGGCCTGCGCCTATGTGACCGGACCGCTGGGCGGCTACACGGCCAACAACAAGGGCGAACGCTTCATCGAGTGCGACTACTGGAGCGGGCAGATGATGTGGGAGTTTCACCAGGAACTGGAAAGCGGCAACGGCCCGGTGTTCCTCAAGCTCGATCACCTGGCCGAAGAGACGATCCAGAACATCGAGGAAATTCTGCACAGCAACGAGCGCCCCAGTCGCGGCCAGTTTCACGCCAATCGCGGCACCGACTATCGCAGCCAGATGGTGGAGATGCACATCTCGGAAATCGGCTTCTGCAGCGGGCATTCGGCGTCGGGGGTCTGGGTCAACGAGCGCGCCGAGACGTCGGTCAAGGGCTTGTACTCGGCGGGCGACATGGCGGCCGTGCCGCACAACTACATGCTCGGCGCGTTTACCTATGGCTGGTTCGCAGGCAATAACGCGGCGGACTATGTCGCCGAACGAGGATTTACCGAGGTCGATGCCGGGCAACTGGAACGCGAGCAAGCGCGGGTCTATGCACCGCTGGACCGCGAACATGGCCTGCCGCCCGCGCAGGTCGAATACAAGCTGCGCCGGTTCGTCAACGATTACCTGCAACCGCCGAAAGTGACGAAAAAGATGCAGATCGGCCTGCAGCGTTTCAGCGACATCGAGCGCGACCTCGATCAACTCAAGGCTAGCAATGCCCATGAATTGATGCGCGCCATGGAAGTCAGCGTGATTCGCGACTGCGCGGAAATGGCCGCTCGCGCCTCGCTTTATCGCACCGAAAGCCGCTGGGGCCTGTATCACCATCGCGTCGATCATCCGCTGCGCAACGACCGCGACTGGTTCTGCCATACCCACCTGAAAAAGGGCGATGACGGCAGCATGGTCAGCCTCAAGAAACCGGTCGAGCCCTATATCGTGGCGCTGGACGCCGAGGAAATGCTCGCCTATGACCGCCTGCGCGTGGGGGCCGATGCCGCCTGAAAACCCTTGAAACCTTGCCCAGACAGAGAGCGCGACACGCGCCAAGGACACCGTGAAATGGCTTACCAGCCCCAGGAAATCTTCTTCCGCTCCAACGCCCCGGTCACCGTGGACGAGGACAAGTGCATCGCCGAAAAAGGCTGCACCGTGTGCGTCGACGTCTGCCCCATGGACCTGCTGGCGATCAATCCCGCGACCCAGAAAGCCTATATGGCGTTCGACGAATGCTGGTATTGCATGCCCTGCGAAAAGGACTGCCCGACCGGTGCGGTCAAGGTCGAGATTCCGTACCTGCTGCGCTGAAACTCGATCCGTTGCGCAATCTGTGACCACCCAAAAGCCATCCGTGAACAGCGGACGCCGATTCGCCTGAAACCCCTCGTTTCCCACCACGCCAAATCGTGGCGGAGACGACTTCCTGCAAATGATTCGAGGGGATACATCCATGTTATTGCGTGCCACTCTGGCCGGCTTCGTGCTGGCTTCATTGACCCTGTCGGTACAGGCGCAAACCATCCGCATCGCCATCGGTACCCAGGACACCACCATCAACTGCGCCGCTGGCGGCCTGCTCATTCGTGAGTTGGGCTTGCTGGACAAATACCTGCCTCACGACGGCAAGTACAAGGATGCGCAATTCCAGATCGAGTGGAAGAACTTCACCAGTGGCGCGCCGCTGACCAATGAAATGGTTGCCGGCAAGCTCGACTTCGGCGCCATGGCCGACTTCCCCGGCGCCTTCAATGGCGTAGCCTTCGAGACTGCGGGCAAGCGCAGTCTGTTCATCAGCGTGCTGTCGGGCAATATCAAGGGCAGCGGCAATGGCATCGTGGTGCCGACCGCCTCCAGCGCGCAATCGCTGGCCGACCTCAAGGGCAAGACCATTTCCGTACCGTTCGCTTCTACGGCACACGGGATGTTGTTGCGTGCAGTCGCGGCGCAGGGCTGGGACCCGCTCAAAGACGTCAACATCATCGCCCAGGCCCCGGAAGTCGCAGGCTCTGCCTTGCAGGCCGACAAGATCGACGCCCATGCCGACTTCGTGCCCTTTGGCGAGCTGTTCCCGAACCGAGGGTTCGCTCGCAAGATCTACGATGGCTCGCAATCCAATAGCCCGACGTTCCACGGCGCACTGGTCGACGAAAGCTACGCGAAGAAATACCCGGAAGTGGTTGTCGCCTACTTGCGCGCAGGCATCGAAGCCAATCAACTGCTGGCCGCAGAGCCCGAGAAATACAGCGAGCTGATCGAAAAAGTCACCGGTATCGAGGCCGAGGTCAATTACCTGTTCCATGGTCCGTTGGGTCTGCAGACCCGTGATCAGACCTGGAAGCCGGAATATCGCCAGGCCGTGGGCACCGCCATAGACACCCTCAAACTGCTGAAAAAGGCCGATCGCGGCCTTGATCTAAACACCTTCATCGACGATCAGTACATCCGCGCCGCTTACAAGGCATCGGGCCTGGACTACTCCGCGCAACTGGCGAATTACGCCCAGACACCGCTCAAAGCCAACGACGCGCTGACCGGCAAGCCCATCACCGACTTTGCCCGTGTGGCAGAAATCTGGGTCAAGGGTGAGCCGAAAGTCCGTCATTACGCCTCACCAGAGTCGGCGTTCACTGCGCTGGAAGCGCTGAACAAGGAAGGCAAGGCCGTGCGCGCGGTCTACGCCCAGGCTGAGGACAGCGGCATCAAGCTGTTGGCGAATCAGGCCTGGTTTGCCAGCGATGCCAAAGGACGGTTGAGCGCGTTCCTGCTCAAGGGGCAGGCGCAGCAATTCGCCGAGACTCAGGGCGGCAAGGTGCTGGACTTCAACGACGCCAGCGCTCAAGCCGCTGTGGCCAGCCGCTAAACGCAAGACGGAGAGCACGATAATGCCCAATCCTGCACTGCGCTGGTTGCCAAGAGCGGCGTCCTTGCTGTTGTGTTTGCTGTTCTGGCAATTGGCGGCGAGCAATCACTGGAACCTCTGGCTGGTGACATTCAGCAATGTGCCGACACCCTACGCGGTGATACAGGCCGCCGTAGGGCTGGTGGACTCCGGAAGATTGATGCAGCACTTGAGCGCCAGCCTGAGCCGCGTGTTTGCGGGTTATGCGGCGGCTTTGCTGGTCGGAGTGGGGCTGGGCGTGGTCATCGGTCGTTCGCGCTGGGCCGAGGACCTGCTGTTGCCACCGCTGGAAGTATTGCGACCGATTCCGGCAGTGGCGTGGATTCCACTGGCGATCCTGATGTTCCCGTCGTCGGAGCTGTCCATGGTGTTCATCACCTTCACCGGTGCGTTGTTTCCGATTCTGCTCAACACCGTGCATGGCGTGGAAGGCGTCGACCCAAGGCTGATCGCGTCGGCTAAAAGCCTGGGAGCAGGGCGCCACGCCATCCTGCTGGAAGTCATTTTGCCGGGGGCGGCGCCGAGCATCATCACTGGCCTTGCGATTGGCATGGGCACTTCGTGGTTTTGTCTGGTGACCGCGGAAATGATCTCCGGACAGTTCGGCATCGGTTATTACACCTGGGAGTCGTACACCATCCAGAACTACGCCGATATCGTTGTCGGCATGCTGCTGATCGGCCTGTTGGGCATGGGCAGCAGCCTGCTGATCAAGCGCCTCGGCCACTTGTTCACGCCTTGGCATCGACCACGAGGGAAAGCCTGATGAATGCCGCTACCCACCCGGCCGGCCGCGTCGACATACGCGGCCTGTCGATCATCCTCGGCGAGAAGCACACCGCGTTCGAGGCCGTACAAAAGATCGACTGCCAGATAGAACCGGGGCAGTTCGTCTGCATCCTGGGCCCGTCTGGCTGCGGCAAGTCGACCTTGCTCGGCGCACTGGCCGGGCACTTGCAACCGGCGCAGGGCAGCCTCGATGTCGACGGTGTGCCTGTTCATGGGCCGTCGCCGCAACGGGGCATGGTGTTTCAGCAACACACGTTGTTCCCCTGGCGCACGGTTAGGGAGAACGTCGCCTTCGGTTTGAAAATGAACGGCACCGGCAAGGCCGAACGACTGGCCGCCGCCGATGACATGCTCGCGCTGGTAGGGCTGGAGGCGTTTGCCGGTCACTGGCCGAATCAGCTGTCAGGCGGCATGCAGCAGCGGGTGGAGATTGCCCGCGTGCTGATAAATCGTCCCCGTTTGTTGCTGATGGACGAACCCTTTGGCGCGCTGGATGCGCTGACTCGCATGAAAATGCAGGCGCTGTTGCTGGACATCTGGACGAGGATTCGCACCACCGTGGTGTTCGTCACCCATGACATCGACGAAGCACTGTTTCTCGCCGACCGGATTCTGGTGATGAGTTCGCGGCCGGGTCGCTTCATCGAAGACCTGCGCCTGGACTTCCCCCGCCCGCGAAGCACCGAACTGGTGACAAGCCCGGCGTTCTCCCGCCTGAAACGCCATTGCCTTGAACTGCTGCATCACGAGGATGGCCGGCAGCTGCCGCGCCTCAATCCCCTCGGGCTTCCCAACGACCACGACAGACTGCGACTGGCCCTATGACCGACCTCAATAGCTACTTTGAAACCATCGACCATCAAGACATCCGGGCGCTTGGGCCTCGACTGCAAAATGACGACGCCGGGGTGCGTCGCATCGCCCTGATCGAACTGGCCGACCTTGAAGAGCCCGAGGGGCTGGACTGGTTGATCGATCGTCTGGCCGCTGACCCGGCAGAGGACGTGCGCGCCCAGGCTGCGGTTTTGCTTGAGGCCTGGGAAGAGCCTGAAGTGGTGCAGGCGTTGTGCGAAGCGCTGACCGACCCTCAGGCCTCGGTGCGTGACGCTGCGGCGCAAAGCCTGAGTGTGCTCAAGACAAGTGAGGCGGGCAGGGTGATTTTGCCGTGGACCGCTCATGCCCTGACCAGCGTACGCATCGCCGCATTCCGGGCCTTGCGTGAGTTGCGTCTGGAAGAGGCAGCGCCAGTCGCGCTGTTGGCGTTGACCGACGAAGACGCCAGCGTACGGCGCGAAGCCGTGGGCGTACTGGGTTGGTTGAAGCAAACCCAGGCCCTGGAGACCCTGGCGGCCCTGGCCAGTCATGACCCCGACACCGAAGTGCGCCGCGCCGCGACCGGCGCCCTTGGCCTGGGGAACGGCGCTGAAGTCTTGCCCGCGTTGCGCACCGCACTGCGGGATGAGGCCTGGCAAGTGCGCGAAGAGGCGGCCACGACGCTGGGCAAGGTCGGGCATCAGGATGCAGGTGCCGCCTTGATCGAGGCGCTGGCGGACCAATACTGGCAAGTGCGTTTGCGCGCCACCCGCAGCCTCGGTCGCCTGCGGCATCAGCCCGCGCTCTGGTCGCTGGTCGAAACCTTGACCCACAGCATCAGCAACCTGCGCAAGGAAGCAGCCTTGGCGCTGGGTGAATTGGGCGACAGCCGCGCCCGACCTGCGTTGCTGCAACTGGAGCACGACGGTGATCCGGAAGTGCGCAAGGCCGTGCGCATCGCGTTGGGGCAACTGCCATGATTGCGGCACCGCGTTCTATCGGAAACTCCCGAGACCGACAATTGCTGCGCCTGAGCTGGCAGGACGGCAGTGAGCAGCACATCGGTCATGTTCAGCTCAGGCAACTTTGCCCGTGCTCCCAGTGCCGCGCGTTTCGGCTGCGGGGCATGAAGCCGATGGTCGCCGACTCGATTCGCTTGCTGGAGGTTCACGCTCAGGGTTACGGGCTGCAGCTGGTGTTCAGCGACGGGCATCAACGAGGGATCTATCCCTGGGCGTATCTGGCGCAGCTTGGGGCAGAGCGGACCGGCAACCGTCCAGATACCCCGAGACAGGTTCGCTGCCACAGTTGATCCACGTGATCCAGAGATCCAGAGAAGCCTGCCTAGAAGGAATCAGGCATAAAAAGCAGCCGTTCGATGGGCTGCTTTTTTGTTTTCAAGGATCAGGCGCGAATCAGAACCGCGCTTTGTCGATCCACTCAAGCGACGTGCGCCAGATACAGATGCCCAAAAAGTAGGCCGACATCGCCAGCCACAGGCTCAGGACCCACGAGCCGTTGTAAGGATGATTGATCACCAGCAGGAAACTGCACAGAAACCACACGCTGGTCACAGCGATGTTGATCGGCATGAAGCGGCGCACGCGGAACGGGTGCAGGAACTTCATCCGGGTCACGGTCAGCAGCGCCAGGCAAATAACGGTGATGAAGGTCAGCCACGGCGCGGGAGACAGAATGTAAACGCACAACGCCACCACATTCCAGGCGGCGGGGAAGCCCTGAAAATAGTTGTCCTTGCTCTTCATCTCGGTGTTACAGAAGCAGAACAGCGACGACACCAGAATGATCGAGGTGGTCAGCAGCAGAGTGTATTCAGGCAACGGGATGTAGCGGTAGATGAACAGTGCGGGGATGAACACGTACGTCAGGTAGTCGATCACCAGATCCAGCACGGAGCCGTCGAAATGCGGCAGCACCGACTGCACGTTGACCTTGCGCGCGAGCGAACCGTCCACGCCATCCACGATCAAGGCAATGCCCAACCACAACAGACACGCCTTGGGTTGATTGTCGAACAGGGCGATGGTCGCCAGGAACGCGAGGACGACGCCGGTGGCGGTGAAGCCATGGGCGCCCCATGCTTTCAGCCAGGCGATACGTTGAATTGGAATCATGGACGGTCCTTCTGGAAATAAAGCTGACCAGATCGGCGAATCGGAGCGGTTACCGACAGACCTGGGCAGAGGTGCAACTATCGACCGGTTATCGGCCAATAAGGTTCACCAGCAACTCCTACACGGTAGCAGCCGGCGCGGCCTTTCGTTACTCAATTGTCACTTAGCCCGCCACGTTTTCATGCTTGGCACATGTCATTGGTCGGCTGCGGCGCAAAAGAGGCATTTTGCTGGCCCCTATCCTCATTATTGATCGGCAGAATCGTCGCTCTATCAATCGGTTAGGCAAGGATCTGCATGCAAACTATCAGGATTGTTATGGTGTTCTGTGCCTTGGCAGGCGCTTCATCCGGCACGTTTGCGCGGGATCTGAACAAAAATGAACGGGACATATGCACCTGGGGCGCCGGGGTTGCGGCCACGGCGCAACAGTACAAACTCTCGGGGCTGACACTTTACGGCGCGCGCAACAAGATGCAGGCGCGGCACTTCCCCCAGCAGTGGATGCGCATGAGCGCCCTGGGGATTACCGAACAGACTTACGACAGCCCGTCGCGATTGCGCCCCGAGGGCGTCAAACAGGTCTATTACGAAGGATGCACCCGCCACGAGCTGGCGCGCCGCTGAAGCCCGCCGGGCTGAACCTCGGGAAATCAGCGCTCAGGAAAGCCGCTGCATCAGATAGGCCTCGCCGGTGACTCGAATCAGCGGGTGCGGGGTGATCTGGCAGGTTTTCACCACGCTGAAACCGTGGCGCTCGTAGAAACGCCGGGCGCCGGTGTTGGCGGCGTAATCGATCAGGCTCAGGCCCTTGAGTCCGAGGTCGTTGGCCTTGACTTGAGCCTGTTCAAGAAATTTCACCCCCAAGCCCTTGTTTCTCCAGCCTTCGTGCAGCGCCAGGCTGGAGATATACAGCGTGTCCGGGACTTCCATGTCAGCGTAGGGCGCCAGCACCGGGTCGGTCGGCGGCTCGGGATTCGGATCTTCGGGCATGACGTAGCTGTGCAGCATGCCGATGACTTCGCCATGGGCTTCGGCGATCAGGCAATTCTGGTAGGAAAAATCCACACCCTCGCGGGCATAGCGAACCGCACCGACGTCCAGCAAATCCTGACCTGGCGCTGCAATCTGGCTCCAGATGTAATCCAATGCACCTTCTGAAGTGATCTGAAACAGCCGCGCGATGTCACGGGCATCCGAACGCTGCGCTGGGCGAAACTCAACGGTCATTACAAGGCTCCACAAGGCATTGGGCGCCTTTTATAACGTGGATTCCAATGGCCTGGCAGCGCAGCGGATGCCCCGCGTCGCTGTCCGGCCAGCCGCCGTCGTTATTGGGGGTTCAGGGGGGCGTGTGGCGGTTGCCACCACGTCAGCGCTGCCAAGTGCCAAGTTGAGCACGCCATTGCAGCGTGCTCGATGTTCATATCAATGCGTCCCGCGAGGAATGGTCTTGAGCAGGTCAGCCGGGCTGATGTGACCCACCACCGGCGCGCTGCCCGGCTGTGGCAGGTTGAGGATGTGGCCTTTCATCTTGCCGATGATGTGCATCTCGCAGGGTTTGCAGTCGAACTTCAAGGTCAGCACCTCATCGCCGTGGATGAGTTGCATCGGCTCGACCTTGGTACGCACGCCGGTCACGCCTTTGGCCTGTTTCGGGCACAGGTTGAAGGAGAAACGCAGGCAGTGCTTGGTGATCATCACCGGCACTTCACCCGTCTCTTCGTGAGCCTCGTAGGCGGCATCGATCAGTTTCACACCATGCCGATGGTAGAAGTCGCGGGCTTTCTGGTTGTAGACGTTGGCCAGGAACGACAGGTGCGAATCCGGGTACACCGGCGGCGGGCTGGTCTCGGCCTTGCGACCGCCCCGTGGATGAGCGGCGACGCGTGCAGCGGTCAACGCTTCGATGACCTCGCGACGCAGGGCCTTGAGCTGAGAGTTGGGGATGAAGAATGCCTGCGGCGCATCGAGTTTGACGTCGGTCGCGTGGTACTGGGTGGTGCCCAGTTGCCCCAGCAGGTCGCGCAGCTGATCCAGTGCCTGTTCCGGCTTGTTGGCAGCGCCGAACGGGCCGTCGAGAACAACGCTGGCACTGATGCCTTCTTCGCTGGTGGCGGTGAGTTCAAGACGCTCTTCGCGCAGCGACGCTTGCCACGACACACCGATTCGACGTTCGGCCGAGGTCTTCTGCAAGGCCTGCTGCCAGTTGTGGTCCAGGTTGCGGTTCAGCGGATGGTTGGGACGCGCCTTGTACAGGTCGGCTGGCATCTCGTTGGGCTCGACGCGGTAACGATAGCGCTTTTCGCCGTCCTCTTCGAATTCGCCCTTGGGCTCGGCGATATTGGCGCGGAAACCCACGACTTCACGCTTGATCTGCACATTGAGGCCGTCGCCGTTGGACAGCGGCTCATGAGTGACCACTTGCAGGTCGCGCTTGCCGACCTTTTCCACGATGCCCACCGGCAGGCCGGTGAAGGTCGGGGTGTCGAACGCGCCGATGTCGATCTTGCGGTCGCTGACGAAGTAGTCGGTGCTGCCGCGGTGGAAGGTCTTTTCCGGGTCCGGCAGGAAGAAGTGCGCGGTACGGCCGCTGGAAGCGCGGGCCAGGTCCGGGCGGTGTTCGAGCACGTCGTCCAGACGCTGACGGTAGTAAGCCGTGATGTTCTTCACGTAGCCCATGTCCTTGTAACGACCCTCGATCTTGAACGAGCGAACGCCGGCTTCCACCAGGGCGCGGATGTTGGCGCTCTGGTTATTGTCCTTCATCGACAGCAGGTGTTTTTCGAAGGCAACCACACGGCCCTGATCGTCTTTCAACGTGTAGGGCAGGCGGCAGGCCTGGGAGCAGTCGCCGCGGTTGGCGCTGCGACCGGTATGGGCGTGGGAGATATTGCACTGGCCGGAAAAGGCCACGCACAGCGCGCCGTGGATGAAAAACTCGATGGCGGCATCGGTTTCACCGGCAATGGCGCGGATCTCTTGCAGGTTCAGCTCGCGGGCCAGTACCAGTTGCGAGAAACCGGCCTGATCGAGGAACTTGGCGCGTTCCAGGGTGCGGATGTCGGTTTGCGTGCTGGCATGCAGCTCGATCGGCGGGATGTCCAGTTCCATGACGCCCAGATCCTGAACGATCAGCGCATCGACGCCGGCATCGTACAACTCGTGGATCAGCTTGCGCGCCGGCTCCAGTTCGTTGTCGTGCAGGATGGTGTTGATTGTGGTGAACACCCGCGCGTGGTAGCGATGGGCGAACTCCACCAGTTCAGCGATATCGCTGACGTCGTTGCTGGCGTTGTGGCGGGCGCCGAAGCTGGGGCCGCCGATGTAGATGGCGTCAGCGCCGTGCAGAATGGCCTCGCGGGCGATGGCTACGTCGCGCGCAGGGCTGAGCAATTCGAGATGATGCTTGGGTAGGGACATGTTTTTTTAGTCGGATCGTCACGGTCAAGTCGCGCATTGTAGCGGCGAAACGCCCGACCGGCATCCATGGACTGCCCGGTGGCGGGAAACAGGCCCCGGCGGTGGCGATCTCAAAGAAGCCACCGCCGGCAAGCCGTGCTGTTACAAGAGAACGTGGTGCTGTCGGGTTATCGCTCAGGCCTTGGCCGCCATCGCGGTCACTTCCACACGCATGCCCTCGACGGCCAGCGCTGCGACGCCGATGGCCGCACGCACCGGCCATGGCTTGGCGAAGAAGCGCTTGTAGACTTCGTTGAATGCCGCACGGTCGGCCATGTCGGTGAGGTAGATGGTCAGGTGCATGACCCGATCCATGGAACTGCCTGCACGTTCCAGGGCGACCTTCAATGCCTGCAGGGTGCATTCGCTTTGCAGGGTGATGTCGCCCAGCTCCAGGCTGCCGTCGGCGCGGGTCGGGACCTGGGTTGAAACCATGATGCCGTTGAAGGTCGCGACGTCGGAGGAGATGGAGTCGGCATCAGGGTCGGGGAGGAAGCTGAGGTCTTGGCTGGACATGTAAATCTCTTGCTTGGGGTGAAAAGAAGTACGCCGCGCACACGGCAATCGGCGCACATCATAAGGGAGAATGCACGATCTTCGGAGTCAGAAGCCGCTTTCTCGCATCAGCACCGCCAGCAATTGCGTCGCGCCATCCCCCAACAGGCTGCGCCGTTCACCGTCGATTTTCAGGTGGCCACGGGTTTCCCGAAGGCTCGCCGGTGGCGTATCCAGCTGAACCAGTACCTGAAACAGCGCAGCGCTGGGCACCACGGAGTGCTCCTCGGCGGTGGCCGGTACAGGGCCGCCGTACCGTGAAGACAACATCTTGTGCGACAACTGACTGGCGCGGGTGCTGCCGATGACCCGTACCACACCACTGAGCGGCGTGGTCTGGCCATCGGGATAGAAGCGCACGTGATCGCCGACCGTCATGCGGTGCACCTGATCCTGTGCCACGTAAGCGTCTATCTGCCAGCTGCGCGGGTCGATCAGCACCCCCAGCGACTCATCGCGACCGACCCATTGGCCGGTTTTCAGGTCCGGGTTGACGTCCAGCCACAGTCCGGCAAAGGACGTCTGCAGGTTCAACCGGGCAATTTCCGAGCGAGCGGCGCGGGCTTCCTCGAACTGCACGTTGAGCCGTTGCCGGGTCACGGCGTCTTCGGCCAGCCCGCCGGGATCGGCCAGCAAGCCGGACAACCGCGCTTCGTAGCTTCGGGCGTTGGCTTCGCTGCTCGAAACGCGCAAGGCAATGTCCGGCTCGTCGAGGGTCACCAGCACCTCGCCGGTGGTGACCTGGCCCGCGTCGTGAATCGATTGCAGGCGGGCCGGGTAGGGCGCGAACACCCGCAGCTGATGCTCGGCGCGAGCCACACCGACCGCGTCGATCTGAGTCCGCCAGGGTATCGCCAGGCCCACCAGGACCAGCGCTGCCAGCGCGTAAAACACAAGCTTGCGACTCGCGGGGACCGCCGCGCGATGGGTCCACCAGTGGCGCAACTCGCGTACCACCGGCATGGCGATAAACCACGACAGTTCGACCATGAACAGAAAGATCCCCAGCAGCTTGAAGAAGAACAGATACACCGCCAGCGCGATCCCGAGAAACAGCACCAGACGGTACAACCAGGTGACGATTGCGAACGTGACCAGCATTCGCCGCTTGCCTGTGGCGAACGCTTCCGGCCAATCCTCGTCCAGCCCCAGCAGATTGCGTCGCAAGGTGACCCGTGCCAGTGCCGACGCGCGTTCGTGCAGATTGGGAAAGTCCAGCAGATCGGAAAGAATGAAGTAGCCGTCAAAACGCATGAACGGGCTGGCATTGAGTGCCAGCGACAGCAGCCAGCTGGTGGTCGCCAGATACAACAACGCATTGCGCAGCGCGCCGGGGTCGCAGAGGGCCCAACCCAGGGTCGAGAGCCCGGCAAGCGACAACTCGGTGACGATACCGGCCGCGGCAATCGCTAGCCGTTGCCGTGAACGGCGCAGTTTCCAGCTCTCGCCGGTATCGGTGTAGAGCATTGGCCACAGCACCACGAAGGCGATGCCCATGTGCCCGACGCGCAATCCCAGCCGGGTCGCTACCAAGGCATGCCCCAACTCGTGCAGTGTCTTGGCGACGATCAGCGCCAGGGCGAAACTGAACAGGCCTTCGGTAGAAAACGACTCGACCACGGCATGGGTGAAGCTGTCCCACTGCTGCAGGACCAGCACCACACCCAGCAGGCTCAGGCAAAACACCAGGATCCCGGTAAACGGATGAAACAGCCAGCGCAGGGCATGGGCCAAATGCTGCAATGGCCGTTGCGGACGCAGCAGCGGAATGCGGAAAAACAGATAGTGATGCAGCCACCAGTTCCAGCTCAACCAGCTGACTTGCTCGCCCTTGGCCTGAAGCCGGGCGAGGGCGGCGGGGCCTGCGCGCAGCAACTGGTGCTGTTCGAGAAACTGCCGAAAGTCGAGGACTTGCTCGACATCAGGCTTGAGTGCGGTGCGTTCTGCGATCTGCTGGCTGATCTGTCGCGCCGACTGCTGCCCCCAACGCAGCAGGCATTCGAACTCCAGCCAGCCGATGCGGTAAAACCGGTTGACCACGGTGTCTTGAATCACCCATGCCGGTTCGCCGCTGGCGCCAGGGGCCGCCTCGCTCAGGCGCAAGTCCTCGCGCAACGGCGGCAGGGGTTGGTCGGCAGGATCGAGCATCACCAGCCGCTCCATGCCCGCAGCGTCGCCAATGGCCGACGCAGCAAGTAATAGCCGAGCAGCACGCGGCCGCCGTAGAGCTTGGCGGTGCCGTGCAAACCCAGACGAGCGTGTTCCGGGGCGCCTTCAATGCTTGCCAGCAGGCGGTAGGCGACCACGCCTTCGTCGCTCGGGCGTGCCTGGTAGCTGGTTTCGATGATCTGGCCTTTGAGCGGGGTCAGCGGGTATGCGGTGAGAAACAGCGTGACGTCGGCGCCCGGTTCCAGGGCAATGGCGTCGGCCACCGCCAGCTGGATCAGCATCGCCGGTTGCGCGGGATCGGCCACCCGCATGATGCGCTCACCGGTCACCACCGGTTTGCCGAGCCAGTCGTTGGGGTCGCTGAACACCGCCACGCCGCTGCGGGGCGAGAGCACCTGAGTTCGTTTGAGTTGCGCTTGAACCGCCGCCAGTTCGGCCCGGCGTTGTTGTGATTTGCCCCCCAGCAGGGTCAGCTCGCCCTTGCTCTGGGGGTTGTCGAACGCCCGCTGACTGGCCGCCAGCAACTCGGCATCGGCCACGGCCACTTCCTTGCTCAACACATCGGCGCGGCTGCGCAAGGTGGTTTCATCGAGGGCGAACAGCGGTGTACCTGCCTCGACTGTCTGATTGGGACGAACCAGAATCCTGGCGATCACGCCATCGATCGGCGAACTGATGATCTGCGCCTCGCGCGAGACGATCTCGGTCGGCGCCAACGCGGTTTGCCGCACGGGCACCAGCAGCAGCGCCGCCAGAACCGCCAGCACCAGCAGCATTTGCAGGCGTTTTGGCCGCCAGCGGCGAAACCCTTTGCGTCGGCTCAGGGCGGCCCAGCAATAACACCAGGTTTGGCTCAGCCCCTTGAGGTTGTCCCGGAAGACGGCGGGCGGCTCCTGTTCCAGCAACATCACCAGCAGCCCCAGTCGATCTTGCTCACGATCATGCAAAGGGATGCACCACACGCCTGCCGGCCACCATTCGTTCCAGCCTTCGGCGATGTCTTGCGGGGGTGAGGCCGCTTCCTGTGTCAACCACACCGGGTTGTCATCCGGGACCTGGCTGGCGAGCCAGCGACTGGCGCGGCGCAACCAGACCAGATACGGCGAATCCTCGCTGGGTCTTGCCAGCCCGGAGACGCTGAGCAATTCAAGGGAATGCTCGCGTTGAGCGAACACCAGCGCCTGATGAAACCCCAGCAGCGGATACAGATCGTTGGCCATGCTGAACGCCATGGCATTCAGCGAATCGGCGGCCATCGCCTTGTCACGCAGGGCATCCAGTTCCAGCAGCAGGTGAGGGTGCGGCAACGGCTCATTCATTGTCATGGGCGAACTTCGCTGTGCCGCTCATGCCGGCGATCAAGTCCGGGTATTTATCGTCCAGGCGGGCTTCCAGCTCAACCGTCTGCGCCACGGCGTCGACCCGCGAGTTGATGACCGTGATATGGGCCTGATAGGTCTTGCCAGTCTCGTGAATGTTCACCTGCAGCGGCATGCCTGACTTGAGCTTTTGCAGCAGGCTGGAAGGCACGTTGAGTCGCACTTTCAAGGCGCCGTCGCTGACCAGATCGAATAGCGGAGTACCCGCAGTGACGGTCTGGTAGGGTTTGACGTAGACCTTGGCCACATGCCCGGAAAACGGCGCCAGCACTTGGCAATAGCCGCTCTGCGCCACGCCCATGGCCCGTGCGCCATCGGCTTTCTGCACTTCGGTGTTGGCCATGGACACTTCGATGTCGCCGACTGCGTTGAGCTGACGCAGTTGTTTTTTCGCCTCCAGGTTTTGCCGTGCCATCGCCAGTTCGGCTGCCGCGACCTTGCTGCGGGCCTCTGCTTCGTTGCAGTTGAAGCGCGCCAGTAACTCGGACTTGTCGACGTGTTCGCCAAACGTGGCCTTGAGTTCGCCCAGGGTTCCGTTCATCTGGCTGGACAGCGTGGTTTCCAGTTCAGCGGCGAGCAACACGCGGATGGCGGTGGAGCTGTCCATGGGAGGATCTTCAGCGTAAGCAGCGTGGGCCGTGATCGCGAACAGCAATACACAACAGCGCGGATCAAGGGGCAGTCTGGACATTCGGCGTTCCTTGCTGAGTGACGAGAAGACGTTGTTGTTCCTGCTGGTTCAGCGTGCGCTGGATCTCCCGAGCCAGGGTCTTGATGTCGTGTTTTTCGATTTCGCTCGGCAGCACGTCAAGGCCCACCGAGTTGTACAGCCGCCCCCACGCTGCCTGCGCGCTGGAGAACGCCGCTTCACGCTGGTAGCGCGACAGCAGATAGCGACCCTCCGAGCGGATCACTTCCAGTTCCGAGCCCAGAGCGCCGGTCTTCGCCGCGAGCGAGTAATCGAGCAGGCTGCGGTCGACGCGCAGGCTGTCTTCAGTGAACTCGACCTCCTGTCGCGCCAACTGATAACGCAGGGCGCCGACGCGCACTTGGGTGAGAATCGCCATGGACAGCGCCACACGGCGCGTGTCGTCGGTTTCGCTCTGGGATTTTTCCGCCGCATTCAGCGCCGGCAGTTGCAGCAACCGGATCAGGTTCATCGAGACTTGCAGCCCGGTGCCGGTCCAGTCGTTGTTGTAGAGGTATTTGTTGGAGTCGTATTTGTAGCCGAAGTCCACGCTGACGTTGGGCCAGAGCTGCGCCTTGGCGATTTCCAGATCCTTCTGGTTGACCCGCTTGCGGTACCACTCTTCCATGATTTCCGGGCGGTGTTCCAGCGACAGCTGTTCGAGCTGGGCCATGCTCTGGTGCAGATCAGGCAGGGGCGGGTCAGGCACGTCCGCCAGCACCATTTTCGAACCGGGCGGCAGCGACATCAGCGCAGCCAGTTCAGCCTGGGCGAACTCAAGATCCTGACGGCGTACCGTGAGCAGGTAGATCGAATCGAGCAGGGCGCGTTGATAGGCGAGGATCTCCTGACGGGGCAGCAGCCCGCGGGTTTCGGCTTCCCGTGCCGAGGTCAACGCGGTGTGGGTGCGCATCAACAGCTTGTCGACTTCCGGCATCAGGCGCTGAGCCCCGAGGGCACGCCAGTAAGCGTTGCGCACATCCTGCAGGACGTTTTGCGCGACCTTGCGCCGGCGTTCTTCGGCCATGAGGATCTGATCGGATTTCTGCTGTGTGCGGTAATAGGCCACGCCAAAGTCCAGCAGGCTCCAGCTCAAGCCCAGCCCGTACAGCTCGCGATAGCGTTCTTCTGAGGTCGATGGCCGCAAGCTGACCTGGCGGTCCTCGATGCCGATCGAGGTGCCGCCCGAGTCGTTGTTGCGCCCGGCGTAACCGGCCGATGCCACCAGGCGTGGCAGCATCTCGTGGCTCGACACATCGCGCAGGTCGGACGCCAGCGCGCTTTCCATCAGTTTGAGGCGATAGTCCAGGTTGTACTTGAGTGCCCGGGCCGAGGCTTCATAAAAGGTGATCGGGGCGGTGACCGGTTCCTGGCCGGTGTACATGCGGCTCTGGTCAGCGAGAATCCTTTGGCGGTTTTCTTCGTCGGTAGGCGGGGTAGTGGTCACCGACGAGCAGGCACTGGCCAGCAGTGCAGAGGCGAGTGCAGTGCACATGAACCGGGGCGCTATTCTGGACATATTCAATCCTTTGTCGTTGCATTTATTCTGTCTGGCCGCGCTCGCTGCTTTGGCGAGTCGGGTACAGGCGCTGCCCTGCCTGTCGCAGCTGTGCACTGAAGCCGCGCGCGCTGCGTGATTCATTGGCCGAATCCTTCTGAGAGCCGCCGACGGTCAAGCGCGCGGAGTCCGAAATGAACAGCGACGGATCACTCAGCAAGCCGTCGGCACTGAGGCTGGTGCGGCCATGACGACCCAGTACCCAGGCCAGGTCCTCTTCGCTGTCGAGCCGGCTCTCGCGTACCGCCTGGGCGACGAACTGGCCCGGCACCAGACCCAGATCCGCGCCCAGGGAATCGCTGCGCAACTCGCCCGGCGTCACCATGAACAGCTTGCTGCCATCGGCAAAGCGGCTCGACAACTCCAGCAAGTCCGCCGAGCGCTCGACCACCGGCGTAACGAACACGGCTGGAACCGGATCGGGTAGCAGGAAGTCAGCGCTGCCTGGCCCGGATTCCTGCACGAAAAAGCTGCCTCCCGGCGCGGGAATGAACGGCGTGGCAATGTCCAGCGTGATCGTCAGTTGTGCCTGATCGCTGGCCCCCGTCCGATCATTGATGGTGTAGGTGAAGACATCCGTCAGGATCTGGCCCAGACCTGCGGCGGCCAGCACCTGCGGATTGCTCTGGTCGATGGTGTAGGTGTAACTGCCGTCAGCGTTGAGGATCAGGGTGCCGTACAGCCCGGCGATGGGCTGACCGATGACGCCGGCGGTACCGCTTGCGCTTTCGGCTCCGGTGCGAATGCCGACCACTTGTAAAGCGTCGTTGCCGTCGACGTCACTGTCGTTGGGCAATACGTTGCCGGTGGTCTGGGGTGCGGCTATCTGGTCAGACGCTACGGCGCTGTCGTTGATGGCCACCGGCGCGTCGTTGGCGCCCTGGATGAGCACGGTCAGGCGCGCATCCGAAGTCGCGCCCGCCGTGTCGCGCATACGGTAGACAAACGTTTCACTAAGGGTTTCACCTGCCGTGCGCAGGGCCTGAACCAGCGGATTGTTGTTGTCGATCAGGTAGGTGTAGCTGCCATCCGCGTTGAGGGTCAGTTGACCGTAGCGACCGTTGATTACTTGCCCGGCAAGGCTCGACTGCCCGGTTTCATTGCTGACCGCCAGCACCTGCTTGCTCTCGCCGTTGGCCACGCTGTCGACATCGCTGTCGTTGTCCAGCACGTTGCCGGTGCCATTGCTGCCGGGTGTGCCATTGGCGATGCCACCGGCCTCGACCGCCACCGCGGTGTCGTCGGCGGCAATCGGCGTGTCGTTACGGCCGTCCAGGGTAATGCGCAGTTCGGCGGTGTCGGTGGCGCCGAAGTTGTCCGCCAGGGAGTACGTGAAGACTTCCGTCAGGGTCTGGCCGCTCTGACGCAACGCTTGCACTTCGGCGAGGCTATTGTCGACGGTGTATTGCCAGCTGCCATCGGCGTTGATCGACAGCTCGCCGTAGCGTCCGCGCAAGCTCGTGCCGATGACGCCGCTGGTGCCGGTCTCGGCCTGACCACCTGTGCGAATGGCGGACACCGCGAGGCCGTCGCCCTCGGAATCGCTGTCGTTGGCGATGACGTTGCCACTCGGGTCGATACCGCTCTGGACATTGTTCAACCCGCCGGCTTCCACCGCCGCGCCGATGTCATCGTTTGCCACCGGGGCATCGTTGCGTCCGCGAATGATGATGTGGATTTCCGCCAGATCGCTCTGGGCGCCCCGATCGGTCACCTGATACGTGAAGCGTTCGTTAAGAAATTGCAGTGGCGCCAACGCCAGCACCGCCGGATTGCTGGAGTCCACGATGTAGGTGTAGTTGCCATCGGCGCCGATGATCAGTTGTCCGTAGAGACCGGTAATCAGCGTGCCATTGGTGTTATCCGTTCCAGGATTGACAGCCGTCAGGGCGCCGCCGGCAGCTTCGGTACCAAAACGGATGCCGCTTATGTGCAGCGCATCGCCTTGGTCGACATCAGTGTCATTGGGCAGCACATTGCGGGTCGGGTTGACACTGTTGCCAGCGCCATTGTCAGCGACGGCCAGCGCAGTGTCGTTGGCGGCAACCGGTGCATCCCAGGCGCCGTCGATGCGAATGCTCAACTGCGCGTCATCGGTAGCGCCTGCAGTGTCGCGCATCCGGTAGGTGAAGGTTTCGACCAGTGAATCCCCGGATTTCAGGGCCTGAACCGCCGCCAGCGAGTTGTCGACCACGTAGCGGTAACTGCCATCGGCAGCGATGGTCAGGGTGCCGTAAAGACCGCTGATGCTCTGCGCGATACCTAGCGCGGTAAAGGTGCCGCCTGACGGTTGCCCACCCGTGCGGATGCCGGTGACGGTCTTGCTGTCGTTGGCATCGACGTCGGCGTCATTGGTGAGCACATTACCGGTAGGGTTGACTCCTGCGGTGGCATTGGCCGTACCCCCGGCTTCGACGGCGACTGTGCCGTCGTCCACTGCCAACGGGTTGTCGTTGGCTCCGCGCACGGTAATGGTCAGCAGTGCGCTGCTGGTGGCCCCCGCCAGGTCGCGGATTTGATAAGTGAAGTTTTCCACCAGAACATCGCCGTTGCTGCGCAATGCCTGAACCTGAGGATTGCTGTTGTCTACCACGTAGGTGTAGCTGCCGTCGGCATTCAGGGTGAGGGTGCCGTAGGCCCCGACCAGGCCGGTACCGATTACGCCGTTGGCGAGTCCATTACGTACGCCAATGACGCTCAGTGCTTCGCCGTTGGCATCGACATCGCTGTCGTTGCCCAGGACGTTACCTGTCGGATTGATCCCCGGCGTCGCATTGTTCAGACCGCCGGCTTCGACCGCGGTATTGACGTCGTTCTGCGCGACCGGCGTATCGTTGCGGCCCTGAATGGTGATGCTCAGGGTCGCGGTGTCCTGCGCGCCACTGGCATCGACCACGCTGTAGGTGAATGCGTCTGCCAGCGTGTTGCCCGCGCGCAGCGCCTGAACCGCCGCCATGCTGTTGTCCAGCCGGTAGCTGTAGCTGCCGTCAGTGTTCAGGGTCAGCCAGCCATAGGTGCCCCGCAGTTCTGTACCGAGGACTCCCGCAGTGCCGCTGACGGTTTCGGCGCCGGTGCGCACCGAGGCCACGGCGCGGCTTTCGCCGTAGTCATGCGCCGGCAGATCCGCCGGGATTTCGCCACCGTCGACGTCGCTGTCGTTGGTCAGCACGTTGCCAGTCGGGTCCACACCGGGCTGATTGTTGTTCAGCCCACCTGCTTCCACAGCTGTCGCTGTGTCATCGCTGGCCACCGGGTTGTCGTTCTGGCCCCGGATCAATACGATAATTTCTGCCGTGTCGATTTCTGCAGTGGGGTTCACGCCGTCGGTGACCGTATAGGTGAAGCGCTCCAGCAGCAGATCACTGTTTTCCCGCAGTGCCTGTACGTCGGCATTGTCGTTGTTGACGGCATAGCTGTAAGTACCGTCGGGGCGAATGGTCAAGGTGCCATAAAGGCCATTGATCACGGTGCCGCCGGCAGATACCGCGACCGACGGGCTCGAAGTATTTTCACCCCCGATGCGAATGAAGGTGACGGTCAGTGGATCGCCATCCGGGTCGAAATCGTTGGCCGTCGCATCACCGCTGGGGTCGACCCCGGCGGCGCCGTTGTTCAGGCCACCTTTCTCGGTGGCCACTGCAACCACGTTTTGGGCCAGGGGTGGATCGTTGACGCCGTGGACGGTGATCAGCAGCTGCGCGGTGTCGGTCAGGCCTGCAGTGTCGACCACCCGATAGGTGAATGCCTCGATGAGTGTCTGACCGGGCGCCAAGGCCTGAACCACGGCATTGGTGCTGTCGACGTCGTAGAAAAACGAGCCGTCGGCACCGATTCTCAAGGTGCCATACAACCCCGTCACGACCGTTCCGTTGGCTGATGTGGTGCCGTTGCCGACGATATCAAGCACATCGTTGACCGGGTCGTAATCGGCTTCGGTGCCGACGGTCACACCATTGACCTGCAATTGCTCGCTGGGTCTGTCAGCCTGGTCGACGTCCTGATCCACGCCATTGCCACCGGGTTGATCAATAATCCCTGGGCGGCTGGGGAACAGAATGACGTTGCCGGACGGATTACTTTCCGTGGCGTTGTTGTTGGTCGACGCAGCCTGGGCGTCAGCGGCATCGTCACTGGCAACGGGGTTATCGTTGGCGCCTTGAACGGTGATGCTCAACTGCGCCACATCGTTCAGCCCCCCGGCATCGGTCAGCCGATAGCTGAAGACTTCCAGCAGTTGTTGACCGGCGCTCAGGCGTTGCACGGCCACGTTGGTATTGTCGATCGCGTAGCTGTAGCTGCCATCGGGGTTGATGGTCAGCGTGCCGTAAGTGCCGACAATAAGGGTGCCTACCGACACGGCGGTGAAATTTCCCGGCGTCGATTCGCCCAGGGCACGGATCCCGGTCACGCTGCGGGTTTCGCCATTGGCGGCCGTGTCGACGTCGGTGTCGTTGCTCAGCACGTTGCCGGCGGCATTGCTCCCCGCAGTGCCGTTGAGTATTCCACCGGCTTCTATTGCCGTACCTTGATCGTCCACGGCCACGGGCGTGTCGTTGGCCCCCTGAATGGTGACTGTGAGAGTGGCGCTGTCAGTCGCACCTGCAAGGTCGCTGAGCACGTAATCGAAGCTGTCGACCAGGGTCTGTCCGGACACACGCAGCGCCTGCACCAACGGGTTGTTGTTATCGACCACATACTGATAGGCGCCATTGCTGGCCACCAGCAACTGGCCGTATTGACCGGTAATTGCGACCACTCCGTTCGCCGGTGTCAGTACAGCGCTGCCATTGGCGGGAGCAACTGAGGCGACGCGCAGTTGATCGGCGTTGGTCGCGATGTCGACATCGGTGTCGTTGGTCAGCAACGTTCCGCTTGGGTTGACGCCAATGGCATTATTGTTGGTGCCCCCGGCTTCGACGGCGGTGATGCTGTCATTGACCGCGACCGGCGCGTCATTCACCGCTACGAGGACGATCTGCAGGCTGTCGGTATCGGTCAGCGCATCGCCTGCAGCCCCCGGCAGGCCATCGCCATTGGCATCGCCGTAGTTGCCCTGGTCGTTGCTGACCACCGTGAGGGTGTCGTTGCCGTTGTAGTTCGCGCTGCCAAGGTAGCTCAGGCTGGCGAGCACAGTGTTGATGTCGGCCAGGGTTCCGCTCAGGTTGAGGCTCGCCGTACTGGCCCCGTTCACGGTGACGCCTGGCACGGTCGTGCCAAGCGAGAGCGTGCCGTGAAGCACACTCAAGGTTACGCTGATGGTACGGCCTGCGACGTTGGGATCGCGATCAGCGTCGATGTCGGCGACGCTGATACCGCCGATGCTGAGGGGCACATCTTCCAGACCCGATTGCGTACCGGGCAGGGTGTTGACCGGCGCGTCGTTCTGTTCGACGTAGCCTGCACTGGCCGCCTGGCTGTCGGCGTCGCCCAGGGTGATGCTGATCTGACCAAGGGTCGCGCCATCGGTGTCGATGCGTACACGCAGGTCACCCAGCGGTTGCGGATAGCTGACCAGCCCGGCTGGCACGTCAATGCGAAACACGCCGAGCGGCAGTACGCCAAAGTGGTACTGACCGTTGCCGTCGGTCACGGTGGTGAACGAAAGGTTGTCCGCCGTGGTACTGAGCAAACCATCGGCGCCGGCCCAGGTCAGGGTAACGGTCTGTCCGGCCAGGCCAGCGCCATCCGGGGTGCTGCTGGCAGTGGGGGATGCGGTGTCATTCCACAGCGTGCCGCTGATAATGCCCAGCCCTGCGTTGTCACGAAGAATGTACTGGTTGGGGCCAATCGCGCTGCCGGTGCGCTCCCCGTCGACCGCGCCGTCGGTGCCGACGCTGTTGCCGCCCCAACTGGTGAAGTCTTCCGGCAGGCTGCTCCAGGTCAGGGTTGCGTCGCTGCTGGCGATGACTATCGCATTGGGCACGGTGACTTGATAGATCACGTTGATCTGTGCGCCGACGTCCAGTTGATCGAAATTGACGCTGATGCCGCCGGTGTTGCTGAAGGTCACGCCGCTGGGCAGGTTGCCCGGACCGTAGGTGACGCCATTGATGCTGACGCTGACCAGACCGTAATTGCTGCCGTTGGCAAAACCGTCGGTCAATCGGGTATCGAACGCTGGAAGGCCGCCGTTCTGGGTGAAGCTGACACTCACCGTCGCTGTACCATCGGCGCCTGCGGGGTTGGGATTAAAGCCGACAACCTGTTTATCCACTGCGCTGAAGCCTGGCTCGACGACTTGCTCGAACACCGTGTCGCTGTTCGAGCGACCGGCGCCATTGACAATTTCGTGGGCACTGGCCCCAAGCGATGCGCCGCTGACGTTGCTCGCCTGGTTGGCGACGCGCACGTTGAATTCCACCACGATGCCTTCCAGATCGACGTCCTGTCCGGCGTTGACCACATTGCCCAGGTTGAACGTCACCACCTGACTGCCGTCGGCGTTGGTCACCACGGTCAGGCGTGAGGGGTCGAACACCCCGTTGGGTGCGGCGCCCTGCAGGTCAGGGGTAATGGGCAAGGCTTGCGGGCTGTTGCCGTTGCCGTTGATGTTCAGCGTGCCGCCGACGATCAGGTTGGCGTCGCTGCTCAGTTCACCATTGGAAATGAAGCCGATGCGCAGGGCGTTGACCAGCGCATCCGGCGAGATGAATTGCAGGCCATTGGCGAGCGTAATCTGGATCTGATAATTGGGGTTGTTGCCTTCCGGCACCAGCACCACCACGCGGTAGCGAATCACTTCGCCAATGGTCACCGCCTCCTGTGCGCCGTTAGTGGGAGAGGGCGCCGCCGTATCAGGCAACCCGCCGACCCGTGATATCTGGATCGCCTGCGCGACCGGGATCAGCAGTGTCGAGCTGTTTTGGTAATCGTTCAGTGTGCCGCCATTGATTGGCCCGTCGACGCCGGTTCGTTCACCGCCCTGGGCGCCGTCCAGGCTTGTCCATTGCACACTGGCGACATTGCTCAACACTGATTGCGCGGCGGCCGAGGCATTCACGACACCCGTCAAGCTCAGGACGATACTGCCGCCCTTGGCAATATCGACGTTTGAGCCGCTCGCCGTGCGCAGCTGGCCGTTGACCACCTCGAAGTCGATTCCGCCGTTGTTGGTCGCGCCGTTCTGATACAGCACGCCGACCAGTGTCACGTTGCTCAGTTGGATCGGCAGGTTGTCGAGCAAACTGATGTCAAAGGCGCTGAAGTCGCTGCCGCCTGCGCCGTTGCTCAAGGTGATGGTGAACGTCACCGTATCGCCCTGATCGTAACCGCCCGGATCGGACACCGAGGTCAGGGCCTGAGAAACCGTGATAGTGGGCTCACGAAGGGTCACGGTGGGTTGCCCGCCAGTCAGCGCAACCGTGCGGTCCACGGGGGTATTGCCATTGGGCGTATCGGCGTCCGGGTCACTGAATTGCAACTGTGCGCTGTTCTGTAGCGACAGGTTGGCCTGGTTGGCGATCACGTTGTTGGCTACCAGTTGCAGCCGAATGACGAAGCTGTTGTTGCCGGTCTGGTTGTCCGCCGTGGCGCCTGAGACGCTGAACGTCCAGCGGGCGTCGACACCATCGGCCCCCAGCGTACCGCCTTGGCCGGCAAAGCCGCTGACCACCACGCTGCCGGCAAAGTCGACAGTCAGCGCGCCACTGCCTGTGCGCGTGGTGATGATCTGGTAACCCAGGCCGCCGTTGAACGCAGTGTCCAGGCGCATGCCCGGCGGGATCAGATCATCGATGCGCAAGGTTTGCGTGCTGCCTTCAGGCAAAGTCACGACAATGTCGTAACGCATGCTTTCGCCAACCACCAGATCGCTGCCGGTGGAATGGCTGGCGCTGGAGTCGCCATTGTCCAGCGTGCCGTCCGCGAATACCTTGCTGATGACCGGGGCTGCGACCTGCTGGCTGGACAGATCGGTCAAATCCGTGGGCGTGAAATCTGAACCGCCGTCGACGCTGGCATAGTTGCTCAGGGTCGCGGTACTTTGCAGGCTGCGACTGGCTTCGATGGTTGCACTGACCGTGACGTCATAACTGATGACCAACAGATTGGCGCCGCTGGTATCGGCTGCAGTGCCGCTGCGTCCGGCCAGCAACGTGGCCTGACCGCCTGCGTCGAGGAAGGTGATCTGGTTACCGGAGACGTTGTAATCGACACCGAGCACCAGAGCGGTACCGTCGCCACGATATATCTGCAGATTGGCCGTCGACAGGCTGCCGCCGACAAAACTCAATCCGGATGGCAGCGCAATGCTTGTGCTGACATCGAATGCGCCGCCCCCGCCGGAGTTTTCGATGGCGGTGACCATTCGTAACTGATCGCTGCCGTCGATGCCGCTGATGTTGCCGTCGACTGCTGCCAGATCCGTGACTGTCCCATTGAACGGCGAACCGGTACTGCCCGCAGGATTCCAGCTACCGGTGGTGTTGGTAACGGTGCCGTTGGATCCCGACACCACGCCATGTTTGATCGACAGCACCGGTTCGGCTATCGAGACGATGGCCACGACGTCGGATGACACCAGCGTCTGGTCGGTCAGCGTCGTCTGCTGGGTCGACTGCGCCAGCACATCAAGCGATCGCTGGTCGGCAAATGGCTGATCGCCGACCCGCAGTGTGAATCGCACGACGATACGGCTGCCCGTGGTGTCGGCGGTGACGAAACTGCCGAAATCGAAGACCACGGCATTGCCGGTGGCGCTGGTGACGCTGATCACACCGCCGGCATTGGTGTTAGCTGCGCCGAGCGACCATTGGCCGACGTCATTGCCGGTGCCCCAGGTCACGCCCGTGACATCGAACAGTGGCAACGGCAGGTAGGCAGTGAGCTTGAATTGCTCGTAGTCGCCGGTGACCAGGTCGTAGCTCATTTCGAAGGTGACTTCATCGCCGGGACGCAATTCACCATTGCCGGGCGGCGTGCCGTTGTTGACCTCCACCAGTTGAATATCGACGTTGCTGGTCGGCACCACGCTGGTGGTTGCCGAACCGTCGGTTTCGCTTTGGCCGGTGAGGTTCAAGCGATCCTGCAGCAGGGTGCCATCGACCACGGCGGAGTTGCCGAACGCGTCGCCTTCGTTGATTTCGCTATGTGGGTTTCCCGAGGGCGGGGTATAGCTCTGGCCGACAATCGCCGAGTAGCTGAGCACTGCCAGCACCGCGCCCTGCAACTGGTCATCGAAGGCCAGATCGCCATTGAGCCAACCACCGGCGTTGACCGAGGCGTTGCGGATCGACTGGGCAATATCGAAAGCCAGTGACGTCGTTCCATCGGCGTTGACCACCGTTGTAGTCACCAGTGTGATGGTTTGTGCCACGCCGTTGATGGTCACGGTCAGGGTCGGGATGCCGCTGAACGTCTGCCCGTCGCCCAGTTGATCGCGGACCACCAGTTGCCCATCGCCGAAGAAATCTTTGCCGAAGGCGAAGTAGTCAGAGATGGAAATGTTCAGCGAGTACTGCAGCGTATCGCCGGGTGAAATGCCGGTGTGCCCGATGTCGGTCTGCAACGTCACCTGCTTGAGCAAGGTGATGGACTTGGCGACGAAGTTGGTGGGCTGGCCGGTACCGGAAAAATCGATGGTGGTCTGCGGAGCGTTCACGTCGCGCGGATCCAGCGGTACCCATTGCCCAGAAGCTGTTGGCGCACCGAGGGTGATGGTCACCGCATCCCCGGTTACTGGATTGATGACCGGCTGGCCGTCAGCGTCGACTTCCGGCACGTAGAACGTCACTTGAGTGTCGGTCTTGGCCGACAGTGAATCGTACTGCACGGTGAACGAGTCGATGAACACATTATCGGCAGCGATCAATTCAGTGATTTCTGCCGGTGCGGTGATCACCCGACCGTCGTGCAGAGTGATCGACACCAGTCGGCCGCCCGCGCCCGGCGTAATTGCTGTGACCTGAATGTTGTCCGGCAGGGGCTGGGTAACCACGACATTGGTCAGTGTCTGGCCCGGTGCCGGGGTCACGGAGAGGGTCAGGGTGCGACCATAGTTTGGGCCGGTGACAGTTTCGCCTTCTGGAGTAGTGAGGGTCTTGTCTAGCGTGATCACTGTCGGATGCACGACAAACGCCGCAGCACCCGCCTGGATCAGACTGGGGTCATTCTGGGGGTTGTCCAGCGCGTCGTTGCCGAACTCGAACCCGCCCGCCACACGCAGTGTCAGGTCCGGGATGCCGTTGGAAAAGGCGGTATCGGCCAGGTTGCTCAGGCTTGCGGTAATCTGCACCGGGATCATCGGCTGGGTATTGGTGACGCTGGCGAACGGCAGTTCGATCACCACCATCTGGTCGCCCGCACGCATGCCGTAGGTGGCGGCAGAGATCACCAATGGATTGCCGCTGGCGTCTTTTGCCAATGGGTGAGTGGCGTTACCGGCGGCATCGAACACCACCAGGTGGGTGGTCAGGTTCTGCCCAAGGTAGCTGGCGGAAACGAAGCTCACACCGTCATTGCCGTCTTTACCCGTGGCGGGCATGAACAAGTTGAGGAAGGGCGCATAGCCGACTTGAGTCGAGCTGTTTTGAAAGTCGACGGTGAAGTTGAACTGGTTGCCCAGCAGCACGTCAGTGGTGGCAGTGGAGACGCTGGCAGTCGGCGCAGCATCGGCCAACAGTCCGTGAAAATCATTAATCGCCACAGCGCTGAGCGCAATGCTCTTGTCGATGTCACCGACCTTGACTTCAAGTGCCCAGTCGCCGCCTGCGTCCTTGCTGCCGGTGTCATTGTCGGACGCCGCGACATCGGCGCCGGTCCAGCGCGCCAGTTCGGTGACCAGGGTCTTGCCGGCAGATCCGGCCCCGACGTCACAGCCGTACAGCTGAATGTCAGCGCCCTGAGTCAGGTTGTCTCGCCAGTGTTCGAGGGTCTGCCCCAGTTGGTCGACGTTATCGGAACTGATGGTCCGGTTGCCCAGGGTGAATTGTCCCGCTGCGCCATGGGAAATCACCTGAATCGAATCCACTTTGCCGAGTTTGTCCAGGGCGGCGGAAATCGCGGCCAGTCCGTCCTCATTGCTGTTGACCACCAACGCCGTCACGTTGCCGGGCAACTGCGCCAGCAGCTGGTCACGGTTTTCGATTCGGCTGTCGATCACCAGCAGACTGCGGGCCGCCGAAGGCGCTGCTTCAGTGGTGCTGCGCGCTTCGGTTGGTGAGGCGGGATGGGCGGTGTGGGCGTCCGCCGCGGCGTCAGTGTGATGATTGTCAGTGGCTGCCGTGGCGGCTGCACCATCGAACAGAATTCGCGGTTCGAGTGCCAACGCCTGACGTTGCGGGCGCAAATGAACGGCGGCAGAAAACTCCTGGCGAGTCGGCATAGTGACACCTCTGAAATGCAATGAACTACGCGGTCGCTATCCCTAGCTCACTACCGAGAACATGAGCGTAGAACTTAAAAAGGAACTTTCCAGCCGTTCGAGGTGAAAACTGCTTAGTTGCCGCTTACTTGTGCCGGTTTTGAGTGATGGCCAAATAACATTCACTTCACAAACATGGAGGTATTGCTTAACGAGCGGCCAATTGAGTGGAGGTGACTCTTCAAACGGCTGAAGGACCACCCCTGGCAAAGACAAGTTACGGACGTGACATCCAGGGTTGGGCAAGTTCGAGCAAGCCTCGTCCGCCGCGTTTGAGACCGTTGACCACCGGCAGCCAATTGATGTCTGTGATCACCACGTCCGCCGCTGGGGTGATGCGAACTTCGCCCGCTGTCACGCCGGCCATGCCGCCATCGGGAATGAAAATCGTGACCCAGTCGCCGGCGGCCTCGATGACCATGCAGATGCGCCAGCTTTCATCTTCCTTGAGTAAGCCGATCCTGGCGCCGTCAGCGTTTTCAAGGCCCGCAAAGCGCTCGGCAGTTTCCTTGACCAGTTGATATCCGGGCAACTTGGTCAGCACGTTGTTCTCGATGCTTTCAAGGGTGCGTCTTGCCGGCGCGGTTCGGGCCAGCAGACCGGCGAGAAAGCACAAAAGGATCAGGCTGAACAAGGTCACCAGACTCAGTAGCGCAACGCCGGCTACATCGTAGTCAGCGAACATCGGCAGCAGTTTGTGAATGGGGCCGCTTAACAAGTGAATGGCTTTTTCGATCAGCACCGCGATGAGCACCAACGGCAAGATAAACAGCAAACCGCCCACTACAGTGGTCTTGATGAACTTGAACATCGCTGCCTCCGTCGTCCATTTATTTGGAAGTGAGGAGAGGCTAGCTGATAAAAAACCGTCTATACCGAACAAGCGTGATGACCGCTGCCTCTGGAACAGTCCAGTTCCAGCAGCCTCAAGGATTCCGGGCGTCGCAAAAACGGATGATTGCAACTACGTTTTTCAGCGCACGGCCTGCTGCATGCGGATAAACAATGCCGGGAGCGTGATGATGAAGCGGAACCTGAAGCTCTTCTGCCTGCTCGCTGCGACAGCGAGTCTGAATGTTCACGCTGACGATCCGCCAGCGACCGAGGTTGTTCGCAATCCGCAGGTGATCAACAAGGTCATCGACATGGGCGAGTATTTGCGCAGCCTGTCGCAATTTGAAGTCACTGCCGCAGTGTCCAGGGACACGGTTCTGGATTCAGGGCAAAAAATAGAGATCGCCTCGAAGAACACGCTGCTGGTGGTCGGGCACGATCGCCTCTACGCACTGAGCGACGGCGATAACAACACCCGCGAGTTTTTCTACAACGGCAAGAAGCTTACGCAGTATTCGCCTTACCTCAACTACTACACCACGGTGGATGCGCCGAAGACGATCCAGGAAACGCTGCACCTGGTCGAGCAGCATTACGGTATTCAGGTGCCGATGGAAGACATGTTTCTGTTCGGCAGCGATCAGGCGCAGATCGATGCCCTGCAAAGCGCTTTGTACATCGGACCTTCGACCGTCAACGGACAACTGTGCGATCACCTTGCATTTCGCCAGCCAGGTGTCGACTGGCAGCTGTGGATCACGCGAGCCGAGAAGCCCTTGCCGTGCAAGCTGGTGATCACCACCACCGACGATCCGAGTTTTCCGCAGTACAGCGCGGTGTACCGCTGGAACCTCAAACCCGTCATCAAACCATCCGCCTTCACCTTCACCCCGCAAAAGGGTGACGTTGCGATCGCATTGAAAAAGACCAGTGAATAGGAGAGCGCGATCATGTTCGGGAGGACACTCAACGGTGGGCTGCTGTCGATACTGACCGTCTCTCTTCTGACACTTGGCATCTCGGTGGAGGTCGACGCGGGACCGCGAGGCAGGGCCAACGCCCGTGCGTCGATAAACCGCCCCCATGCGGGCAATGTGCAACGCGCGCAACACATTCCTGTGCAACGTAATGTGGGGCACAGAAACAACGCGATGCCGCGCAACAATGCTGCTCAACGCAACGACCACATCAATTCCAATCGGCAGATGTCGGCGGGCAATCGCGTGGGCAACCGCAACACTCGCGTCAACAACAGCGTGCATAACGTCAACATCGACAATCACCGGGATGTGGACATCGATGTCGACGGGCGCGGACGTTACGGCTATGACGACCACTATCACCCGATTGCGACAGCCGCGGCGGTCACCGCCACGGTGGCAGTGACCTCGGCGGTGGTGGGGGCGATCTTCAGCCCGGCGCAGATCCCGTCCGATTGCGTACAGGTCATGCGTTACAACACTGCCTACATGCAATGCGGATCGACGTGGTTCCAGCCGCAATATCAAGGGTCCAACGTGACCTACGTGGTGGTCAATGCCCCGTAAAGGGCGAGTCAGTTGTGGGGCTTTTCTTTGTCCCGGTTGGGGCAAGCCTTCAGCTTTGGGGAGATGGGCAAGATGCGGCACAAGCTATTGCGTTCGTTGATAGCGTTGGCGTTATGCGTACTGTGGTACATACCAGTTCAGGCAGCGACAGAAGCTTCGGCCGATGCAGACGCAAACGCCTTACAGGCCCCTGATCCGGTAGAACTCAAGATCGGCAATCGCAGTGTCTTCGTGTTCCGTGGCGCGCTTCTGGGGGAAACCCCAGCCAATCGTGCCAAGCGGGCGACGGCCAGCATTGCGGACGCCCTGCAAAGCGATGACGATCTGACCGTCAGGGTCGACCCGATCCAGAGTAGCTTTCTGGTGCTGTTGGGGTATAACCGCGCGTTCATTGTCTCGCCCAGCGACGTGGGCAGCCCCGAAAAATCCGTACGCGACCTTGCCGAACAAGCGGCCAGTAACCTGCGCCTCGTCGTGACGGAAAACGGCGAAGCCCGCAGCCTGAAATTCCTCCTGGTGGCGGCAGGTTATTCACTTGCCGCGACCGCGATCTTCGTGCTGCTGCTCAAGGGCGCGGCGTACGTCAAGCGCAAGTTACTGTCGTTATTGCCCCGCGCCATGCGCAAGCATTCCGGGTTGTTGAAGTTCGGCGAAACACCGCTGTTCGACCTGCAATACCTGTACTACGTGTTCGACCGGTTTTTCTGGCTGATTTACTGGGTCCTCGTGGCGCTGCTCAGCTATCAGTGGTTGAGCTTCGTGCTCTCGCAATTTCCCTATACGCGGGCTTGGGGAGAAAGCCTGAACCTCTATCTGATCCAGTTGTTTCACTACCTGTTGCGCGGAACCCTCAACGCCATGCCGGGCCTGGCGGTGGCGGTGTGCATCGTTCTGATCGCGCGAGCCATTTCCGCGTTCAGCCGACATCTGCTGACGCGCATGGCCCGGCCGGGCACCCTGCGCTGGTTGACCGCCGAAACCTTGCAGCCGACCGTACGCCTGACTTCACTGGCGATCTGGCTGTTCGCGCTGGTCATGGCCTATCCCTATCTGCCCGGTAGCGGCACCGATGCATTCAAGGGGCTCTCGGTGCTGATCGGCATCATGATCTCGCTGGGGGCTTCGAGTGTCGTGGGGCAGGGCGCGGCAGGGTTGATCCTGACCTACTCGCGCACGTTGCGTGCCGGCGAGTACGTGCGTGTCGGGGATCACGAAGGCACAGTGACCGAAGTCGGCATGTTCACCACCACCATCCGTACCGGGCTTGGCGAGGTGTTGACGTTGCCCAACTCGATGATCACCGGCAACGTCACCAAAAACTATTCGCGGGCGGTGCAGGGCCAGGGCTACATCGTCG